>Ga0307928_10001692_pt1 | contig 16803 bp, 31 predicted proteins | sample AceLakmetagen232_FD_201815 | JGI IMG/M metagenome (GOLD analysis project Ga0307928, IMG submission 201815) | Saline water microbial communities from Ace Lake, Antarctica - #232 | ecosystem: Environmental > Aquatic > Non-marine Saline and Alkaline > Saline | place: Antarctica: Ace Lake... | reverse complement strand
ACAGCGTGAGGACAATCGCAAACTGTATTGAAGTTTGCCCGAAGTGCTACAGACAATTAAAGGGCTTGATCGTCAACGGGTATTTCGAAACGGAAGAGACTGTATCAGACGAACTCGTCTTCGAAGTCGCAGTCGAGCCATATTTCAGCGTTTTCGCGTAGGGGGAGTTATGGACGGAAAACGTTGCACGAAGTGCGGGGAAGTGAAACCGATAGAGGATTTTAACAAGGATAAAACCAAGAAGGATGGGTTATACCCTGCCTGTAAACCGTGCAGAAAGGCTCTATATTGCGAGCGCCTGAAAAAAGACCCGATGTATAGGGAAAGAGAAACCACGCGGCTGCGCGAGTATCAGCGCAACCGCTATAAAGATTCTGAATACCGGGAGAAAATGAACGCGCAGGCCTGTAGGCGATATCGCGAATATCGAAAAGATCCGGTATATCTTGCGAGAGCCAGCGAGAATACACGACGATGTCACCATAACCGCTACGCGACAGATCCGGTATACCGCGAGAAATACAAAGCGCGGCAGCGCGACCGCTGGAAGGGTCCGGCAAACGAAGCAGCCAAAGCAAGAAAAACCGTGCGAATGCGTGCTCGCCACCACGAGCGCATGAGAGAGCCAGAATATAGATTAAGAATCAATTTACGCCAGCGTTGCAAAAACGCAATCATAAACGGCTATAAAGCCGAAAGTACTTTGGCGCTATTAGGTTGTACTTGGCAACATGCTCCAGAGCATATCGAGGCACAGTTCATCGATGGTATGACCTGGGATAATTACGGCGAATACTGGCAACTCGATCACATAATACCATGCGCGGCGTATGATCTCCGCGAGCCTGCCGAGCAGTATCGGTGCTTCAATTTTCGCAATCTGCGCCCGCTGGAAGCGACGGCGAATATATCAAAAAAAGATAAGCTCGACCTGGATCTCGTAAAACAGCACGGCATAGAAGACCTATTACCAGCGTAACTACTTTACAAGCTACTATAGTATGTAGTATATTAAAGAAAAGGCGCAGGACGGTGGATGCAGTCATCGCCCTACGCCCCAATTCAAAGGAGGACAATATCAATCTAACCTATCTGCGCGAACAAAACAAGGAACATTATGGAACGTCAATTCAAAGAAGGTGATTCGAAACTGTTAGAAGCGTTGATCAAGATACAAGCGGTCATGCTTCCGATTACCTCGAATCACGAGAACGGGTTTACGAAAAACAAGTACCTCGACCTTCCTGCTATTCAAGCGGTATCGAAGCCGATCCTTTCTGAGCACAAAATATCAATGTTGCAACTGGTAGATATTTTTATCGATGAGAAGGGAACGCCGATGGTCACCGTAGAAACCGATCTACGAAATGCTGAGGGCGAATTTGTATCGTGTACCGGGACACTCGGCGCAACAGAAATGTCCGGGGCGAACTCAACGCAGAAGCTCGGCGCAACGATTACATATCTTCGAAGGTTCCAGGCGATGACAGTTCTCGGTATATCTGGCACAGACGATGACGATGAATCTGATTTCAGACCGCGCAAGGGAGACGAGACAGCAGACGAAACTCCACCCGCTCAAAGGCAACCACTTGAAGGAGCAAAAGAAGTCGCGGCGTTGCGCGGTGCAATCAAGGATCTCGCAGAGGACAAACTCTTCACAAACACAGAGCGAAACGAAATCAAAACGAAGTGCATGAATATGAGAGAGAAAGCTCCTCTCGATGTACTTCTCAAAGACGTTCAAGAAACATTCGAAGAAAGGAAGGCCAAATGATTACAGATGCAGACAAAAAGAAAAACGAAGAGAACGGACACGCTCTTGTCGAGCAAGCGAACCAACTAATCATCCTTACCCCCGGTCACTACCAGAAAGCAGTAAAGGGAGTAGACACCGCGAAAGCATTCCAGACCGCCGTCAAAGACGTGTGGGACCCGGTTTGTGATGCGGCGAACAAAGCGCACAAAGCCGCGACAACAGGACGAAAGGATCAGATCGAACCGTTCATCAAAGCCGAGAAGATTTTCAAGAGACTGCTCAACGATCACGATCTCGAACAGGAACGTCTCGCTGCAGCAGAGCAGAAGCTTAGAGACGACGAGAGAGCGAAGCGCGACAAAGAGCTGCTCGACGAACAAAACAGAAAGCTGAAACTCGCAGCAGATCTCGAAAAAAGCGGGAAGGTCGAAGAGGCACAAGATCAGCTCGAAGATGCAGCAGATATTCAAGACGAGATCGAGAGCATACCCGAACCCTATGTCGAGAAAGCAACGCCCTCCGGGATGACGTACATCGATAATTGGAAAGCGTTTATCGTTGATCCGAAACTCGTTCCCCGTGAGTTCTGCATACCAGATCAAAAGAAGCTCGATCAGTACGCGAAAATGATGAAGGGCGAGAGCGCACCCGCTGGCGTAACATTCAAGAACGACAGGACTTCCCGCCGTGTCTGAACTCCATTTTGAAGCAGCTGATCACTCGTACACCTTTCGGGGTGTGCGGGTTCCTTCTGTTACTCAGATCCTAAAAGAAGAGGGATTCACCCCCCCGTACAACAACAAATACAACGCAACGGGGCGCGGAACTCTGATTCATGAAGCGACAGCGGCATTCGATCGGTGGGAGTTCTACGATGTGCCGACGAAGTTCGAAGGGTATATCGAGGCGTACAAATCATGGAGCGAATCAGAAGGTTTTGCATATGAGTATATTGAAACACCGATGGTCCACACCACACTGTACTTCGCAGGGACACCGGACAGAATCACCACCAAAGGATTACTGATAGACGTTAAAACCGGGAAACCTTCGAAGTCTCACCAGATCCAGACCGCTGCCTATGCCATGCTCTCACCTATTACGATCAAGCATCGTGGCTGTTTATATCTACAAGAAGACGGGCAGTATATCTGGCAACCATACGAGGACAAAGAAGATTTCAAAGTGTTCGACAACGCTCTCTATAATTATAATTGGAAAAGGAGTCACAAATGAAATTAAAAGACTTATACGCAGAGTTACGTGAAATGCAAAGCAAGGTTATCGCAAGAGACAAGGCCGGGGATATGCTAAAGGAATTGGGCGAAGATAGCTATGCAGATTGGGCGACACCTATCGAACGCAAAGTGTTGAGCGAGTACCTTCGCCCCGCATTGGAACGTGCCGTCAAGGAACTCACAGAGGTTGTCGATTCCCTGGAGATAGATGCCGAATTGGTAGACCTGCTCGAAGCACCTGGCGATAGGGGGATATGATGAACGAATTCGAGAATTGTGAAACGTGCAAATATTGGCTAAAAGACAATGGGACGTGTCACAAGAACCCACCAACCACCTTGGCTATTCCGTGGGACAACATGGACTACCCCGAAACATGGGCGATATGGCCGCCGTTGAGAGCAGAGGAATGGTGTGGCGAATGGAAATCCAGGGAGAGCGTATGAACGAAGACACAAACAGGCTTCGACTATCCCGAACGAGAATTATCAGACGCAGAAGTCTTTGAAAACGCGATGCGAGACTTTGACGACGAACCGTTTGACGATCTCTATTGCGTCGATGATGGATATAATAAGTTCACGCTGGAAGACGAATGAGCACTCTTCATACTGTCATAAACTGGTCATCGCGTTATCATCGAGAGTTCAACATTCCGAGGGGTAAAGGCTTTCTCCTAATCAAATACAAAGAGAAGTATCGAAAGAACGTCGAGAAAGTGCTGCTCAAGCTCGATCAATGGCAAGAGAAAAAAATCGCAGAGCTTGACGACCCGGAGCGGTGGGAAAGTATTCTCAGGGACCTGGACGACAAGTGGGAGATTCATTACAAGAAACGCTCTCTTGCTGCGAATGATCTCATGTGGTCGCTATACGAGATCGAAGCGCACGTCATGAACGCCGGTCATCAATCATCTGATATGGAGACCCCGGAGCATATCTACCAGCTCGACATGGAGCACTTCGCGCCGAAGTTCGGTGTGTCATTAAAGCAGTCAGACCTTGAACTACTCAAGCGACAATACTCGATGATCAAGGTCGTTGCTTATACGGCCGGCAAAGTTCAGGCGAATGTGTATCTCACCTCTTCTCACTTCGATTCTAAGCAGATGCACACGCACTTAGAAATGTTATTCGATCGGCTATCAATGGCGGGGGTGGATCTCAAGTCGTCCGCTGATATTTCTCACTACTGGCTCGAGTGGCGACAGAATCTCAACGATGAGAAATACATTCTGCATGATGAGCTATACACGATAGCAGAATATCAAGAGCTTGTGAAAAACTGTGAGGCTTGCGGGGATCCAGTTTGGCATGAGAGCGTGGACTCTGGTGTTACTCGTATCAAAGAAGTCACAGAACCGGGGGTAAAATACTACGGCTCACAGCTTCTTCATTTATGCGGATGGGACTTCACGCAGTTCAACTCGGGGAAAGATGCGTTTCTCAAGAAATATCCCCACTTGAAATTCAAGATCGAGACTTGTCTCAGAAGAGAATACAAGGAGGACGAATGAAAACGAACAAATATCCAAGGCTCGGCAGCACTGGATTCAATCCGAAAGGTCAAAGCAAATGCAAATGCGCGGCTTGTGACGAACCTTCGCGTGGTTACTTGTGGGTTCAATTCACCTACATGCGCGGAGACGATGAAAAATATATGGTCTGCAAGTTTCATCATACTCTTGCGAAAGAAAGTATCCGCCGATTTTTGGATCATGTAGAAAGAAAGGAGGAAAAACTTGACCATAAAACAACTTAGAAAAAAAGGCTTCACTCTATTACGAGAGAAACCCTACAAAGCACAGAAGCAGCCGAGCTCCTACTATCTCAACTTGAACGGGTTAACGAACCCGGACGGGCGAAGCTACTACCAGTTTCAAGACGATGAAGGGAATATCCTTCTCGTTCGATCACGCAACATGGAGATATGAGAATGATAGACTACGTTGAACAAGTATACGGTCATGTGGGGCAGCTTGCCCCGGTTCATATCGTTGTAAATTCGCCACAGTTCAACACCAAAGAAGTAAAAAGCGCAGGCGGGCCGACACGGGGACAATTCATGCACAAGTACATGCACAAAGCAGATGCACCGATGGATATTGTTCTCAAGATGCGAGAAGAGGGGAAGAGTTACAATTCGATTGCGGTAGCTCTCGGGTTGCCACCGTCATCGATTAGGACGTGGTGTTTGAATAGTTTGAGAATATAAAGCGGTCGTTGACTGCTTGCTCCCGGTGATCCCTATTATTCAATAACGCGCAAAGGGAAGCCGGGGGCATTATTTAATCGGAGGGTTTATGAAATACATTTTGATTTTCTTTCTATTCACGCTTTTATTTACTGGCTGTGAAGAGCTGATACCCGAAACATACGTGCAAGATTCGTGGATCTCGTTTGCAGATGTGTCAGATTCTTTTCGTGATAAATACGGATCACCGGAGGAAATTGTCGAATACGAATCGACAAATTATCACTCTATCGATTGGTGGTGGTCGAAAGGATTCATGGTGAACTTTCTTCTCTCGACTTATAATGACGTGTATGGATGGACGGTAGATCATACCTACAGCTTTGACCCTATTTATTGATTTATCTTTACAATCTGCGATATATGTGATAGGATACTTTTAGTGAGTTCGTACCTTTTTACAACAATATATTTAGCTCCCCGTTCTCCCGCCTGATCCTTCTGGATCTTCGGACTCACTAGGGCGGGGAGCTTTTATTTACTTCGGAGGTAATATGTCAGAAGAAGACAAAAACTATCTTATACTCATTGAAGAAGCAAAGAATGCCTTAGAGCAGAAGGACAGCATTATCGAGCGCCTTGCGGATGCGCTTGAGAAGAAGAATGAGAACGCAGCAATCGGAGAGGCGATACAGTCTGCTGGTAAATGGTTCACCGTTGTCGAAGCGGCGAAAGAGTTGAATATAGAAATCCCAGGAAGGAAAAGGAAGCACGTCGGACAAAATCAGTTGTATGCGCTATTACGTAATCTTGAATTAGTAATGCGAAAATCGGATCGTTCTGGAGACCCTCCATGGTGGAAATATCATCAACCGTATCAAACAGAAGTAGACGCTGGGAGAATGAAACTCGAAGAACGTCGCTCGTATAATCAAGAGGGCAAAATAATTCGTACTACGCTTATTTCGGCTACTGGGCTTATTTATATCCAGAAGAAAATAAACCAGGTGATAGAAGAGGGGGCACTTGATGACCTCCTCAGTTGAACTTGGGCTGACGGTATCAGCAAATAAGAACCTTCCTGAAGCGTGGGACTACTATGAGTCGGTTGATAAAGTAAGGTCTCTAATAACATCATTCAAAACCGTGTCCACGGATATGCTCCATGAATTATGGGTCGCTCGGGAGAAACTTTCTCCGCGATCACCGGGAAAAATCGACGTAACAAATGTTACATGGAATTCGTATTGCGATGATGTAGGGATCGAACGGATGACAGCCCACCGATGGCTCAATCAATACGATCCTGTTGAGCGCAAGAAAATAGAGAAACCTAAACCTACTCCCGAAGAGATCCAGCACAAGAAAGAATCTCAGGAGCGCATGGCAGGGCATATCGAAGAGGATCGTAAACTCAAGAAAGAATCTAAAATATATGTATCCGATGAAGTTGAGGATCTTATAGATGAAGCAAAGCAGTCTATCAAAACAGCGAGTGAAGTAGCCGAACTCTCATTGAATGGGAATGTTGAGAATCTTGCACAAACAGATATATTCACATCCATTGATCGGTATGTGTATTCTTTTGGCGGGGTAAGTCGTCAACTTGAAGCAGTACAGAATATAATAAAAAAGCTCAGACGCATGGCGAATTCACTACAGGTTAAAAGCTGATGGATCATCATTTTGACACTGAAGAAGCTAGAAAATATGGTATTGAAAAGGCCATACTACTGAACAACTTTCGATTCTGGATCGCTAAAAATAAAGCTAACAAATCAAACGAGCATGAAGGCCGGACATGGACGTATAACAGCGCCAGGGCATATGAAGAACTCTTTCCATATATGAAACGTCAAAAGGTTGCTCGGATACTTCGAGAGATGGAAGAAGAAGGACTGATACTGTCAGGGAATTACAACATCAACGGGTATGATCGAACCAAATGGTATGCGTTGGTTGAGGATGTTCCCATTGTTCAAAATGTAACAATGGAGTGTTTAGAATCTAACAATCGAGTTTTACAAACTGAACAACCAATACCAGATAATAAACCAGATAGAAAACCAGATAATATATATACTGATGATTTCGAAACCTTCTGGAAAGACTACCCTCGAAGAGTGAATAAAGCAGGGGCTTACAAATGCTGGAAAGCGCGAGTCAAAGAAAAAGTCACAGTCGAGACTCTCATGCTCTGCTTGAAAAACTACAAAGCGCGGCTCACGGCAGACGGAACAGAGTTCAAGTTCACGATGCACCCGACAACGTTTCTCAATAAAGATCACCGCTTCGAAGACTACCTGGAAGTCGTCGAAGAGCAGACAGGAACGTACATCGATAAGAACGGAGCGCAGTACGTTGACGGTGTGAAAACAGGACATTGGGACGGGAGCAGATTTATTCCCGGCAGGGCAACGGTAGCAGAATGAAGCCAACTCGTATGAGATGGCAAAAATAGACAGGAGAGAGAAAATGGAAACGAAGTGTATTATGACCGGGTTCGCAATCGCGGTGGTAGACAGGGGATTTATCTATGTTGGTGAAGTGGAACACGATGGAGAATGGTGCCACATATTGAATGCGAGGAATATACGCATATGGGGTACAGAGAACGGGCTTGGGGAATTAGCGTTGAACGGGCCCCAATCTGATACCAAGCTTGATCCCGTTGGGAAAGTAAGTATTCCCCGCCATGCGCTAATACATCTTATCGAAACGGATAAAGCAAAATGGTCATAGAGGAAATAAAAGGCATCTCCGGCTACGGCTCCGGCTCCGGCTCCGGCTCCGGCGACGGCTACGGCTCCGGCTACGGCTCCGGCGACGGCGACGGCTCCGGCGACGGCGACGGCTACGGCTCCGGCTACGGCTCCGGCTACGGCTCCGGCTCCGGCTCCGGCTCCGGCGACGGCTACGGCTCCGGCTACGGCTACGGCTCCGGCGACGGCTACGGCTCCGGCTACGGGTGATAAGGATGTCATTAAGGTTGGCACTGGGATGGCGGACGGTTTATTCCCGGTAGAATACAGGGGGAACGATGAACAAGATCCAGCGCTTTAAAAACGAGCAAGCCGAAATATGCTTTGAGAAGAAAGGAATGGCGTGTATTCATTGCGGGAAACCAGCCACCCAACTCGCCCACATTATCGCGCAGGACAAAGTAATGCTGAACAAGTATGGATATCTAATTATTCACCACTGGAAGAACCGCGACCCTGTCTGTGACCTGCGATGCAACGCGAAAAGCAGTATTCGCAACCACCCTCTCGCAATCGAGCAAAAGATAAAAGAAATCGAGGAGGAACGGAATCAATGACAGAGAAAGAAGATGCAGACTTGAGAGCAGACGTTATGGAGCTCAAGGCAAAAGTGAAAGAACTGGAGAGCCGGGAGCGGATATCGCTCTCGAATATCGACGGAGCTTTTTGCGTGAAATATCACATAGGGGGAGAGAATGACCAAGTACACCGATGAAGGCTTAGTGACCGACGATGCAGTAGTGGCGGCGATGTTTTGGGGTACGCTTTTCGTAAGAGTACGTCATGTTTATATTGATGCACCTCCAGCGATATGGAGTGAGGAACCTATCATAATCGAATGGCGATTAGTAATCGATGATTTGCAAAAGGGGTTGCTTCAAATCCTCATCCCCTACCCTTTAGTCAAAGAAGCGATACAGCCGGTAGAGGGTGAGGGACAGTTTTATGTACCGAGCAATAGGGATGCGGGTGATCAACCTATCTATGTGTTTGCAAAACATATGAAAGTCGCCTATGCAGATGACGGAGATTTCCCTTGTGCGCTAAAACTCGCTGTAAACCCTCTCACCACAGGCAAGACAGTAGGCGAGCTACGGGAACTGGTAGAACGAGTGGAGGGAGTATGAGCGAATGGATTAGCGTAAAAGACAGAGCCCCCGGAGATGGCGAAAATTGCCTTATACATCATTCCGGATGGCATTATTCATTTACCCACTGGATGCCTCTACCCGACCCACCCCAGGAGGAAAGCAAGTGATTGATAGGTATGCAAGGAGACGAATCAATAACATAAGCACCCGTGCTCTCAACCAAGAGACGCAGATACGTCACATAAACAACGTACTCTGGCCGCACCAGAGTGAATCGATGGAACGGCAAATCGACGACCTTACCGACAAAGTGAAGGTACTTGAACGAAGCTCTGAGATAGCTCTTGAATGCAGGGGAGGCTTACGGCATCGAATCAGAAACCTTGCCAATATCGTAAAGATAAACAACGGCAAGTGCGACGCAAGGGCTGAGGGGGTGGCCGACCTTACCGAGCGGGTGGAGGCTTTAGAGAAGCAACAACGATTCAGCTATATCGACCCTGACAATCCAGAACCCGACCCCTACCCCGTAGAAATAGTGGGTGATTGCGTGGGAGATTTCATAGAGCCGAGTGAGTACATAGACAAGCTAAAAGGTAGTTGGATATGCCAAGAGTGCGGAGTTATTGCAGAGGAAGACGTATGTCATCCCAACTCGTCAAAGCCCGATGGAGAATGGCATTGGGTGAAAAACATTATCGCCAAAACAGATAGTTGGCACTACATCAAATGGATACCCGCCATTGTCGAGGACGCTACAGAAGCGGTGCCCGTGAATCCGTATTCCGAGGCGTTGAAGAAGGCTTGTGAAGAGAAGATTGTCGAGGACGCTACAGAGCCAGTAATAATATCAAGATACGAACCCCCCCCCGAAGTACCGGAGAGGGAGTTACTGCCGTGTCCGTTTTGTGGGGGCGAACCTTCGCTGAGAGAATACTATCCTCACGTAGATTCAATAGAAACGCTTTGGGCTATAGGTTGTTGCGCTGAAATACAAGAAGAGGCTACTGAGGGCGATGCAGTATTGGCATGGAATCGCAGGAATACTACAGAGATAGATCGCCTTACAGCCGAGCTTGGGGAACGCAACAAACAGCTCAACATCGAAGAAGGTCGAGTGATGATCCTCAAGGCTGAGAATGAGCGGTTGCTAAAGAAATGGGGGGAGTTAAGGGATACAAACGATAGTTCTATGCGGTACAGCGAGCAAACCATCAAGCGGTACAAGGAAGCTATAGAAGCGGCCGTAGATACTTTGCATTCAACGGGTGGCGCAAATACCCTGCTATATCGTAATTTGCAAGAAACTCTATCAGATAATGAATAAAACTCACGCCCCGTATGGGGAAGAGATATTTTCGTTCATGGAGGAGCTTGACCATTTGTTTTAGCAGTCGTTGACTTTCGCCGGGGGTCTGATTTGCCTCGTCCCCCGGCGCTTTAAAGGAGAATATATGGCAGACGTTGAATTAAAAAAGGTAGTCAAGATCTACCCCGGCAAAGTTCGAGCAGTTGACGAAGCATCAATCTCGATAAAGAACAAAGAGTTTATCGTGTTCGTCGGTCCTTCTGGTTGCGGGAAGACGACGACTCTCAGAATGATAGCCGGGCTCGAAGACGTGACAAAGGGCGAAGTCATTATCGGCGGGAAGCTCTCGAACAACATAGCACCGCGAGATCGCAACATCGCAATGGTGTTTCAGAACTACGCTTTATATCCTCATATGACTGTATACGACAACTTGGGGTTCGGGCTGAAAATGCGGAAGACGAAGAAAGCACGGATCAGAGATCTCGTCGAGGAAGCCGCGGAGATCCTGAATATCACTCCGCTTTTGCATCGAAAACCGAAAGCTCTGTCGGGTGGAGAGAAACAAAGAGTCGCGCTAGGCAGGGCGATAATCAGACAGCCGGCCGTTTTTCTTCTCGACGAACCGCTCTCGAATCTCGACGCGAAGCTCAGAGATAAGATGAGAGATCAGATCAAAGAGATACATAATCGTCTCGATGCAGCGACGATCTACATTACACATAATCAGGCCGAAGCGGTTTCGCTTGCGGATAGAATCGTCGTATTGAATCACGGGAAAGTTCAGCAGATCGGCACCCCGCGAGATATTTTCCAGAATCCAGCCAATGAGTTTGTAGAAGATTTTATGAACGCAACACTTCGAGAGGTTGCCAAATTGGGCGAGTGGCTAAAAAAGGAGTAATCATGAAAATCGAGAAGACAACGATCAATCACAGTCTCGTTTTTACACTGTTCATCGGGGGGCTGTTTTGTATGATTGTTGGCACAGCGATTTTGTTCCGACTCATTTTGCCAGGCATTCAAGCCGAAGCCGTGATTTTGGCTCAAGCGTTCTCGGGTATTGCATGGATTCTTTCGTGGGTACTCAGAGGGCTGTACAAAAATAATCGTGATCTCTCGATAAACGATATGGGACCGATTACACTCGCAACGTATATCGGGGAAATTCAGCAAGTGAACGATAACAAGTTCGGCAAGAAGTGAAACCCGAAACCGCCTATCGTATAACACACGAAGCAGCTGATCTCGGTATATCGATATATACGATGGCAAAACGTTTGTCACATTACCGATTATGTGATACTATACAAGCACGGTGTTCAAACTGTATTCACAAAATAGACGTACGATACTCAGACAGGGAGGCTCAACAATGCCGAGAATTCGGAGTCCGTAACGAACGCGCAGCAGACATAAACTCTACCGGCGCGGTATGCGACTGGTACAAATCCACGGAGGAAAGCCATGGCGAAGATGAAGCAAGCAGAAGGGATCGGGGAGATCGAAGTACACCCCCGGAAATTGAGAAACGGCAACAGAATCAAAGTTGTGATCGAAATGCCGTACACAGAAAAGAAGTTCGCAGAGATCAACAAACTGAACTTCAAGAACGTTGAGTTCTTTCTGACAGAGACAGAACTCGCACAACCAGACCTTGAGAACGTCGAGGGCGAAGAGGAGAGTGCGGACGATTAATGGACATTCTCTATTGGCAGGGTCGATCAGTTTCAGTAAACAAATGGACAGCTGTGCGTGTCATAAGTAAAGGTGGCAAGCATATTGCAATGGTTTACAAAACTACGGCATATAAAAAATTCATCGAGTCGCTGGCGAACGCGATGCTCTCGAATGATATTAAAACCGTACCCTCAGAAGCATATATCGATATCCGAATCGAAATGTGTTTATGGAAAATGAGGGATTCTGATTCTGTAATCAAGCCCATCCTCGATGCAATCGAGCTGGCAAAGATCGTGAAAAATGACCGACAGATAAAGGATATCGTCATACGTCGAAGCTATCACAAGCGCGACGAACCCGACACAATCAGGATCGCGGTAGACGCTATTCAAACAGAGAAGGAAACAGTTTTGAGGGATCTCGAATCAAGGAGCCAAAAGTGAAGAAATCACTACCGTTTATATTTATTTTCGCGCTGATCGCTTCGCTACTCTTTGCGGGTGGCGATACAGAAGACGTGTGGGATAATACTCTCACACTCGCAGCTGAGGGGGATTACCAAGTCACCAAGGATGGACCGATGTACTTCGCTGATATCATCGTTCCAGATTTCGAAGCAGCGACAGGAATCAAGGTCGATATGATTCGAGTTAGTTCGCCGAACGATACGACAGAGAGACTCGACGCATTGATTCGAGCCGATCTCATCCCGAACGTGTATTGGGATTACGGTGGACGAGCGGGAATTTATGCTACCTCGGGGCTTGCACTCCCGCTGAACAAGTATCTCGATCAAGAAGTCTTTGAGCAGTATTACCCGTCATATATTAAGGTGTTATCGAAAGACGGGAACATATACGGCTTGCCCTGCACGTCCTGGTCAACATCGGGGCTTGTGAATATCAGCCTTCTAAAAAAAGCGGGAGCGATGGACGTTCTCGCCGATGGACTTCTCACTTACGACGAACTCGAGGACGTGACACGCATATTGCAGAAAACCGGTGATGGATATCTCGCATCCGGTTTATACGCAGATGAGACGGGAGGGGATTACTATATGTATACCTTCTTCCTTTCTGGTCATGGCGCGAAACTTTATAACGATGATGGATCAATCGCGCTCAATTCCCCGGAAGGGCTTGAAGCTCTCACACTAATAAAACGATGGTACGACGAAGGTCTTTTGCCTTTTGGAGCAGCTGGATTAAATGATCGAGATTACGGGGATATGTGGGTGAGAGGTGGAATGGTTGCTCGAACGTGTACGCCTCAACCGAGTTCGTCATGGAAAGATTTCGAATCAAGAGTCATGATGCCCGTCAAGAAATCAACAGTCGAGTTCTCACCAGCAGCAAGCGGGATACAATTCTGCGTTGCATTCGATACCGGGAATGAAGCAGAGAACGAAGCAGCAGCGAAGCTCGTCGCGTTTATCGCGTCCGCAAAGTATCAACAGCTGAGAGTCAACATGGGGCGGTTGCCTTCGAGATTCGATATTGATCTGTCTGAGGTTTTCCCTGAGCAGAAACTCGCAATCGAACTCATGGCAGAGAACGGCGTGTTCAATATGGGACTCGGAACACCTCATTATCTTGCTATGAGAATAATGTGGCAGACGTTGCTTCAATCGATTCTGACAGACGATACAGTCGAGTGGGCGAAGGATCTGAACAAGTCAACAGACGGTAGTATCCGCGGTGCTCTCGCAGTTTTCGAAGAGAGAGGGAACGAAATAATCGCTGATATGGCAAGATGACCAGAGCACAGAAAAGCAATTTGACAGGCTGGAGTTTCATCGCTCCGGCCTGTTTACTATTTATACTATTTTCACTTATCCCGCTGATCAAAGGGATCTCGCTCAGTATGTATAAAGCAGACGCTTTCGGAAGTGAGTTCGTCGGGCTTTCTAACTTCAAAGAAATGTTCGCGTCAAGACTCTTCTGGAAAGGCTTTCGACACACTCTCGTTTTCACGGGAATAAGCGTTCCAATCTTTACTTCAATACCTCTTTTCGTGAGCATACTCGCAGCAAGAACCACCCGGGCATTCCAGTACTATATTCGATTCGCTTTTTACATTCCGGAGATAGCTGCAGGCGTGGTGATCGTAGCAGTCTGGAAGTGGATCTTTCACCCGATCAACGGGATTCTCAATTACATTCTCGGCACAAATATCGCATGGCTCGGACAGAACCCCTACGCTATGACAGCAATCGAGATCATGCTTGTGACCTCTGCTTTCGGTATGGCAGTAATGTTTTTCATGGCGCGACTTCTCAGCATCGACAAAGAGATCTATGACGCAGCGAAGATCGACGGGGCGAAGTGGTATCATGAGATTCGATATATCACTCTACCTCTAATCATGCCGATGATCGCTTTTATCGTGATCACTCGAACGATCGGATTCTTACAAACTTGGGAATACCCGTACATGATGACCCGGGGAGGACCGAACAACGGAACGACGACTATGGCATTACAGATGTATCAGAATGGCGTACTCCTTGGCCGGTGGGGATATGCAGCAGCGATAGGAATGTTTCTGTTGCTGATCACGTTGACGCTGGCAATAATTCAGAGAAGGATATTTAGATGATAGCGTGCAAAAATTGTAAGTGGCTTAAAGAATGGTCGTATCGAAATGATGGGTTTACAGGATCAGGAAGATACTGTAATCACCCCTCCTGTTTTCGTGATTCATTCGATCCGGTAAAGGGTGTCAAATGTCAAGGCGATAGAAAGCGAGTAAAAGTGACACTAACAGATGACGAGGGCGAATTTCTTAGAGAAGAATGGGCGAACGTTGGTTATGATACCAAAAACAAAACCGGCGAATGTCCCGATTTTGAAATGCAACCACCAAAACCGGAGAAGAAAAAACGCAGAGGGATATTCAGATGAAAAAGAAAGACTACTCAAAAATGACGTATCAAGAGATCGATAGAGAAGTGAAAAAGATTCGGTGGTCGATGCTTTATCTTCTCATGGGATTCATTCTGTTTCTCGGTGTCGCTTTCGCGCTGCTGAATGGAGGTGTATTCAAATGAGCGAACCACGATTCATAACACATGAACGGCTCAAAGTCTTAATGACAGGAGAGGGAGAAACATTATCATCCGGAGAAACTCTGAAACTCATAGAAGATTTTATTTACACTCTCGACAAACTCTTCCTCGCAGTCGAAACAGCAAGCGAAATTCTCATACACATGGCTGAACTCAACAGAGACAAGAAAGAAATCGAGCGCGAAGACTGGAAGACGAGGGGCGAAGATCTCGCGTATATCAGAACTCAACACGATATGTCGCACACAGATATGGCGCGAGTGCTCGACTGTCCGATCTTCACGCTTCTTGACGCAGAGAGAGGGGAGATCAACCCGACAGATCTACAACGTCTTGCCGTAGAAAAATTGATGAGGTTATAAGATGAGTAAACAACGACGACCCAGTGCATTATTAGATTACACCCACATGCTCAGTGATGAAGTTATTGCATATAGCAAAGCGTTTGGCGAGATGCGAGTAGAGCGGGACGAATGGAAAAAGAAATACGAAAGCATTTACAGACAGGCCAACCATATTGCCAGGGGGAATGACATTTCAGAAATAGTGGAACCAGTACGTCACGAATGGGGGAATGGTATTGCTGTATTAGACAAGGAAGAGATTCGAAAGATCGCCAACACCGAAGCTCATAAAGCCATGAGCGATGTCTATGGAAAATTCGTGTGTCCAGAATGCGGCACAGAAACAGAAGAAGAGTGGCATGATGCGGAAATATTTTCAAATATGAAATATTGCACAGCATGTATGGATAAATTTGAGATAGGCATGAGGTTCATAAGAAAGGCCCCACCAGAATGAGCACAGCGATAAAGGTACTGGCATATATATTCATTACCGTTTTCGCTATTGTGCTACTTCTCCCGATATCCTGGATGATTCTCGGCGCGTTCAGAACACTGGAAGACTCAGCAAAAGTACCGCCCGAATTACTTCCCGAAAAATGGGTGCTCACTAATTTCGTCGATATATTCAAGTATCCGGTACTCAAGTGGACGCTGAATAGTTTCATCGTCGCTGCTGCTTCTGCTTTCGCGGTGACTCTCGTATCAACAATGGCAGGGTATGCGTTCGCAAAAAAGAAGATCAGAGGGAAAGAACCGGTCTTCTGGATCCTCTTGGCATCGATCATGATCCCAGGGACCGCTACACTCATTCCGATGTTCGTACTTCTCAAGCAAATAGGACTGCTCGACTCACTCTTCGGGCTGATTCTCCCTGCGTCATTCTCAATCGTGTATATCTATTTCTTTCGACAGTACGTTCAAGACATTCCCGACGACTATCTACACAGTGCCGAGATAGATGGCGCCGGGGAGCTGCAGAAGTTCTTTCGTATCATTATCCCACTATCAAAACCAGCAGTTATGACGATGGCGATACTTACGTTTGTGGGTTCGTGGAACAACTTTGTCGGTCCTCTCATGATACTGTTCTCGAAAGACAAGTTCACGTTACCTCTCGGCATTCAACAGATATTTTATAATGATCAGATGCTTCGAATAAACTCGGTGCCGAACTATCCTTTGATGCAAGCAGCGGGAGTCTATATGCTCTTTCCGATGCTGATCGTCTTCACGTTGGGTCATAAGTATTTTGTCAAAGGATTATGGGGAGGAGGGATAAAGGAATGAAGAGATTTTGGAAATGGCTCATGGGAAACGATTCACGCGGGGACGATACAATTACCAAAAAAGGAAG
>Ga0307928_10001690_pt1 | contig 16807 bp, 14 predicted proteins | sample AceLakmetagen232_FD_201815 | JGI IMG/M metagenome (GOLD analysis project Ga0307928, IMG submission 201815) | Saline water microbial communities from Ace Lake, Antarctica - #232 | ecosystem: Environmental > Aquatic > Non-marine Saline and Alkaline > Saline | place: Antarctica: Ace Lake... | reverse complement strand
TCTTTCTTAAGTGATGTTATGAGTCTTTTAAATACTTGCTGATACTCAGCATTTCTGGTAGGGGTTTTCCTTATATGGATGTCCGCTAAATGACATATTCGAGAAATTTTATTCATTCAATTTTTTACAAATATACCCAAACTATCAGTGAAATGCAAGAATTTTCACAATTTCATAAAAACGACAATCATTATTCGTGAATTATCTCAGGATTATTCTTTTTTAGCTTGGATTTGATGTAATTAACCCTGTTACTAATTGTAGAGCTAGTAACATTGAATTCCATTCCAATTTCATTGTAATCATAACCCTGAACATATTTCATATCTAACAACGTAAAATCTTGTGGTGTTATCTGATTACTAATATGGTTAATTGAGCTACAATTTTCAAACTCCAAACCAGCGCAACAATTGGTGGTAAAAGTAGCTTGATTAAAATTGATTGAGTTGGTGCTAGTCGAAGTAATATAATTACCGATATTAACATCATCATCCACTGATAGTACAGTGCTGTTCCCTGTGACCGTAATGGTATTGCTTCTCCACTTATCAATCATGTGGTTCTTAGCTATACTATAAACCCATGACCTGAATTTCGATTTTATATTATCGAATGATTCAAGTTTTATGAACACCTTAATCATGATTTCAGCAACATCATCATCAAAATCATTATATGATGTATATTTTTCCCTTAAGAAATTTGTTACTGATTTTGTATACTTTTTATAAAGTATTTCTTGTGCTTGAGTATTTCCATCCAGAGTCTCTTGAATCAGAATAATGTCTTCTTGACCTTGTTTTATCATAGGGTTTTTGTAGCTTTTGAATAAAGTAATCATCAACAGTTAATCCTCTAGCACTATATAAGCACTTAATGACCTCATCAATCCCTTGATTTTTTCTAAGTTCATCGAGGTCTTCCTTTGTCGGAAGTTTAACAATCCTAACCCTTTCTTCGCATCCAACATAAATAGTATGTAATCTATAATATAGTTCAATACTATTTTTGTATGCGTCAGGGTCTAACAATACTACGACATCAGGTTTTAATTCTTTCAATTTCATAAACAATGTGGTTGATAATGTTTTTCCTAACATCGGTATAATATTTACCGGGAAACTTAACATCTCAAATACACCTTCCACTAAATACAATGTTGAATCCCAATTTATGAGACCCTCATTAAAAATAATAACGTCCTTATCCGCACTAGGATTAAGGTATGATAATTTCTTTCTAATCTTCAGATTATTTCCATAGTATCTCCCAACAAAATAATTAACATCACCACTCGCATCGAATGATGGTATGATTATTCTCTGAGCATACTTTCCAGTAGTACAAAAACCAAGCCGATATCTCAAAATGATGTCTCGACTTATTTTTCTTTCATTCACTAAATAATTATAGGCTTCGAAATGGTCGGGGTTACTCACATCCATTTGTGAGAAATTTATCATTTCATTTGGTAATTTAACTTGAATTTCTTCCCGTTCTTCGTTAAATGTAAAATCTTGGTAGACACTAGCATACGACTTGTAGATATCGTAATCAATACCACTACCATATAATCTAATAAGTTTACCTAATGAACCACTGAATCTGGGATTATCACAACTCCAACATTTGAAAACAGGCATATTTCTTTTAGTGCTGATTTCTAAGTTATATTTCCCATCAGGAACACCACCATTTTCCTCAGTACAACGAGGACAATTTACTTGGAGTTGAGACCCAGTATTTAACCCCCTCACATCTTCAAAGATATTTGAGATTATTGAGTGAAATTCAATGCCATCAATGATATTCATAATTATTTTTATAAAACAAAGATATAAAAAATTGGCCTAAAACCAAGGTTTTAAGCCAATTCAATTATCATATATAATGTTACTAGTTAGTATCTTTTATATTCTATCAGGAACGGGAAGAATTTCTGCAACCTATCAAGGAACCCCGGACATAAAATTCTGAAGTTTCCAATACCAGTCTTTGGGTCATTTCCCATTTTAATATAATTGTTCTGTAGTTCTTCAAATAATTCAAGAACTTTAACACTCATACCATTATCTACAACAGGTGTGCCTTCTCTAAATTGCATGTTTTCTGCCATTAGACCATCATTCTCTGTTTTAAGTCTTTGATTGTCTTTACTTATTAACGAGATTTGTTCTTCAAGCCATTCAACACCCTTTGGTTCTGAAATTTCAGGGGTTTCCTCAAGTTCAAAAATTTCTTCATTCTTATTAGGTGTGAGTTGAACATCCCCAAGTAATTCTTCAACCTTTGCTTTCGCTTTTAGGTCTCTTTCTTGTTCTGCGGTAAGAACTGGTTCCGGTTTAGGGGCAGGTTTCTTAGCGGCAGGTTTTCTTGTACTCTTCTTAGCAGCAGGTTTCCTAGCGGTTTTCTTTCTAGCAGTACCCTTTGCAATTCCGATTACATCTTTGTCTTTTGTTGCCATATTAATCTATTTTTTATAATATTAATTTAAATTTCAAATTACCTGAATCATATATATGATAATAATTATTTTCACTCATAATTTGTTTTTCTGTTTTATTTGAATCATAACCAGCTTTAACCAAAATATCTTTTCTGAAATTAAATCGATGATATTTTTTTAATTTATTTGTTTTAAAATACCAATAATTGGGTTTAGAGTTTCCAATATATTCAAAACCCAATTTCTTATAAAGATTTCCAATACTATATCGTCTATCAGCAAAACTCAATATTGATTTAGGTTGATATGTTTTAATAAAATAACTAAGAATTTTACTTGCTCCACCAATAATCTGAGTATTAAGTTTATTACAAAATCTAAGCATCTCATATTCCCCATCATTATTAATTCTATTTCCCATTGCAATTCGTTTTTTACCAAACGTCATTATTGATACTAATTCATTATCATAAAATAATCCAATTTTAATTTTTGAACCAACAAATCCTTGTAAATGATTTTTATCAAGAAAATTACGAATCATTTTATTATCTTGAATTTCTTTAACCTCAGTTTTACGTCCATAAATTTTATTATCAACTATACCTAATTTAGATTTAATAATACTTTTAATTATTTCTTTTTTATAATACCATTCATCTTCAAATATATGAAGTAACCGAATTCCCTGTTTTTCACATTCTTCAGTTTTATTTAAATGATACTTTTTATTTAAAAAAATGTTTGAATGATAATATAAACCATCAAATTCTATACCTAATTTATATTCAGGCATATAAATATCAATTTCCTTTCCACTTAATAAATCTCTATCATTTTCAATTAAATCAATATTTAATACTTTCAAAAAATCAATTATTTCTTTTTCTGGTTTTGATATATTTGCTCCACATTTAGAACACCCTTTTCCTTGTAAATGTTCTCTTGGTTTTTGCCTAAAATCTCCATGTAATGGACACGTTATTATTAATTGTGTTAAACCATCAACATATATCGATTTATTATATTTATATTTATTATCATGAATTAATTTTCCTTTGTTAATAAAAATTTCAATATCAGAATATCTTATATTTGATGCTCTTTCAAATCCACAATCAGGACATCCCTGACCAGATAAATGATTACTTACTCTTTGTAAAAAAATACCATGTTTTGGACAAATAATCTTTATTTTATTATTTGTTTTAGTTAAATCAACCAAATCATATCCATAATATTTCCCATGTTGATTTATCGCCTTAATTTTAAAATCAACAATACTTAATTTTCTTCTTTTTTTTGGATTCTGAGCATCACATTTAGGACAACCTTGTCCTCTTAAATGATTTTTAGGTGTAACTTCAAAAATTCCATGTATTAAACAAATAACCTTAATCTTTTTTTTAACACCATTATATATTACTTTAGAATAATCATATCTATTACCATAAATTTTATTGAAACGTAATAACATTTTATCTGATTCAAATAATTTACTCATATCAATTAATTATTACAATATTAGGTTCGTATTCAAATGCGCAACTAAACCGAACTCATGATTCCAAACAAAACCATCTGCTGCTTTTGTTGAACCAACATATCCTTTCTTATGATGCCATTCTTCAGTACCCGTCAAACTTGACAGATATCTAATTGTAACACCTAAATCCTCATTAAGTTCACGTGATTTATTTATATCGTATTTAACTGTACGCTTCCTATGGAAATGTCCCAAATGCCATTCATGAAACTTGGTATCTGTCCACATTGGCTTTGATTCAATATCAGTAGCCATTAACATTGGTAGACTTGCTTCCTTCTCCTCACTTCCATGAGTAAGACCAAGCAATACATTACCATAACGATAATATTTTCTTGGTGAAGCATGATTATTAATCCATACCGAAGCATCGTCTTTGAACCATGCACTAAGATATGAACCCATATAATAACTACGCTCAAAATCGTGATTACCGGGAACCACAACTACATCAACAGGAACTCCGGTTTGCTTGAGCATATTAATTGCATCTACAAGTAACCTCACACCAACATTAAAAGTCTTTTGCCATCTAAGGTCTTCATCTTGAGGCGTACCTTTAGTTGTGGTATTCTCCATCGTATCACTGTTGAAAAAGTCGTTTCCAACAGGGAAAAGTATTCTTTCATATTTAAAACCACTTGCGTTCTGTAGTAGTTTCCCAATTGAACCCAAGAATCTCTTACGTGCTATTTTAACATCATAATTTTCAAAGGTTTCACCACCCCATGCCAATTTACCAATATGTAGGTCAAAAATTGAAATCTCTAAGAGGTTCTGTTCCGTATCATCATTTGGTTTTTCTGGATTAAAATAAACAGGTGGTGTATAATCCTTAATCATTTGTTGAAACAATTCACCAACAATTCTTTCTCTGATGTATTCTGTATTACGCTCCAGACGTGCCTTAACTTGAAAGTTCTGAATGGTCTCTGCGAAGCCTTGTTTCCAGCTTGTTACATCCCATTTATTAAGTGTTGTGTCCTTTACTTTCCACTCTTTCGTATTGACTTGAGTTGCTGCAAGTAATTGGTCGAGGGTTCTTACGTGGTCTGATGGATAGTTTGCACCACCAACCCATTCATATTCGGCAGTTTGTCCTTTATCTCTAAAACTTTCTCTTCCACCTGAATTAGGAATGTCTTTGGGTCTGTTAGGTTCTGAAACTCTGGCTTCTGGTGCTGTTGTGGTAGCACCGCCAATGAAGGTATTACAATATCCCAGATACGGAGTATAAAACATGTCATATAGTCCCTTAGTTATATATCCGTTTTTATATGCTTTTTTCACGTCTGCCTTGACGTTCTTAATGTAAGTGTCGGAAAGTCCACATCTTACTGATGCAATCTTTACCGACACTTGATTTTCTATTGCGTAATTAATTACTTCTACTGCTTTTTCAATTCTTTGTCTTTTCATATTTTTAAATAGTTATATAAAATTAGTCCACAAAATTTTGTCAAATCTATGACAAAAATCCCATAGTTACAAGGTTTTATATAAATACATTGCCGTTTTCTTTTAAAATGATAATATTTGTCTCGATATTCTTACACATAGTATGAAAATCATAGGCTTCAACTAACGATATATCAAACCATTCACCCATTTTCTTATAAAATGAAAGTTGACGGTGTAGTGTTTTTTCGATTTTATAGGCATGCTCAGAAAGGTAAGTATCAAGCAGTTCTAACTCACCTTCATTGGCGGTTTGGAGTGTCTTAATTCGTTGTTTAGGGTTTTTAGACACTCCAATTTTAAACGTACAATCACTTAGCTTTTGAATGATATAGACGTACTTATATCTTGTAGATTGGTCAGTATCTATTTTTAAATCGTGTTTGTTCATTTAATATAATGCAGAATTATATATTCTTTTACCCATCTTTATTTTAATATCCCCAACTTCTTTAAAGCGGCATGACCGACACAATATGAATCTGCCATATCAAAACACATTGGTTTGGGTGTGATACCATCCTTCTTATAGAACCATTCGATTTGGGGTTCCAATTTACAAACCTTTTTCCAGATATACAACTTTTTTTCTTTTCTGTATTCAGGTGGGAAACTAAGTGTTTCTTTTTTCTGCCCCTTAACATAACTAACTTTAACTAATTCACTGCAAAACAATTTTCTGGATTCGTAGACACTGATTTTCATTGGATCGATTTCAAATATCTGTGCAAGAATATATCTACAAATACCATTAAACCCAAACAATAATGATACCGTATTAGCATTATTGCTACCACCAAGTGGTTCTTCAACAATAACATGTACTACTTTACCCATATGTTTAGTTGCAACATGTTCTTTATAATCCAAAACATATTTCTTAAATATCTCGGCTTTATGTAGGTCACGGTTCTCAACCGGAGTATTCTTATCTGTTTTTAATTCAAGATGCTTGAGTTCAATAAGTTTACCGTTCATATTCCAGAGTGCCATCCCAATATTTGTAGTACTAATATCTAATGACCAAATATATTCTTCCATAATTATGATTTGTGGAGATTCTTGTAGTTTATTTGTTCTTCTTTCAATTCTTCAATCATTGTCTGAATCTTTTTAGTGTTATCCAGATACAGTGAAATCAAGTCCTCAATAACACCACCAATTTTCAAACTTTTACCTTTACAAAGTAATTTGAATCTACTATGTAGATTGCCTTCAATGATTACCGATTTGGGTTTTACTTCATTGAGTGTGAGTAATTCTTTCATGTCCATTATAAATTTATTATTGTAATTTATAATAAATACTAAGAAATTATAAAAAATTATAGAATTTACTACTTTTTCGAATAAAGAAGATAATTTAGTTTCTTCAGTATATTGTTTTGGTTATGAATGGCTTCAATCTCAAATGGTCTTTCTCTATAACTAACCTCATGAAAATCAATGGTATCCCCCTTATATATTACTACTGGTTGGTTTGGAAGCTGAACTAAGTCGCCAAGTTCCATTTGATGGGCATGGATCAATTCGTGAGATAAGAAATTTTTCACTGAGGATGATGACATGCCTTTCTTTATGAAAATCATGTATGTATGTGGTTCATAGGGATTTTGTTGAATCCAACCCACCACTTCTATATCATTGGTACTAAAATTTCTTGACCTATTGACAATATCTAACTTAATGGTATCATAACCATAGATTTCACTTAAGATAATTTTAGAATATGTCTCAACATTTTTCTGATTCGTATGATTTACAACAATAAGTGTTTCTGGAAACTCATAAACATTAACATTCTTTTCTCTTCGAACCAAAAAAAAGATAACTATTGTGATTAACACAACTAATCCAGTTAATATGAACCATTTCTTTTTCATTTAAAAGTCTAATGCGAATACTATTGTTCTGGCAATTGATGAGTCTTTAGGTACTGGGTCATTTAATTTAGCAATTCCCACCAGATTTTTATTACTATCATATAACCCGATTTCACTAATAAAAACTTTTTCACTACCATCCCAAGTCGGATTAGTGGTTGAATTAAATTCATCCAATGGTAGGTCAATACTGATGTCAGTTGTATAGACATCTGCTTTAATTTCTGATGTAACATTACCAAAAAAATATGTTACATCACCAAAACATAAGTTATCGGTCTGAGTTAATGCCGGATAATTTAAATATTCAAGATCATATTCAGAATATAGTGTTGTTCCAGTATATGTATATAATGAAACCTTAAATACTTGACTAGTAAGACCAGATGGTGTAAGCACACCGCCATATCCAAGGATTTGGTCAGTAATATTCATGTATTTCCATGCGGTAGAAGTCGGAACAACATCATCCACGGTGTCAAATGGAGTATTATCTACAATTTGAACCACAGCATGAATACAATTCATAGTATAACCACTACCACTTGCAATATCATCACTTAAAAATTGAAAATCACTAATATTAGGAAAATTTAAGTTTATCTCTGTAATATATGGATTAGTTGCCGTAGCCTGTAATTTTTTAATATAATTACAATGAATTGATTGTGTAAATCCACTTCCAAGAGTATTACCTGTCGGTATCAGAACGTATGTTATAAATATCGTATTTCCGCTTGCCATTATTTCTATTTTAACCTAAACTTATATTACAAGAATAGTATTGGTGCTTGCATCATAATCAGGTAAGGTAAAATTCCTATTTGATTTATATTCCATAGCATATAATAATTCTTGATCTTCGATTACTGCAATCTTTAATTCATTAAATACTTTACCAACAACAGACCCAACTTCATCAACCAACACATAATAATTTGTGCTGAGTCCTGTTAATGTTTGTTGACTCCCCGTAGGAGTCAATGTAATACCCATTGTTTTTGTACTTGATTTATGCCACATAAGTGTTGGAATTTCCAATTTAAATGTCTTATATAAGAAACCCTCACCATATACATTCGCTGGTGATGTGTTTGTGTAATGCACAACACCTAATCTTTTATTTGTTGGTGCTTGATCTTGAATATATGAAACAAATCCACCAAATTTTCTGTTTTTAAATTGAGTGTATTTTAGATTTCCCGCTAATACTCCGGCAATTTCCTGTGTATGAATGATGCTCATATTCCAATATGGAAAAATAACCGTTGGACACTGACTGTTTTGTAAGAAACTTAGAATTGATTCATCAACATACTCGGTTGCTGATAAATTAAAAACCGTGTCACCACTAAATGTAATTTCATTATAAAAAATCATTACACCAACATTATTAGTTAAAGTCATACCAGAAAAATTAGGAATTGGTCTATCAAGACCAACAACAACACTATCTGAACCTAACGTTCCAGTAACACCCGTAATTTGATACCAAAGATTTTGTGTTGGAAAATCTGTTGATACATTATAACTAGTAGTGGCACTTAATGTTGACCACTTCACCATTATTAAATCACCAGCTTCTGGTTCTTCACCACTTGTACCATATGTTGGTCCTTTCTTAAGAGTAACACTATTACCTCCACTAACACCACTCATTTCAATCATTGCGTCAGGTTGTTTTACATGATTACTATCAGTAATATACGTAGATGCATTACTAGTAAAAAAACCTAGTGGTTCTATGATATTCTCAACATCATATGGTGAAACATTATTTGTTACTAAATTATATGAATCACCAGTGACTGTTTTCGAAATAAAAGATAAAATATTTGGGTTCTTATCAACTGGTTGTAATATGCTAGAATCAAATGCAGTATATCCATCTGAATTTGGATCGGCTTCAATGGCAGCATTAAAATCGTAATCAATTTCACTATCACCAATTGCATAATATTTAAAATCTAACTCACCTCCAGCAAGTAGTTCCCTACCTTTAGAAGTTAATTTAATATTTAAAACAACTGGGTCTTTCTTTTCAATAAATGCCATTCAAATTACTTTTCTATAAATACAATCATTTTTATTTTATGCTTTCCAAATTGTTCCAAGTGATGAATCTATTGGTTTAAAACATATTGTACATTTAGTTGCTACTGGCGACGGATCATCATCTGTTTGCTGAGTAAATTGAACACTAGCAGTTAATGGCTGCGGTAATGCACTATCATCATATAAATCAGTATGGGTATAATCAACATAATAACAATTACCATATGCTACACCAGATGTCCAAGTAACGCTTGCTGAATTAACGGGAACGGGAATCCCAAAATTCTTTTGTGAAACAAATGAACCATCACAACAATATAATGTAAATGACCCGGCTGTTCCTTGATTAGATGTTGGTGCAGATATACAAGCATATATTGATGCCTCTGGTGTTGTCGAAGTTGTTGTCGTAGTTGTTGTACAATCCCTGCTACACTTACCAGTAGCAATAACCTCACCATTATAATCTATTTGAATCATATCAATTGTTGATGTAGAAAGTCCATCCCATTCTATTGCCCACCAATAGTTTACACCAACAAAGGGAGTATCCAGTTTTGAATCCGTATAAACTATCATTCCAATTGTGGGTATGGTATCACCGGGACTTGTAAATAATCTATCAGTTCCATAATCAGGAGGACAAATACCACATTCAGTACTACTTGGTGAATTACTCCTGCGATGAGAATAGTATGTTATTGGTGCTTCAGTTGTCGGTGCTGCTGTCGTTGCAGGTTGAGCGGTCAATATTGATTGAACAGCACCATAACCAGTTCCAGTTGCATTAGTTGCAAATGCCCTAAAATACGTTCTTGTGCCTTCAATAAGACCAACGTTTGCAGTAAAATCAAAATTCACCCCAACATTAACATCACCATAATTAAAGTCAGTATTAACATCACTAGAAGTATTGGTTAGTTTTAGGGTGGTTGATGTTCCCTCAACAGGATTTTGAGTATATAGTATTCCATAAGCAGTAATTGCTTCAGGAATACCTTTATCATTAAGATAACTATTGTCAATATCCATTGAAGTCTGAAGAATGTCAGCCGCAACACCCGTAGTCACTTCAGGTATAACTGGTGTAGGTGGTGGGGTAGCAGTTTCGAACAGTATATCTGCACCATATGAAGTACCAACACTATTCGTCACATATGCCCTTGCATGATAAGTTGTGGCTCCAACTAATCCATTTGGAGCATCTCCAATTGTATCAATAAACGCACCAATTGAACCAATACCAAGTTCGGTTTTTGAATTTGCAATTGTTGGATTTGAATTTGCTCCCCACACAATACCGTGTTGAGTATTTGTTGGAACACCAATATTTGTAATATTACCAGTAACATCTGCTGTTGTCTCAGTAACATTTGTAACGCTAATAGTAACTATGTTAGGTAAATTTGTTGGAATTGAATTAGTAGATATTATCCTAGTATTACCATAATATAATGTACCATCAACACTCATATATGCACGATATTCATAAGTGGTGTCAGCAATTAAACCCTCAATATCTTGTTGCCAATGATTATTAGAACCCAATGGTACTGAAATTGCTGTTGTTGGATAGAGTAACCATGTACCACCACCAGATTCCATATACTCCATTCCATAATAATCAACATCAGCATATCTAACAACATTAAATCCACCTGTATCATAAATTGCCGTTATTCCAACAGAACCAGCCATTGCTGTTTCAAGTGATGGTGATTCCGGTATTAATTGTTGACGTGAAGTTCCAGAATAACCATAAATGTCTGATTGTATGTATGCACGATAATCATATGTTGCACCTTCATCAAGACCTATTATTGTCATGCTATAATTATCAACATCAAGTGCCCCTAATATAAATATCCTACTCCAATTAGTTTCATAATCCTTTTTATAGTCAATTCCATATTCAGTAAGCACATCATATCCAGTAATATTCTGACCACCTGTGATTATACTACCAAGCACACCGGGTGTGGTTTCCACATATAATTCTGGTGGTACTGGTACTGGTGGTGCTATACCCTCATAATATATCTGAAACATACTTCCATCATCTCCAAGATGTTGAACTAACATATTTCCTCTTAAATCGAAATCAGGATAATATGGAATTCCCACATTAACACCACGCTTATACCAATGTTTTTGTTTTGTGAATATTGTGTTTCTAATTAATAACCCACCACGTTTTTGAATTATTGTTGCAGGTAATAACTGGTCAATAAATCTTTGGAAAAACGCATTATACTTATTTAGAAATGGATAAAGATTATAGAATGTATAACCATTTGAATGTAATGGGTCGTCATTTGGAAGTCCAACTCTTTCCAAATATTTCTCATATATTGCCAGTACCGCTGGATACCAACCGCCTTTAAAGTCAGTAACTGTTTTTCTATTCTTTGCATTAATCATTTTCCTCTGAATCAGTTCTAAGAACTCAAGGAATGATAACTGACTGATATCACCAAGACCAAAAAGATCATCAATGACGGGAGTGAATGCACCATAGTCTCCAACAATATAATAAGCACTAATTACTGCACCATACCTAATTCCTTTTGGTAAGAATATTTCATAGGGGTTCTGAACATTAATACTATAATCTGTAAGTGGTTCCAAAGCAATACCATTAACAAGAAATTTAACCTCACTTGCATCATTGACTTTATAATTGAGCTTGAAAACATATTTATTTGCACTATTATTGAAATAAATTTTACTACTATTGAAACTATCAACCCTCACGATCTCACTTCTCATATTAATATTATTACTTCCAGTAACTTTCATAAGAGCAATTTGTACATCAGGATTTGCATTAAGGAATGTAATAACATCGGGGTTTTGTATGATAAGTCTATTGTTAGTTGAACCAGACCAATTTGCTGGGTCGAGAATATAATCAGCAGTAAATTGAGATGTTCCTTTTGTAAGGGCAATTCCATTAATTGTAACTTGAACATCACCACGTGGATATTCCGGTAATGGAATATATGTACCAGTTGCATTTGCCTGAACTCTAGTTACAATATATTGAACACTAACACCTGAAAGTGGACTAGCAGTACTACCTGAATTAACGAAGGTTACCTGAATAATATCACCCGGATTTGTCCCACCACTAAGTTCTGGAATGGTAAATGTATCTCCACTTACAATATAATCAGCTTCTAATGTTGAACCAGTTATACCTGATATCGATGGTGCATTCAATAATATTCCATTATACCTAACTTCAAAATCACCCTGTGTCATATAACCAGTTGGGATATGAAATTCATTTGGGTTTGTATCAGCACCCAATGAAATATTCACATATGAATATGGCATTGTATATCCACTACTGTTCGCAGCAAAGTCTTTCTGAATGTATTCATATACATTGAACTCAATAGCTTGTGAAGTATCAAGTGCAATATCAACCTCTTTTGTGTTGATTACTAACTTACTATCTTCTTGATAATATTGTGGTGTACTATAGTGTTGTCTTGTTTCTTCACCTGTCTGAATCCATGATTTTTTATTATCTGATGTTTGTTTGAGATTGAACCCTGCATTTCTGAACACATTTAGATAATCTTGACCACTATCAGTATTTCCACTAATCTGAAAAAAGAAATCATTAGTTTCTAAAGGTGCTATCGGATAACCTTCTGTATCGTATGGTAATGAGTTTGACGGGAAGTCTTCTTGAGGAATAACTACAGTATTAGGGTTAATTTTCCCATCAACAGTATAAACGTATTCAGTTATATTGATAAAGGGTTCTGGAATTCCAATTAACATGAATATGGATTTAATTGCCTGACGAGTACCTTTAGACTTCCAGAAATAATTGGTGTTATTTAAAATTCTTCTCCAGAGTTCGATGTCAATTTCTGCTGGTAATATATTTTCATTTAAATCTCTTTCGGTATCATCTACGGTAAGAAATCCATCTACTAATTCTTCCTCATTTAATATCGAGAAATATTCCCAACCAAAAGTATTGGCTAAGTTCTTAACTAACTGGTCGGGAATGTTATTTATCTTATCGTATGTTACTTTGTTGATGTATACTAATGAATCAATGAATTGTCTCATCTGATCAAATTCTCTACCGTAAAGTCTTAACAATTTAGTAACTTTACCTTCATCAGTAAAATCATATACTTTTAATGATGCCGGAGTTAGAAATCTAGCAATCAAATCCGTTTTAATTTCATCGTATTTAGCACCAATTCTTAAAACTATCTTCAAAAAGTTTTGATAGGTTGGTGTATTGGTATCAATATTATACTTATCACCAGTGTTCCAAAGAATTTTAGTATCAGAATAGGTAATTTTTCCGTTTTCAAGTTGTGTTGGGTCTTTTAATATGAAACTGAATCCATTAGTACCCTCTCTTTTCCCAACGATATTCATTTCGAATGAATTAAGTAGTGCTCTAAATTCTTCGAAATTAACGTTATTTGGTCTAATATGATAATCTTCATTACCTGTGGTTCCAGATAATGATTCAAAGGGGTTTCCTGTTACTTGTAGTTTCAGGTAATCACTAACGGGGAATAACGTTCCAGTATAATTATTGGCACTATCTACTGTGTTTCCAGTATATTCAACAATTGGATATAAGATATCTGATTCAAGGTTAGACCAAATAACATATTTATTATATGAGAGATTTAAATTCTTTAACTTATTATCATCTGGAATTGTTTCATTTCCATTATTAATAACTAATCCAAATGTGTTGGTAAGGAATGCTATTGGCACGTAGAACGTACAAATGTTTTCAATTTCATCAAAACTAAGTCCTTCAAATGTAACATTACCACCTTGGTTCGTTTGTGAGTTAGCGAATAAACTACCGGGATATGCTAATATGATATTCTGAATACTTATTCGTAAAAATTCATAAGCAGAACCATATCTAACAAAAGTATTGAGGTCAGATTTATCTAGATTAAGAGTAGCATTAGTGGAATGATAATCACTGATTTCAGACTGAACATCAGACACTCCCATTGTTTCTAAAGTAACGGGACGAACAAATGAACTTAATGTATTGGTATAGTCAATTGTTACTTTATTATCGAAATTCGATGTAACAAAAAACCTACCAAACGAAAAAATTGTGTTAGATGGGGTATCGTTGAAATATCCCCCGTTTAGGTTCTGATTGAGACTACCATTAATTACTTTTACCTTTCCCACAATATATTATTTATTTATAAATACAAAAAAAAGAAAATTGGGTGAAATTATATTATTCAACATCACTAATAATATCATCGAAGTTCTGTGTCAAATCCACATTTGTTCTTTCTTCTTTAACTTCATAGAGCGGAACATTATCAACATCATCTTTAATCTCATAGATATTAAACTGCTTAATGATATTCCTATCTTTATCATAATATGTTAAGATTCCATTATCAACATCTTTCACCATTTCACCAGCAACATAATCTGTTAGTGTATCAATTGTATTTTCAACCATATCCACTTCAATTACAATCGGAGAGAAAAATGTGTTTGAAATAATAATTAGTTGGTCTGGATTACCAATTGATGGTTTTGCGTTTGGTTTCACATCACTTGAACTACTTGGTGTTAATTGTAAGAAAAGTAATGTACCACTATCATCAAACCTATATCTTATTGCTGTTTGTGTTGTATTTCCCACATTCTCACTAACAGGAACAACTTTATTTGCTGTTACAACGTAACGAACAACATTTCTCTCCTTTGTACCATCAGATTTAATATATTCAATACGATACCCTTGTAAGGCGTTATTTGCTCTTTGAGCTTCAGGTAGGTCATTCACATCAAGTACAATACCTTTAACGCTAGGTAGCGAGGATAACACGCTACAATCAACAATAGTGGTGGTAATTGTAGTTGGTTTAAGATAAATCGTATATATTCCTAGCTGACCGAAAACCTGTGCTGGTAGTCTCATATTATATAGACCCTCCAAAAGATTTTCATTACCAACAATTTGTTCATCAACAGGTAATGTATTGGTAGATAAAATCTCAGAAGAATTTAATTTATAGATTAAATCATTAGTTGACTCCCTATTGGGTGTGTAATTATAATAAACATCGATGTCATCAACGCTTACGTCTGCGGGTCTTATTTTTCCAAAAATTCCAATACTCACTTTATTATAGTTTATGTAAAATTAAATTATTTTTATCAACAACAATAATTTCAATAGGCATCATATTTTCATTTACCCATTTTATTTTTTTTAATTGTGTTGTCTCATATTTTTTCGTCCATCTACTTTTTTTTCGTCCATATAGTATATCGTATGTATATGTTGATTTTATTTCAATAAACTTATCATTATATTTAAAATCTGGATAATATGCTCCAAAAGGAGTATTAATATACGAACAATTTTCACATGTATATTGATTTGCCATCTTATGTGTTATTTACTATGTTAAAGAATCTACCACCAGCATATGTTGTTAATTCAACAAGATTTGTAATATATTCTAATTTATAATTTTTATCTAATGCAGATTGTTCGTCTCTGATAATAAATACATCATCATTAATTTTCGGCTGACTTATAATTTTACTTTTATCCGGGTGTTTATAATAGGGGTTACTAACAAAATTATTGGTTTCACCAGTTCCCTCTGCACTATAACTAAATATTGTCGATGATGACGTTAAATCACTTTCAACAATATCAGTAAAAATAATACCACCCAGATAATATACTATTGTATATGGAAATGTTGAATATTGGGATAACGAAGGGTTTACACCATCAGCATTACTATTATATGACAATTTATAGTGGGTAGTGATACTACCACCTACAACATATTTTCTCAATTCCTGTAATCTACTATTTGATGAACCTGTTACTGTCATGATTATTTCATATTATATTGGTGATACTCCAAATTTTGGCATACCTGAACTACTATTATAAAACTTAAAATTCAAAGTATCACCATTACTTAACGTTATTTCATTGGTAAGTGGGTTTGCATCCACGACAGTATAAGTACTACTATCACCCAAATCTCTTATCTTAATCCCACTTGAAAAAGTAAAATATCCTTGAGCAATTGCACTATAATCGTTTAAATCATCAATATTTTGGTTTCCACTCAACACTCCTGCTGTATATATGATTTTATGACTATCAGCTTCTGTCATAAATTCACTATATGTAACAGCCGCACCAGCAATATTATCAGCGTCTGCCACTTCAAATCCCGCATAATAGACTTCAATACCAACACCTAATGCACCATCTAACGAAGTATAAACTCTTCTTGTTGTATATGTTGTTGGAGCGTATGATGTAAACCACGCTTTCATGGTTCTGGATACCGGAACATATGGTGCTTCAGTTGTTGTTGATGTCGTTGTTGACGTACTCGTTGTCGTT
>Ga0307928_10001689_pt1 | contig 16825 bp, 23 predicted proteins | sample AceLakmetagen232_FD_201815 | JGI IMG/M metagenome (GOLD analysis project Ga0307928, IMG submission 201815) | Saline water microbial communities from Ace Lake, Antarctica - #232 | ecosystem: Environmental > Aquatic > Non-marine Saline and Alkaline > Saline | place: Antarctica: Ace Lake... | reverse complement strand
TATCAACCTCCTTTTTTTTCTCCCGGATAAATCAAAATTCCATTTTCTAAGGTCTGGCTCGAGCTCTTTTTCTCCCTCCAACTGCGTCCAGTTGTGTCCAGTACGAGCTCTTTTTCTTCTCTCAAAATGCTTCTCTCCTCCTCTTTCTCCAGTGATTGATTTTTTTTAACTATATGGAGTGGATTTTTTTACTGTGCTATTATTAAAATATGATTCCAATTTTAGACAAGGCTTCTTCTTCCCCGGTTCAAGGCATGGTTACGCCACTTTTCGGGGCCTACTTTGCCAATGAATTAATTGCATCGATCGACGCTGCAAAAACTTGTATTTATGCCATTGAGTACCAGTGGAGGTGGAACATCCACCAGCGACACTCTCGCGTTCAGCAATTAGGTGCGTCTATTGCTCGAGCTTGTTCCCGTGGCGTGCAAGTTAGCGTTATTTTAAATCAGGAGAGTCCCAAGCGACCATTAACAGTTATCAACAGAGTTAGCGCCAATAAATTAGAGAGTCTAGGCTGCAAAGTAAAGATGCGAAGGAGCGGTGTTTTACTTCATACTAAAATGTTTATGATTGATAATAGGTATAGTTTTGTTGGGAGTCACAACATCAGCACTAGATCATTGACTGCCAATGAAGAAGTCACCTTAAAAGTAGACTCTGTGTTTGTGGCCGAGGTGATGAAACAGTATTTTAACAGGTTATATTTAACGTAATGAGTAAGGTATCAGAAACTACAATCGGAGCTGGTCTATATGCCAAAGATCGCGCCACGTTAGATCGTTTTCGTGCTTTGGAGCGACAGCTTGTCAGTAAAAAAAGAACTTCTTTTAGTAGGGAGGACCTTGCGACCTTTAAGAATAACAGAATTATTGACGGCGTAGTTACTGCTTGGAATGCTTTGAGTGATGCAGTCAAAGCTGATTGGGTGGCTGCCGGTCTGATTAGTGGAATGAAGGGATACAATTTATTTGTTCAAGATAAGTCGTATAGGGTTAAAAATTCGATTGCCGGTAACGCTACTCCTTCAATTCTTCACCAGTATTTAATAGGACATTTGGACATTGATGCCAGTGGGCTTGATGTTCATGTCCGGCAAACAGGTGACGATACTATCACTTTTCCCCTCAATCTATATCTAAAGTACAAAAGTGATTTGATTGTGGATCCTGACGATGGAAGTTTTATTAAAGCTAGGTTTACTTATCAATATCTGGTAGGTGGGAATCCAACGACCCAAAGTGATGAGCTTTCCCTCGATTTATCGACTGTTTGGAAGGCTGATAGTTGTGCCATAACGGAGCAATCGGATCCGACTGGTGATTGGACGCTTGAAATAGAAACACACAATGTCAGCGGTGATTTTTGGTTCGATAATTATTATATTGAGGGAGCTGGGGGTATTATTACCAAAGACCCTTTATGTAATAAAGTAGGCCGACATTTTGGATTGCTGAAGTATCCAGCTAATGTGTCGCTAGACAGTGTTTATCCGGCTGATTAAAATTATAGGTGTGTTTAAACACTATGAATATACAAACATTGCCTCTCAATGAAACACTTTTCTTGCTTGTTGCTGGTGCCTGTGGCGCTCTAGCCAAAGATTGTCTAAAAGATAATACTTTAAAATTGCCATTCGTGAAGGATAAAGAGTTAAATTTGGGTTTTATTGGTGCTGCACTTATAGGCTCTTTTGTTGGATATTTGGTCGATGGTTCGGGTATCACTGCTTTCATGGGTGGGTATACCGGTAAGTCATTGTTAGAAGGACTTATCAGCCAGAATGGAGAAAATGGTGTTAATCTAGCTGAGAAGATAACTACTAATGATGTACTAAAACCTGAAAAATCAGTAGTAGAAGCATCATAAAAATCACGATATCTTAACAAGTGCAATTATGTCTAAAGTATGGGGACCACTACTATCATTAAGTGCTCGAGGTAAGTTCGGTAATACTTTGGTGTTTCAAGGGCGTAAATCCGGGACCGCGTGCTATATGCTAAAGGGCCACGGAGATGCTAAGTCAGCCAAGCAGATAGCTCAGAGGGCCTATTTTTCAGGCGCTCTTGCTTATTGGCGATCCATTGGGACCACTTATCGAGCAGTGTGGCGTGCTTTTATGTGGTAAAGTGCGATAGAGATCTTATTTTAGAAGCTCTAATAAAATTTTGTTATGAAAATTGTAAACCAGATAAACTTTCAACCCGGGGATTCGTTTACTGATTCGGCTACTTATATAGCTTCAACGGCTCGTTTAAATTGGGATCCCTCTTTGTATACTTCAGTAACCGAGATTTTATTTCAAGTTAATACGCTGTGTGATGATGGTAGTGTCGAGGGTGACGTTCTGCTTTATGATGTGACCAACGATCGCACTATTACTACTATAAGTTTTGATTCGGTTGCTTATGGTCCCAAGTTTAGTGGCAATATTAAAACACTTATTCCTGAGGCTTGCGTTTTAGGTGTCTGGTTTAGGAGGCCGGCTGGTGATGCCAATAAGTTTGCTAGGATATACTCGGCTTCTTTGAGTATTAAACAAGATACTAGTTTGGCTAACCGTAAAACCGCTGCTTATTTTCCGATTTTTAATTATCAAATTTTGGAGTATAACGTCAACTGGCAGGAGCTTATAAGTCGTGATTTCGCAATACCTTTTGATGAAATTGACGGGGCTTTTGAGGCTGTATTTGAAGGTTTTCTCTGGTCTTCAACTGGTGAAGCAGTCCGATTGAGACTTTATGATGTGACGGCTTCTGAGGTTGTATCAGATAGTGAGGTCTCGACAATTTCTGAGTCATTCGTGCCTTTTGCGACCGGTAAGTTAAACTTGATTGATTCTCACGTGTATAGAGTTCAATATAAGGTAGATGATTTAGGTAATATTGCCACTATTGGTTCTGGGTTTGTACGTGTTGTACAAAGTGGCTTCAATAAATGTCTGGCTGTGCCATCAACTTGGAATGTGATTGATGGCGTTCTTGATACTGATTGGGCCTCTGCATACTCAAGGGCTTGGTTTGATCCTACCGAAATTGAAGCCACTGACTCCTTGACTTATAAATTTAATTGGAATATACGGAGTTTAGCCGCCGGAGAAAACGGTATTCAAGTTCGGTTGTATGATAGTGAGGCTGATGCGATGATTGTTGGCACTTATCACTCTCGGTTGGGTGATGGTGATACAAGTTTTTATCTTCAAGATACCCCTGTTTTACCTGAAACATTGACAATTTTAACTTTGACAAGTATTTGTGATACCAGTCATACTCTCGGAATTGGTTTTTTAATCGCTGTCATGGAGGAAACTTTGCCAGCCGGAGCGGCTTACCAAGCTGATCCCAGTCTGAGGACTGGTTTTAGCTCTTTTGTCAGTCAATTTATGAAAAGAAGAAAAGCTAATCTGGTTCCCCTAGAAACTCCTGATGGCGTTAATTTTTGCTGGTAGAATAGAATAAAATTATAAGTTATAAATTAGTAATAAGGAGCTATCCTATAAAAAGATGGCCATAGTTAAAGGACCTCTACTATCTTTGAGTGCTTCGGGCACATTTGGTAAGACTTTGGTTTATCAGGGGAGAAAAAGCGGGACTGCTGTTTTCTTACCCAAAACACCATATGATCCCAAGAGCAGTGCTCAATTAGGGGTGAGGCAGTATGTATCGCTTGGTATTTACTACTGGCACCAACTTAGTCCGGCAAATATTGCCAGCTGGAATAATTATGTGGATTGACAATCTATGAATCTAATTTCTATCGCATCAACCGCTTTTAAAACTGCAACAACCTGGGGACAGGTTAATGAGGCTTCGCTTCTTGACTCAGAGCTTGTTTATACGCCGTTAACGACTGATTATACGGCGAATCGATCCTCGGCTTTTACTCCCGGTGCAGTGGAGATTGACGGCGTTGCTGTCAAATTGGCGTCTCGTGTTGCTTCGCCAACCGGAGCCATTGGTCTGCGTCTAATTTTAAGTAGTGATAATAGTGAGGTGGTGGGTAGCGAGGTCGTAATTAATGTTAGTGATTTGCCAGTTTGCGATACCACTAATAAAGACGGCGGGTGGATCTTCTTTAAATTTGCTTCCCCGATAACATTAGTGGCCGCCACTGACTATAAAATTGAGCTAGAAACTTCGAGCGCCTCTCAAGTTAATTTATATACAGACGCGGTAAGCAAAAATTTCTCTAGAATGTTAAGAACAACTACGACTCAAGCGCCTGAGGCGGGTAACATTTTGCATGTCATGGGCGAACGAACCGGAACTGGAACAGGTAACGACCTAACAGTGACTATGGATAATGATGCGACCACTGATTTTGGAGCTGGTACAAACGATTTGCCGGCATTGACTATTTCAGATAGAGGGATACTTAATTATGCCTATGCTGCCGTCACTGACTACTATTTAAAATTATCAGGTGATGCCATTGTTTATAGTGGCGGGATTTTTACAGTGGGGACGGTTGGTGCTCCAATTCCTCGAGATTCGACTGCTGTATTAGAATTTGATCCCACCAGCGACGGAGGTATGGGTTTAATTGCTCGTAATGGTGCCACCTTGACCATTCAAGGATTAAGCCGAACGGTTGGTAAAAATGAATACTTTTGCCGAATGACTGCGACTGAACCGTATGGTGAAACTGAGTTAGCCGTTGATCGAGACACCGGCTGGCTTGATAACGATGAGATTGCCATTGCTCCTACTGATAGAAGCTATAATCACTATGATAAAGGGGCTTGTAATGGTAACGCCGCTGCCGCTGTGTTAACGGTTGACGGTTTTGCTGGCGCTGGGGGTGGGTTGAATTATGAGCGTGAATTTTTAACTGGACTTGGAGCGCATATAATTTTGTTAACCCGGAATGTAAAAATTCGTTCGGCTTCAAGTTCAAATGTGACTTATTTAAATTTTCAGCCAACGGCAGTCATTGACATAGATTGGGCTGAGTTCTATTACCTCGGGCAAAATGCTACTAATAAGCGGGGATTCAATATTTTGACTAATACCGGCAGTCTCGCGCTTGAATATTGCTCAATCCATGACACTGAAGATTATGCCGTCTATATTGACGGTCCGGATTGTAATAATATTGATATAAATTATAACGTCTTTTACCGGTGCTGTACTGCCGGCGGCTATGGTGATATCTATGTTAAGGTGCAAAGTGGAGCTAAAGATATTGTTATAAGCAATAACATCTCATTAGGGAGCGGTAAAGCCGGCTATTACTTCTTTCATCTTAATTTAACTTTTACTAATAACGTTGTATCCGGGGCTTATGGATACAGTAGTCGGTCGATATATTTATCCGCGGGGAGTTCAGCTGATGAAATTGGGACAATTAATAATCTTGAGATATATTGCAATTATTACGATGGAATTGTGCTTGATACCGCTCGGGGTACGATTGGAAGTTTAACAGTATACAGAAATTCTTCGGTGGGGATTAGTCTCATAGATTGTACTAATTTGATTATCGATACTGTTTCTAGCTTTGGTAATACCTACGGTATATTGGAATTTACAGGTGAAAAATCTATAAATATAACTTTGATTGATGCCGTTGATGACAGCGAAGCCAGTTATAACTCTTACTATTCTTTGAATTTCGATGCCGATTACCCTGCTATCAATTTATTATTTATAGATTGTGCTTTTGGAGAAACACGGGCACCTTCTACCTCATGTTTTTATTTAGCTCCTGGCTTGCCAGTTTATATCAGCGCTTTGCTAATGAATTGCTTTTTAGGAGGAACTATTTTTAACTACCAAGATTATTTGGAAGTTGAGTCTAAAATTTCCTGTCAAAATTACAATCAGGTTAGCAATACATATAAGACCTTTAAAAGAGGCGGTATAATCGAGAGTGACACCACGGCTGACCACGTGGACGGCGGCACCGGGATTAGCCAGAAATTAACGCCGGAGGACGCCGATCCTAGTTTAGAATCCGGTCCCAAACGGGCCGCTGTTGACTCGGGTGGAACAGTTACATTTTCGGTTAAGGTGAGGGCTTCTGATGCTGGCGATGGAGCAGTTTATAACGGTCAACAACCAAGGCTAATTTTAAAAAGAAATGATGTTATGGGGGTGACGGCTGATACCGTGCTCGACACTGCTACCTCAGCTTCTGAGGGCGCTTTTGAAACTTTAACAGGAACGACACCGGCTGCCAGTCAAGATGGCGTATTCGAAGTGGTTGTTGATTGTGGGCGAACCGGCTACACAACTGGTTTTATTAACGTTGATTCGTGGAGTGTTTAAATATTATGTCTGCCATTAACCCGGAAGGGAACGAAAACTATTGGTTTGAAGGTGAGCCGTTTAGAGGCCTCAAAAACGGTTCTTTAGATGAAGGAACTGAGAGCTATTGGTTCAAAGCATTGTCCGGGCTATTTTTATTTCCAACTATCGTTCTAGGATTCCTAAGTGCCGATAAAACTATGCCATCCGGCTACCACTGCTTTATGAGCCAGTTCTTCAAAAACAGACAGGCTAATTTTATCCCTCTTAAGACACCTGATGAAGCTAACAGATGCTGGTAGAAAAAATAGGGGTTGAAAAAATCTATAAAATGATTTGAGATTAAAACAATGCCGTCAAACTTCGCTTCTATAAAATACCAGTATGCAATTTATTATCCTATGATCGGTATGAAGGTTCGAGGTAAGTTAAATCCGATCGGAATTTTCCAAGAATACTGGTATGGTAGGCGGGTATTGCCAATGTATGAACCTTACAATCCAAGGACTTCGCTTCAGGTGGGGTGGAGGAGTTATTTTGCCAATGGTATGGCTAATTGGGGGGGTTTTGACGATCAAACTAAAAATTACTATAACAAGATGAAGTACCCTAAGCATATGTGGGGCTTCAATCGCTATTTAAGGTGGTATTTAAAGGGTAAACGTGACTTGCTTGGGGTTTAATGCCCGCTAAAGAGGGTATTGACAGCAGTTAAGGTGATTACTCTATAATGCTTTTTAACGAGGGATGCCCGAAAATCCCTCAATTAAAATCTTAACAATTTTATCGGGCGAAAGGTATTTAAACACATGTCTAGAGTTATTGGACCTTTAATGTCACTTGCGGCTTCACAAACCTTGGGTGGAACATTGGTCTATTCTCAATGGAAAGGTCGCTATTATGTGAGGATGAGGGTCGTTCCTTATAATCCTAAGAGCGCTTACCAGACCGGAATCAGGGATACGATGACTTGGGCTGTTCTCTATTTCACTAAAGCCGACTATGTCGCTGCCGCGCAAAAAACGTGGTGGAATACATACGGTGATAATGAAAAGCCAGCAGTGTCAGGTTTCAACAGATATGTTCGATCCTTCGTGGCCTTAAACTACGATGGGGACACCGGAACATTCATCTTTGCAGGAATCCCAGATCCAGCGTAAAATCCGTCAAAACGGTAATGCTTTGGTATTTACGCCATGCGTTTTATAAAACAAAAAATGGTTAAAAGAATTCCCCTTGAAAGTGGTGATGTAGTAGTTTGTAATTGGAACACTGTCGGTCATATGGCCGGTTGGATTGATACACTTTTTAAATCTTCTTCAAAATTAAAAAAATGCGGGTTAGTGTCCGCCTTGGTAGTTTCTCCTGATAGTAAAATTTTCATACATGGTAGTTATTTGATTCCGAAAATTCATGTCCCGGCGCCTTTTGCTTTGGGAGAGATGTATTTTGGACAATATGGTGGGACCAGAGAGGTCGAGGTCAGCCACTTTATTTGTGGAATTGTTAAAAAAGACCTTCTTGAAAAACTCCCTTTACCTGATGATTTTGGCGAAAATCCGTTTGTTGATGCAGACTATTGTTTAGAAGCTGCTAAGTTGGGATTCAAAACCTATGCCACCACCGATTTAACGGTTCAATATAAGGGTCCGGCTGATGAAAAGGATGGTGAGGCTGGTTATGTTTCGAGATTTAGAGAAGCACATGATAAATTTAGTAAAAAGTGGGGAAAAATAATTGATAGTCGTTTTAAACTCCCGGTCCTTTATCAGGCTTGCGCCAGTGCGCCTTCTGGCTTTTCTCAAGTTTGCCGAAGCTATATGCGAGGGTTAACGCAAAATGGTGTCCGGGTTTGTTACAACTATTTGAAGGGTGAAAACCAAGAGGAACCGGAAACTTACGACGAAATGATTAATACTTTAATGGAGGACCACGGCGATTTAAAGATGCCTCAAGTGGTCTGGGCGCAAGCGCCTTATTTTAACAAGAATTCAGGGGTATATAAAATTGGTCATTGTGAGTTTGAAGGTGAGTCTGTGCCTAGTGATTGGATTAGAGAGTGCAATCAGATGGACGAGATTTGGGTCCCGACTGAATGGGATCGTAAAAAGTTCAGGAATTGTGGAGTAAATGTACCTATTTATATTATAGGACAGGCGATTGATCCTAACTACTTTAACCCGGACATGGCACCGGCGCAATTTAAAATTAGAGAGACTTTTAAGTTTTTGTGTGTGTCTGCTTGGGATCCAAGAAAGAATATCCCCGGTTTAATTAAAGCCTTCAAGAGTGAATTTGGACGTGAGGAAGATGTTTGCCTGATTGTTAAAACTATAAATCTGGGGCTAGTGAAGGATATTAAAAAAGAGCTTAAGAAAATAAAAAGTCCCAAGGATAGCGGTCAAGTTTACGTCAAAGAGGAAGATTATCCCAAAGAGCAGATACCTTGTGTTTACAGGGCTTGTGATGCTTTTGTTTTGCCGACTAGAGGTGAAGCCTGGGGCTTACCGTTGTTCGAAGCGTTAGCCTGCGGATTGCCTGTTATTACCACCGGTTACGGTGCGCCTAATGAAATACTCCGAGATAAGGCCGGCGAGCCTCTCCCGGGAGTCCACTTTATCAATTATCAAAAAACAGTTACGGATACGCCTTATATTCACCTTAAAAATAATTTTTGGGCTGAGCCAAGTATCCCGGATTTAATGAAGAAAATGCGATATGTTTATGAGAATCACCTGATTGAAAAAACTAAAGCGTTAGCGACTGGTAAGATCATAAGGTCGAAGTTTTCTGATCGCTCGATCTCTTATCAAATTAAACAAAGACTTGAGGATATCTACAAAAACAAATTGAAATAACTCAAGGCTGTCAAAAGGGAAGCATAAAAAGATGTCAAACATGGATTTATTACGCCATAGAGCTAAAATATTGAGGGGCGGTGGCGTACCTGAGATTGATGAGGCTAAGTTTTTAAAGCTAAAGCCAAAATTGAGACGGCTTAATTATAAATTGCATGATCCGGTGGCTGCCGGCGCTAATACTAAGATTTATTTATCACCTAAATTAAAACAAATTTATGGTAGAGATAATTTATGTCTCAAGGTATTTTGGAGGTGCAAGGCTGTCTGGGGTTATGAAGGTGCTGGTGCTACCTCTGATATCTGGGAGTCGACTATTGCTCAGAATTTATTGGCTCTTAAAGGCTACGCTCCGAGAGTGTACGATCTGGTTTTAATTGATGGTCGAACCGCCCAAGTGACTGATTATTTAACTGGACCCGAGGGCCGGCGTGAAATTATTGACGATCGATTTGAATTTTATAAAGACGATATGGACCGGGATCATAATTATAGGGGGGGTAAACTAATTGACTGTCAGGGCTTAAAGTTAAAGCACGAAAAAGATTACAAAATTCGTCTCACTAAACTGGCCATTGAATGTAATAATGCTCACGGACACACAAACAACCTTTATCAATCGACAGAATACCAAGAGGGATCGAGGGACACTAAAAAAAGAGTGAAGAAATACCAATTTAAGGACTTCAAAGATAAAAACGTGCTCGATATTGGTTGCTCTAATGGCATGATGTGCCAAGTGGCTTGTGACATGGGAGCAAAAAGAGTGGTCGGTTTAGATTGGCCGGACACCATTGAGCTAACTGAACAGCTTGCAATTTTAGACGGTTATTTTAACATTGATTTTTATGGTTTAGATATCAGGGAGCTTGACATTGACAAGTTAGCCAAATTGACTGGTTTAGGGCGGTTTGATATTCATTTATTTCTAGCCATGGAAACGCATGTCGGCTGGCTGGACTTTGTTAGAAATTGTAAAACTTTATATTATGAGGGTCATGGAGCGGTTAGGCCCTTTAGAGTCGAACATCATTAAAAAAAAGGAGATTCTACTATGAGTAACATGGATTTATTAAGAAAACGAGCTCGAGAGTCGAGGATGAAAGTGGCTGGTACCGGCGTTAAACCCAATTTTGGAGCGTTAAAGTATAAAATTCGTGATTTTCATTTTGACCTTGGGAAAAAAGTGGCTCGCGGTCAAAACTTGGAAGTATATCGACCTGCTTGCCTTAATAATCTTTACGGTCGGGATAATCTTTGTCTAAAGGTCTTTATACTTTCAGACAAGGTTTGGGGGCATCCTCGAGGAGTGGGTGTGTCTAATATTGTTGAGTCTTCTGTGGTTCAAAATTTAATGGCAATTAGAGGCCTTGCTCCCCGTGTTTATGACATTATTAAAATAAACGGTAGGGTTGCTCAAGTGACAGATTTTCTCACCGGTCCGGCGGGAGTGGTAGAAATTAAAGACGATCGATTTAAGATTGACCCGGTAGAGATTACAAATCCTGATAATTTTATCGCTGGCAAGCTCGTTGATTGGCAAGGTTCTATATTCAAGGATTTTAATGCTTATAAACAAGAAGTGACTGAGCGGGCGCAACGGGGAACTCTTTGCCGTGGAGCCGGTGACGGCGCTTACCAATCGTCTTCGTATTTTGACGGCTTGCGTGATACTGCTAAGCGGATCAAAAAGTACCAATTCACAGGTTTTGCCGGGAAAAATGTTCTCGATATTGGTTGCAATTACGGCATGATGACGCGTGAGGCTTATGATCTCGGAGCGAAACGTTGTGTCGGGCTTGACTGGCCGAAAGTGATAGATATTACCCGGGAGTTGGCAATTCTGGACGGCTACTTTAATATTGACTTCTATGGTTTTGATTTAAAGACTGTTGAGTGGGCTTCTATTGTGGCTTTAACGGGTATCGCTAAATTTGACATTCATTTATTCTTGGCTCTCGAAAACTGGATCGGGTGGCCGGGATGGGTTAAAAATTGTTCGACTTTATACTATGAAGGCCACGGCGCTCATAGAGATTTTAGAGTCGAGAAATACTAAAATATTATGAAAAAAAAGAAATTCGAGGTGATCTATTACCCGACTGGTGACAGAAATTGGGATAATGAGGTGTCATCAATTATGGGGTGGCTCGATGGGAAAGGGTTGGACATTGGGTGCGGAGGTAGATCAATAAATAGTGAAATTACTAGGCTTGATATAGATCCGAAAAATGAACCTGATATTTGTAGTAACGCCGAAAAAATGCCGATAAAGGACAATGAGTTTGATTTTGTTTACGGTATTCATGCCTTCGAACACTTAAAAAATCCGGTGCAAGGTCTTAAGGAATGGCTTAGAGTTGTTAAAAAAGGTGGAGTTGTGATGATAATCCATCCTGATATTGACCATACTAAAAAACAAAACAAGTGGATTGATAATCCAGGATTAAGAGAGAATCCTTACAATAAACACTGGTTCGAACACAATCTGGAATCTTTTTTAAAGTGGCTTAATAAGTACAAAAAATTTGGTTTTAAAATTATGGATTCCGGCGTGGCTTTGGAGAATTGGTCTTTTTATGTGGTCTTGAGAAAAAATAGGTAGTAGGTGATCAAGTGATTGATTTATTGTTGAGATTGGTTTGTGACTACAAATCGAAGTGATTGATTTATTGTTGAGATTGGTTTGTGACTACAAATCGATTTGTTGACACTGGCCAGTGTCTACATTATAATAAAAGTAGATGAGCGATTTAGCAATAAAACATTTACTTGAAGAAATGGCCATATTCCCTGCTTGGTTAAAGGCTGATGCTAATAGTAAAAAGAGGATTGTCGCTGTCGTAGCAAAAAAACAAGCAAAGGAAATAATACAAAAAAAGAATATATGGCGATGCACTCCCTAAGAATTATTCACGCTGACGAAAAAAGACATAAGTGTCATTTTTGCGGTGCTGTTCGCTACGAGAGCTTCATGGAAAAATTAGAGCCTTGGGAAGCGCAAGCAGTCTCACAATTCGGCAATGACCAAAAATGCTGGAAGTGTCGAGGCGAATGCTTGAGATAGCTGCCTAAGGTTTAATCAATTAAAAATTGCTCGAACTCTTAACAATGAATAAAATTTTATTAAATTACAATTACGACCAGTATCCTTTTACCACTGCTTCATATTTTGAAGATGCTCTTAAGAACTTTGCTGATGTGGCCGTGTATCGAGTAGGGGAGATCGATGCCAAAGACGTCGATCTGATTATAAATATAATGCCTTGCGATCAAATTGTGCTTTGGCCGGGGGTTAAGAATTGTTACTATGAAATTGACTGCCATTTGGTTCTAGGTAGAAAAAAGGACCTTTATCAGGCGGTCGATACTGTTTTTATTGCACAAAATGAGTTTATTAGCTTATACCCTCCGAAAAAAACTGTCTATTTGCCTCTAGGGTGTGAGCCGACTAAACATCGGAGATTTGAAAAAGAGCGACAGATTTACGACATTGGCTTCATCGGAAATGACACTTACCCCAGACGGAGAACTTTACTTGAACAGCTCGATCTTAAATATAAGGTATTTAGGGGGAGCAGTAAGCCCGGATTGCCTTACTCACAGGCTTTGAGTCGCTGTAAACTGACATTTAATTGCTCTTTGGATAGAGATGTAAATATGAGATTCTTTGAGTCCATTTCGATCGGTAGATTGCTTCTGACTGATTACTTGCCGGAACAGGATAAATTTGCCCGCCGGGGTGAGCATTATGACACTTTTGAAAATTGGTCTGAGCTTGATGCCAAGGTCCAATATTACTTGAGTCACGAAAAAGAACGAGAGCGGAAGGCGCTTGCCGGTAGTTTGTATATACAAAGGCACTCTAATTACCAATTAAGAAGTGAAGCATTGCTTGAAAGCGCATTATGAAAAAGGTCCTAGTTTGTATCGGATATACTGATATTAAGCATTGGTGCCGACCATTGGTTCCCAGAATTTATGAAGATTTAACCTATAAGAATAAGGAATTATTGTTTGTCACTAAAGAAAATTGTGTCGGATTAGACAAACTCCATTCCGGTGAAGAAATAGCGGCGACCATTAGGAATATGGGGATCAGAGAAGCCAGAAAGGGTGATTTTGATTACATTTTTTTCTGTGATGTTGACACCATACCTGATGTAGACATTATTGAAAAGCTCATTGAGACGGGAAAACCTATGGTGGGGGGAGCGCATGCAGCGCGGGGTAATGCCGAGCTTCTAATTGGCCATTATTATAGAAATTATCGACAAAAGGAAAGAATTCCGCTTAATTTTAGGGGAGTGCCAGGGACTCACGAAGTAGAGGGGATATCAGGAGGGCTATTGTTGGTCCACCGATCCATTTTTAAAGAAATAGACTACTCGGGTTATAAAGGGCCTGATACTATCCCGGGACGATTTACCGCTGATGATGAATTCTACCAGATAAAGACGTATGAGAGGCTAAAAATAAAGCCGTGGGTTTGCCTTGACACCGGTGGCTACCACCTCCACGATGACGGATTTGCCTATCGGTATTATGGTAAAAAAGAGAGTTATAAATTATCTAAAAACGAGATCGTTTTTAAAGGAAAAACTTATGAAGCAGGATGTTAACAAACCAAAGGTGGTGGTGGCTATCCCGACCTTGAATAATTTGAAGTATTTAAAATGGTTACTCGGGACTATTAGCCTCAGTGAACCTTATTTTATAATGGTGATTGATAACGGCTCGACTGACGGGACCAGAGAATTTTTGAGGAAGCAAAATAAACCTGCTAATTTTGTTTATTGTGAAGCTGATTTCAATGTGGGTTGTTCCGGATCGTGGAATATTGCGGCCGCCACTGCTTTTGTCACGCTAGAATGTGACAGACTAATTTGTTTAAACAATGACATATTATTAAAAGCTGAAACACTTGATGTTATGCTTGAGACTCTTAAAGGTGCCAAAATCGGCTTAACGACTGGCGTTGACGTAGCAAGTAAGGTGGCAAGCAGTGAGGAATTTTATGCTCGATCGAAACCTGAGTTTAATTCTTTTGTTGAGGAGCCACAATTTTCTTGCTTTGCCATTGATAAAAAGACTTTTGAAAAGGTCGGTCCATTTGATGAGGGTTTTTACCCGGCTTATTTTGAGGACAATGATTATCACTATCGAATGAAACAGGCCGATATTAGGGCTGTGTGTTGTTATGGTGCCGAATATTATCACTTTGGATCAAGGACTAAGGCTTTAAGTGTTGAATTTACAAATTATATTGCTCAAAGGCACGTTAAAAATGAGCAGTATTATATTGAAAAATGGGGTGGTAAACCGGGAGAGGAAAAATACATCAGGCCATTTAACGATAAGAAGCCAAGCAAAAAAAGGACTTCTAACTATTCCGCTGATGTTGAGCGGATCATCAAAGTAATGAATTATAATTGAAGTAATTATGATCTGTTTCGTGACATCACGAAACAGCTCGAACTCTTAACAAGGGACTTTTTTTATGGCGCTAGTCGACGATTTTACCGCACTACAAGCTTTCTGGGATAGTATGAGTTGTGATGAACGAGCTGATCTCGTTAAGAATTTGAGTGAATATATGGGAATGGTAAGCTCGCTCAAGGGAAGAAAGATTATTGAGGTTGATAAAAACATGACACATATCAAGGTGCTAAAAAAAGATCCGGACGTGAAGCGTTTAAAAGAACTCTTGAAGTTAACAGGGGCTAGGGGGATTAAGATAGAGTGAGTGTCTTTTTAAACTGCTACTTGTACTAATAGGACATTGCGTGGTATTATTAGTATAATGACAACATATGGAATAGTAGGCAGTCGAAGATATACCAAAAAAAGGTTAATCGAGAAAATGATTGACACTTTTGAGTTTGATGACGTGGTGATCTCGGGTGGGTGTAAAGGGCCTGACACTTGGGCTATTGAATATGCCAAAAAAAGAGGCCTAAAAACGATTGAGTATCTCCCAAAATTAAGCAAAGCAAAGACCCGGCAGGACTATATTAGCGCATATCATACGAGAAATGCACTGATTAGCTTGAACTGTGATCGATTATTGGCCTTCGTGATGAGTGATCGAAAAGGCGGAACTGAAAATACTATTGGTTGGGCCCGAAAGTTTAATAAACCAGTTTGGACCCATATTGAGGAAGTAGAGCGACCTAAAAAAGACGTTGAAATTATTAAACAACTGCCGCTGATGGCATGCGTAGCATGACAGCAGGGGCCAAAAAAGGAGTTAAACTAAACGCCATGCTAGAAACACTAAGGTATCTTTTATCGGTAACTATCGGCACCGCCGCCCTTTGGGCTTTTGCCTGGATTTTTTTATATGCCAGCACAATCTTCTAAATACAAAATTGGTTATAGGGCTGAATGTCGTGCCCGAAACGAACTCCGGGATCGGGGATATTTGGTGGTCCGGAGTGCGGGTAGTAAAACTCCGTTTGATTTGATTGCTATTAATAAAAATGAGGTGATCGGCGTGCAGGTCAAGGTATCCCCTTACAGGAAAACTATTAATCCGGTTAAATTATTGAATGAAATGAGAGCGCTAGCAGTACCCGAAGATTTTAAAATGGAGTTATGGGTGTGGGAGACTAGGCGTGGCTGGCATTACTACCAGTGTACTACGGGAATGAGAATTAAAAATTAAATAAAGGAAAACATGTCAGAATTTGAAGTTGGCTCTAGGGTGAGAATAATTGAAGCGCGTAATTGTTTTACTGGTTTAGTTGGGAGGATTAAAATAAAAAGCGATGAAGCATTTGATTGGATTATTGAATTTAATGACGGTCAAAGTGGTCTTTATGATGAGGAATGCTTAGAACTGGTTGAAGCTGGCTTTGACACTTTGCTAGTGGAAGATATTATTATTGATGAAGGCGGAAGCAGGGCCAGAGTATTAGAAGTTGGTAGAACTAGTTTTTTGAGAAGCCGATGGATGTTTTTTAATGATGCTGCTGGTCTGTGTACTTTTGTAAAAGCTAAAGAGCTGGGCTGGAAAGTTAAGGGTCAACCGGAAGAAAAAATGATTAAACTCAGTGACGGTACAGAAGTCAGTGAAGTAATTATTTTGGGATTTCTAAAAGGTAATGACTAAAGAGATAAATGTTTCGGTCCGGACAATCGAAATTGAAGCACGAGATTTGCACAAAAGAGGTCTTGAACGGTGGGAAGTAGTTGTGGAGCTAATGAAGGTATTTTCAAGTGAAGTAATAATTAAATGGATCGAAAGGCAACAATGAACGACAATATTTGGGGGGTGGTTGATATGATGCATATTTACGGTGGAGGCTTTGTTAAAAGTTTGGCTGTGGCTTGGAAGCGAGCCGACGGTCTGAATAAACAGCTATTGCATGACACTTTTGAAAAGTATTTTGATGAGTACGAGGAAATATTTAATAAAGTAACTAAAAAAAGGAGGGAAAGTGGAATTAACAATTAGCAGACCGTTTAGGGGGAATTACCGGGTTTCTTTTGAATTCGGTGAGGCACCTGCTTGGTATACGAAAGTGACTGGCTATCCGCATAATGGCATCGATTTTGCCATGGTGATCGGGGTCCCAATTTTAGCTTGTGATGACGGCGTTATCTCGTATGCTGATAATGTGCCGGACAGTAATGGGTTGGGAATTAACATAAATCACGATTGGGGCATGTCGCAATATTGGCACTTATCGAAGTTGATTGCGAAAATGGGTGCCA
>Ga0307928_10001688_pt1 | contig 16828 bp, 34 predicted proteins | sample AceLakmetagen232_FD_201815 | JGI IMG/M metagenome (GOLD analysis project Ga0307928, IMG submission 201815) | Saline water microbial communities from Ace Lake, Antarctica - #232 | ecosystem: Environmental > Aquatic > Non-marine Saline and Alkaline > Saline | place: Antarctica: Ace Lake... | reverse complement strand
AGTAGTTTCTTTTCTTCTTTCTTTAAACCTTTCTTTCCGACCATCTAAGCCCTTGCTATCATTGACGTTGCTGGGCTTTAGTGTTGACACCACGTCAACACTTTTCCCTAAAACTGTTGACACTACGTCAACACCTACTGTTGACACTACGTCAACACCTATTTCGGAAACCGTTGACACCACGTCAACAGTTTTTGTCCGTTTAACTAGCATATCCCCGATTTCCTTATCATCTTTTGAAAGCGATAAATTGAACTTAACAACAGCATCAAGTATCGCCTTGTCAAAATACTTTGACCTTGATTCAGGTTGCCACCTATCATAATGTTTATTAAAAGCCACAATCTTGGCTTCCCAATCAATCACGATAATATTCTTAGTTTCAAGGTCTTCTAACGCCTTCTTGACATTTGATTTATCTATCCCCGCCGCAGCTCCGAACTTATTGTAACTTGGCAATTTGCAAAACTTTTGCCTTTTACAACCGTAGCTTAAACGCAAAATAAGTCTCAAGGCGCGTTCTGAGTCTTGTGGAAGTACCAACCCACCCCATGCGCCCCAGATCTCTAAAGCAATCATAATGAATCCGTTTTCCGTCTGCGGGTTTACCCCATTATCCTCAGCCACATTGCCGCCTCCTTCGGTCTAAGATTCAGGTGGTTGCCGCCCAGGAGGAATAGCCCGCGCAAGGCTATCAGCGACAACCGCCTGAAAAAAAACAGTTGGTTCACCATGTATTTCGTTATGTCACGCGGCTTTAATTCACCTACTCATGCTTACCAAGCACTGATATGCCGCCAGCACTATCACCCGCCTTTCACTGTTAAGGGATGGACATGCGCCACCAATCCTTTACGAAACCTTCTGCCCTTCCAGCAATCCTTTCGACCTCAACGTATCCCTGACAATGCGGTCAACAGCCTTCCGCTTCCGCTGATACCATTTCAACCGACTATCTTTTAACTCTGCGTCGAATTTCGCTTTACGTTCCCGCTGGTCTTTTTCCGCCTGCGTCTGTCTAGCCGGTAACGTTTCTGTCATCAAACCTTTGTGTCCCATTTGCGCACTTCCTTTATCGCAATTCAGCGGGCAGTTTCGGAATCCAATCCCGGAAAAACCAGTTCTTCGTGTAGTACCTGTAGAGTTGCAATGTTTCCCGATACCATCTGTCATAATCCCGCAACTCGGCCATTCGGTTAGCAACATTTGTCGAGTGTTGAAGATTCTTGAGTCCCTCCACCACCGTATCTGAATTATCGGAAGCAGGTATTTGTTTAGCCGCCGTCGCGTCTATCAGACCTACATACTCAGTTCGCATATCGCCATAGACCAAAAGCTTGGCATAACTCTCCTGCGCTGTAGTCCATGCACAAGGAAGAGCTATCAGGCAACTAAACAGAGAGAAACCGAACACGAACGTGCCTATGAGCGGACCCCCCCCCGTCCCAACCGTCAATACAGCCCCAAACTACAAATACGATAACAGCTAATAGTATTAAACCCGTTATAATCATGATCCTTCTCCTATTAAGTTGAGCGCCCTGCCACACATTCAGCTTAGGGCACTTGGTGAAACATATTCAATTTGTCGGGCATCACCTCCTTACCGCGTGAGGGGGATCGCGGTTAGATAATTATAACGACTTCTTCCAGTTCGCCGTCAAAGCCGTCTTCTTCCATAGCATCGTCTATATCATCGTAAAATTCATCTGTGGATTCAGCGTAGTTGGAAGTCTCTATCTTCGTAACATTTACATACTCAAGACCACCATCTCTGTTGACAATCTCGATAAATACTCGTGTATCAGGATCGTACTTTGATAATCTTTCAATCAATTTTATCGCCGTCATATCCCTCCATCTAGCACAATTTGCATATTCGGCGTCCCTGCGCGCCCCGTAGCGCGTTTGGCATGGCGCTTGCTATTATAACTACCAGAACAGCCCTTACAAATCAACCACCGGCCAGCCAGCGGTCTAATTCTTGACGTTGGCATGATGCCGCAGGTGCGAGACCCAATGCCGAAGAGTCCCGGCGGAATGCCTGAGTTGCTAAATGATAGCGGCTACCTCTTCAAATTTCCCATCAAAACATTCCTCGTAAATGGCGATAGCCTCCTTCTGATCTTCATGTCGTTCCCCCGTTTCAAAATATGCGGCTGGCGAACCCATCACCAGCCGCATGTCCCTTCTACGCCAATATGCGCGTAGGCAAAGCTCAAAAAGCATGTGGACAACTCCGGGTGATACGGCTCTACGCACCACCCGGAAGCATCCCGTCATTATGTTTCAGAGGCAGCCTCCTTTCTAACCGACACATGCGCGTCATTCGGTGATAGTTTTGTTTCTATTGACTCAAGCCGGTTCGCCCTGTAGTGATGTTCGGCTTGCTATTCAGCTTCTTCTCTATCCTAGACGCTACCAACCGCTGTATGTCCAGCCTTGCAATCAGCTTGTCCCAGCGCTTGTCTCTTTCTACACGATTCAGCTTTCTTATGTCCGTTGTATGCAGAGCCAATCCGTTCAGCCCATCATACAGCGTATCAAGCTTCTTATGCATCCCCTCCATCTGCTCGACAAGCCAGTCGATACTCTGGTTGCTATCTAAGTTGTTCTCTGACTCACGCGCCGTCCTGAAATCATCCACGCTCGTGTATTCGTTCAGATCTATATCAGCGTCGGCCTTCCGTGCTGTTTCCCGCGTAGTCTCGTTGGGAACGCCCTCGGCCTCGTGCGCTCGTCGCATATCTTCCTTCGCGTTCCAGTATAGCTTGAAATCCTCATGCGTCATCGTGACGCCCCGTGTATCGCCCCCTCTCAAAAGTTCTGACCTGAATACCGCGCCAGCGTCCAGTGCCGTTTTGATAAAATCGAGCCACTTCTCTGCTTTCACCTCGAAGAACCACTTCTCTGCTTTCACCTCGAATTCGTAATCTTCATTTGCCATTGTCTATCTCCTCCTTTTTCCCCTAGACCCCTGCATTGCTGAATCCGCCCAATTAAGTGCGAATTGGCGAAACTCACTCCGGCCCTGGTGGCACAGGAATGTTGTTATCATTCAATAGCTTGACTAAGGCGACAACCCTATCGTCAGCCTTCTTGTGGCACAGGCGAAGTTGCTCTCTTTCGGCACGAATAACTCTATTAACTTCATGGTAATTTCTAAGTGATGCCGCCCTTTTTTCGCTGGTATCCTCAGCGATCTTAAATGCATCATCAAGCTCCTGTACCCTTTTTCTGAGACCACCGATTGTTACATTAGCCGCAAGAATGTCTTCATTTGCCTGATCGATTTCTTCATTCAGCTTGGTATTTGCATCTTCCGCGCCTTGATAATCCCTTTCAAACCTATCGCATTTTCTGCGCAATTCGTGGTAATTGTCAATCGTGCCATTAAACGCCCTTTGCAGATCGTCCCTTCCTGTCTCTAAGGTTTGCGCCTTAACGCTCAATTCGGAAATCGCCAACATTGCTTCACCTATTTTTTCAGTCAATATCTTCGATGCCATTGCAATACCTCCATTATCTCCGTATCGACTCGTATGCGTCCTTCAAGGCCGCTTCATTCTCTTCATAGGTAGGCTCGTTCAACTCTCCGTCCATCACCGATTCAACCCAAGCTAACGCTGTAGTTCTGAACTTTACATGTGCGTCACCATCTCTACCCCACGGCATGTTATATGTTTTCCGTAGATATACCTCGGCGCGTTTACGCACATCACCTTTCTCAAACGCTTCCATAATGCGCTCAGTCGGGATTTCTTTGTCCTTATATACGTGGCCGAGTGAGTGCAGCTTCTTTTCTGGATACCACACGCGCAGGTATTCCAACCCCTTAATCGCGACCGCATTAGGTATGCGCCGATGCTCAAGCGGATAGCACCAATCAGGCCAGAAGGTGCGAACCTTTTCTCTCGCTGCCGATTCCCTAGCCTCCCAAGCGTTGCAGTGCTTCCGCTCCTTCACGCGATCCCAATAGTTACAGAAACAGAAACGTTCATTGTCCTGCCAATCCAATGGACACGGAAAGCAACAAGCGCACCCACTACACGCTAACTCTATCTCAAGCTTTTTCGCCCCCTCAACATATTCCGCTATTACTGGCATTCGTGTCACCTCATTCATTTACACCCGGCAATTCTCCCGGATGTACCAACCGCTCCCGATACCGCTTCTGTTCTTCGCGAAGCACGTCTTTGACTTTATCCTCATCCATGTTTTCAATAAGCCAGTCGATATATCTTGGATTCTTGGTTAATACATCCTGAACACGCCGCCCATCATACTTGCCGAACTTGAATACCCGATACCCCTCCTTATCCTCGCTGAACCGCTGTTTCGTGACAATAGGATCAGGTGCTTCAGCGTTTGGGTCGTAAAATTTCAAAGCTACGAAATGCGGCATAGAAGCCATCACATCGGCGTAATGGAAAAGCCATTGCGGATAACTAGCGGGATGGATATTGCCATATATCCCTGAATGCGTCCTTACCAAATTGGCTACTTCGGTACGTTGACAGGCTGTTTCAATGGGTATCTTCTCCAACCAGTCAGCCGCCGCTTCTGGATGTATGGCGTAATCATCATAGCTCCCTATAGTATCTTTAGCTCCATAGCGCCGAATATCATGTGTCAGCCCCGCGATTAGAAATATATCGGGGGAATCTTCATGACACTCGGCCAGCTTTGCGCCTATCCATGACGCCTTTGCGGAATGCTGACACAAACCACCCTCGACGTTATCATCGACCGGATGATGGTTTCCTGTTATAGAAGCTGGCGCTGTCCAGAAGTATGCCGGGGCCTGTTCCAGCACCCGGCGTGTCCAGTCGCGCAAGCTATCGTCTTTAATAGCCGCCAATTCGTCTTTGAAGAAATCTATCGTGTACATTTATGTCACCTCTATTCCGGTCGGTTAGACTCTGTACCCGCGCCAACACCAGCAAGCTCTTGTTCGCCCGGCTCACCATCTGTCTCTGCGCCTACAGCGAGAAAGCCGTTAATATCAGCTTTCAGCTCAGTCAAATCTTCAGCCTTGAATTTCTCAACAGCCGTACTCCACGCCAATTCGCTCGTGTTGACATAATCGACTAATTGCTCAAATTTGATTGCCATCTTAGCCGCTGCTTTTATGGCTTCAAACTTAATATCGCCGAGAACCGTTTTCGTGTCTAGCCACTGCTTCGGCGTCACGGTTTTCGATGAGTCAACCTTGAAATACTCTTTTAAATCGATACCCAGCTTGTTCGCTACCGCCCTGACTGACTTCTCTGCATCAGACTGCCCACCATTGCCATTCGACTTGCCCTGCGTCTTCTGTGGCGGCTTGTCGGGCTGTTTCCTCGTTGGTGGTTGTGCGTCCTTCTTGCTCTCTGTATCAGCACCGTCAGTATCTTCTTCTGGGAATATGCCAAGAAGTCCACGGATACCATATTTAGTGAGATATGTTAGTTCTGAGCCGTCTTGCTGTAATTGTGTGTTGCCCTTAAGTGGTTCAAAACCCGGTATCTCCATAATGCTCCTGATCCACTGCCCCGAATCGTGCCAGAGCGTTGTCACAAGATAAGGCTTTATCTTGTCCATGCGCTCAACAGGTACGCCCTGACTCGTAAGTGATAGGCCATTTGCGCTCAGGGCTTCACTTGTTGCATTATTGATGTCAGTTATAGTGGCGTATGAATAACCAGCATAGTTATTCTGGCCGGTTCGCCCCAGCGGCTTAAATGCGGCGTGCGCTTTTGAAAGTGCCGCGTTGAGTTCAGCCGTCTCATCACTTTGTATCTTCAGCTCGTCTAGCGTCATGTCCTTAGAACCCCCTCATTATTCAGTAATCAGTCAGAAGACCAACGTCTTTTGACCGTCCTCCCCATATCCTGACCGCTTGCCAGTTTACACCGATCGTCCCTGTCTTTCATGTTTCTCGTTTTATACTGCGCACCCGCGCTTGCCTCTTTGTCTGTATTCCCATGCCGAACCCATCCTGCTAATTAACACCAATTTCGATAGCCAACTGTTTCGTATTCTTGAGCAATCTGACCGTTTCATGGGCCGCCCGCGCAATATCTTTATCAACCTTGATTAGCTTTTCAAGGTGCGCTTGCAACTTCAACGATTCCTGTCGCTGTACAGCTATCTCGCGGTCTCTAACCGTAGCGTCAATGTCGCGCTGGTTCATCATATCTATCACCTCCAAGTATTCCCCGTTACACTGCCAACCGTCTAAGCATCCCGCGTCGCACGTCCTCTTTTGGGACACCCACTATATCGGATATATCTTCAATCAACATGTCCGACAACTCCCTCAACGCCGCAACCTCGACCTTCAGCCGGTCGTTCTCCAAATCCAACTCAGTGCGGTTCGCCGGGAGCGGGTCTATATCGCGTGTTGGAATAAGCCATATTGGCATTTGAGCCTCCTTTAATCTTGATTCGCCCAATCTGAAACGGCAGTCAGCTTATCATTCAACAACTGAAGCTCCGCCATTTGTCTGTTTATAATTGCCTTGCTTTCTGTAATAACTTCGCCCGCAATCTTCCGCTCAAGCTTCTGCTTCCTGCGCTCGAATGTTGCGATCCGTCCCAGCACTTTCTCGCGCACTTCCCGTAAGCCTTGAAGTGGTGCGGAATCTATATCCCGCTCCTTCTTCATGTCTTCAATCTGGCGATACTGTTCGCGCTTTTCCTTGATAAACATCGCCGTGAATCTATGCCCGTTCTGGCTCAATGCTTCTTCCATCTCGGTAATCTTTGCCGCTGCTTTGTCATTCGCCGAGCAGATGTCGTCAATGGCCTTGTCAATGTCTTTCAACTCTGCCCTGTTTGATTCCAGTTCGCTCTCGATAGCTGGCATGTTGTTGTCCATCTTTGCATCTAAGAATTCCATCGTCTTCCCCTGTGTGGTTATCGGCTGGTTACTTGCCGAATCAGGTTCGTTTCCCTTGACTATTCCGACTACCGTAACATCTTGCTGTGCCTGTTCTGCCATGCCTGTAATCTCCTTTTCTTTTGACCCATTCATACCCTTCGTCCAGCCGAGTTCTATCAGCTTATCCCCGTATTTTCCTCTAATGGCGAGTGTTGTGCGGCGTAGAAATCGCCGAGTCACAATTCTTCTATGTCTTTTCGCCTTCCTATAATGCGAATCAGAAACCCCCATATTCGCAGTGAATCGGAAAACAGTCAATCCTAACAGCTTTCGAGTATTTTCAATCTCATCAATCGTTAAGATGTCGTTAGCTCCCAACTCTACTTCTGCTATACTGAGACCCCGATTTAGTTTTGGAGTAATATCTCTTCCAAGATAGCGACCTTGTTCCCAACTGCACAAAGTCGATAACGTTGTTCCAGATAAGCTAGCCAAACCTTCTTGGCTCAATCCCAGAAACTCTCGCTCTTTCCTCATCTCTTCTGCTTGCATATCACATATCTCCCTTCCATAGTGACCAAAAAGCGCGGGGCAGCATAGCATCCGTCTATTCGCTGCCCTGCTTTTTGGGTGTTCCGTATATAATCTCTGTTATATCAAATGTTGGTCTGTAGTTGCGAGATACAGCCGGATGCTGCAGCTCCCTGGGGAACGACCGTTAGTATGACCCGTGAGTGGGTCAAAGACTTGGCCGCCAGACGCTAATCCCCCTGCTTTAATATTATACCACAGTTACGGGCGAAAATCAAGGCTTATCGGTCGAAGTCAAGGCGAAATACTTGTGATCATGTCGCCCCACCGTTTCCCCTGCTTGACTTGCTCGACAAGGTTCTCTTCGTTAAGCCAGTCCCTTATCCGCTTCGCGTTGGACATTAATGCTCTCGCATCTTCTTCTTGCCTTGCTGCCATCTCTCGCATTTGCCGTTTAAGCTCATTGAATGCTGGCTCAAACGACACAAAGCAACAATCTAAATCTATGTCAAGATCGAGATTATTAGCTGGTTGTGATTTATTAGCTAGGTAGAATACACCGCAGACCCCGGAACTCGTAACAACTACGTCACTCTTCAGTTGTGGACAGTCACCCGTGTGTTTTGATTTCTCTACCCAGAATACCCTTGTATCTTTTTCCACGTCTTCAACTCTCATTATCATTCACCTCATTGTATGCGGCGACCGAAGCCGCCGGGGTTATTTCATCCTCTTCTATATCGACATACCCCTTATCGTCGTAAATTTCTTTCAGTTCCTTGCTAAGTACATCGTCATGGTTATTACGAACCCAATATTCAGAAAACGCCCTCTTGATAGGTTTGCATAAATCATCATTAGGGATAGTTGACTGTACATAATCATCAAACTCTTGAACGCAGGTGACTCTTATATACACGAGACTTAATCTCGATAAGCGCGAATTAGCCAACCTGATAACTTCTCGGAAATCAGTTATCTTCATTCAGTATCACCGTCCTCAAATCTATCAAGCACCTTTTCCTGATACTCCTTCAGGTTACTGACCTCATCACCAAACACGCGCTCGATGAATGTATCTATCGTAATGCCTTCATCAAGCATCTGGTGCATACGGTAAAGCCCCTTTTCGCTCAAGACAAAACTCTTGCTACTGCCGACTTTGACGTCGATCAATAGTTCGTCCTCAAGTAGGCTCCCGATAGCCAACCGAACGTCAGGCCGAGCCTTGATTTGTTTGTTGCCCTTGCCCATTTCTTCACAGACAAAGAATACCAGTGTCAATATAAGCCGCTCGATTTCTGAGAACTTGTCTATCGTTTTCATTTGGCGTCACCCTCCTTTTTCAATACCTTCTGCGCTGCCCCGATAGCCATTTGCCAAATATGCTTTCTATCATCCCTTTCAGCTACCATGCGGCCCACTCTATCGTGAGAAAGCTGATATATAGTTTGTATGTATACCGCCGATCCGACCTTTGCCTCACAAAGTCGAGAAATTCGCAGTATTCAAAGTTGATTCGTCTTCAAGCTGCCCTTCCAGCTTCGCAATGCGCTCCTCAACTTGCCGCAAGGCCTCATTTGTATTGTCGCGTTCTTCCACTGCCGTTTGAGTACATACCGCAAGGCTCCGGCCTTTGACCTGAATATTCGAGGCCATGTTGCTGTCAGAATTTCGATATACACTTCACCTTGTGGCTTGATTGTATATTCTACCTTCCCTTGAATATTGTCATATTTATGAGCAACCTCGCCATAATATACGCTGTCTGGATCTTCAAATGGAACACACCAGACCTTTGAGCCGGTTTTGGCCTCCATCATCAATCGCTCCCTTCCAGCCAGTCGACCTCGGTTATGTAGCCATTCAAGACTAAACGAATAACCTGTTTAGTCCTTTCTTCCGCGTTCCCGAAGCCCGTTGTTTTCAATATTTTGGTATTGTCGGGCCGGTCTTGATACCAAGATACCCATTTCCCGTCACTGAGTTTCCGCTCAACAAAGAAATACCATTCCCCTTGATGCTTTAATTCTGACGGCAATCTCGCGCCCAACTCAGCCACCGTGAAGGCGGCGTATATATCATCACCAACGTAGACGTTTCTCTCGCTTTCCGATATTAACATACGACCATTGTATGCCCAATACCATAGCGAGTCCTGCTTCACGCCGAGCCGCTTCAACTTCTCGGCCAACTCTAGCGAACATACCTGCTCTTTGATGTCCATTACGTCACTTCCTTTTCTTCTGTAGTACCCGTGCCGCGCGGTATCCCGACTTGACAAGGGCATGTGCATCTTCCATAGTAACTTCCGTCATTCCTTCAGTCCAATGTTCAAGTCCAGCTTCATTGTAATTGTAAAGCCAGAATTTTTGAGACGTATGCACCAGAACGTCACAATCTTGGTATTCTTTGTCTAGCTCGTCAGCTGGAAACTCCCCCCATTCCATTAAATCTATTGCATAGACAACGCCGTATTTCCTGCAAAAAAGCGGCTTCTGTCCAAGGTAGGTAATCTTTGTCATCACGTCACACCCTTTCCTTCGCTAACCCTTACCGCCTCACTCGATCCCCTTCGTGTACCCCGTTTTCTATCTCAGACATGAAATAGTCGATAATCCCCGGAAGAGAATAGAACCGTTTTGCGTGTCGCCACGTTAAACGCCGCGCATACCAGATTGACCTCTCACGCCTCCATGTAGGCCACGGAAAATCTGACCTAACAACCTTTGTGATTATTAACACGTTGGCGTAGTTAAGAGAATACATGTACCGCTCATAATGCCGCGTCATAGCCTCCGCGAAAACGATTACCTTACCTTTTTCCGCCTCCGTCAATTCCCATATCAAATCATCTTTCGCGTCAAGCACGGCAACGGCAGACGTTACTACGTCCGATTCAGATACCATCGCAAACGTTCTTGATACCTTCTCGAATTGCTTATTAGGATTCATTCGCATGTAACCGTCAGTGTTTGCGAATATTCCACCGACTTTATACTCGGGTTTATAATCTCTCATTTGCTCACTTCCTTTCCTGATGTTGCCAGTCTCAAGGGGGAAACATTCTGCCGGTGGTGTTCTGAGTACTGTCTCAACGCCTCCCTCTTCCCCTTCTCGTATGCCGCAACAGTCGTCTTGAATATATATCTCTCCGCCTTTGTAGCTTCCCTACTCTCCGCTTTCTTAATCACACTGGAGAGCCGTTTGCGCGTCAGCGGAGCATGGCATCTGGTCTTGCACTCCGCGCTGTTACACAACATCCTTATCCAAAGCCCCTTATGACTTTTCATGCACATATACCCATGATTGTCATTAGTGATCTTGATTAGCTTATGTATGCCTGTCATTTTCATGTCCTTTCTGGCATCGCCGGTTCTCTCACACGGTATTGCTGTATGCCGGAATAAACCATGCGTCTTTTAGCTTCTCCGGCCTCAGGTCAATCACCGTCGTATGGTAGCAAGCTATTACATCAAAATCGGCGTTCTCTGGCACGAATACTACGTTATCCGTGTTTGCGCTGTAGCGACCCATAGTCTTAAATCCGCTGTGTGCGAGCCATACGTTTCCCTTGCACGGGCAATCGTAGGCGTGCGTCCACGGCATCAAGCCCATTGCTGACCGTGCTTCGTATGCTTTCTTGAAATATTCGCGGGCATTATGCACCTTGTTGCAGTAGAGAGAGAAATCCAGTTCTGTCCGTGCGTGTTTTAGTCGCTCTTTTTCATGCCGTCGCTTTCTTTCAATCATTTCTTGTCGTTGTCTTTGGATTTCTATTGTATATTCTGACTGTAAGCTATTACTCATTTCCTTCGCCCCTTTTCTCTAACCACCGACACACTTGCTCTGCTGCAAATATGCCAGAACCGTTAAGTTGTCGCTGCCAACAGCCACCGCGCCCCGACCAGATAAAGCCGTGAGACCTAAGATTCGCGCGTACCTCTTCAACCGGCTTGCCGGGAAAGAATAACTGAATACGGTTGTCAGCGGTGTTCTGCTTGACAACGATACCCGCGATTTCCTTCTCGCTGTCCTGCAACTGCGCGCGGGCTTTCAAGTCGTCAATGCGCTTTTTGACCGACCGGATATTCCCGCCCAAGTTTTGCAAAATGTATTTCGGCGTCTGGTCTTCACCCTTCGCCCGTGCTGCCTTGTTGTATGCTTTTATCTTCTCGCGTTGCTCTTGCATACCTGCCAGCTTTTGCTCAAGTTTTGTCACTGCATCGGGGTCATCTGAAGATATAACAGCGTTGGTTTCAAGGTTCTTTTCAATGCGTGCCGCCTTCTCAGTATAGTGGTTGGCCTTGTTGTTCTCTGCCCAAGCTGCGTCTTCTTTCCGATTTAGCTTATCGCGGAAGTTTCTGTCCCGTTGCTCTGAATAATGCCCAATATGTATAGGCTCTCCGAAGGGTATCGTATCACGCAACTTGTGGACGCGCTCAATAGCCGCTGACGCCGCCGCTTTCGTCTTTGTGGCCTTTTCATCATACCATCCAGCCTTCTCGCGCTGACGGCATTCCCATTCGTTCTCTTCGCGTTCTTCAAATAGGTCAGGTTGTTTCTCGCTCATCAGTTACCTCCTCAATCAATCTCCATCGTTTATCGTATGCCGGGGATGATTGCCCTGTCAATTTGTTAATCCACGACGCCGGAGCATACCCCCGCCTGTCGCTATCACATGGAATGAATAACCAAACGCAACCATGCTCCGGGCAATACAAACTACCAAAGTACGTAGACGCCTCTAAATACATTGTACGATCACACAGCGGACAACCCTCATCCATCAAGTCACCTACGGTTTTTTTCAAATGAGCGACCTTGAGTCCTGCCGTGTAGGGATATGTTGCACGAAGCAACGCCCCCCTAGCCAATCGTTTTTCCATTACCCACAACCTCCACATCCCCGTCTTGACACAGCCGCCTGAACGTCTCCCTATCCATTACCCGCCGGTCACCGTGTGTTGTGTATAGAACCACGTCGGGGGCGGTTGACTCAAGGTAGTAGTACCCGCCACTGTTGAACTTGATGAATTTGTATAGCATTACCAACCACTCCCTCTAGGATACTAATGTCGCCACAGGGTGATGATACAACATGCCTGAAAAAGCACACTCGCGGTTACGAATATCGCCGTTCCAAGCCACTTATAGCTTCGAGTCCGGCTATACTTTATCCAGTCAAAAACGGCGAAGGGAACGAGTACCGTAAAGAAAATTATGTACATCGCCATCACCAATCACCCCCTTCCACCGCGCCGCCGCAACAGGCCAGCAATGCGCCTATTGTTGTGATATACGGCCAAGTGTACCTTGAGTTCCACAACCTCGTCACGCTCAAAGTAACTCGACCCGCCCCGAACCCCTGTAACGTGCAGACGTCCTTGTTCAACGTGATAAAAGACACACTGCCGCGACAGGCTTAGAAAAACCCTTGCTTCTTTAGTCGAAAGGTCATTGTCCATAAACACCTCCTTTGGCAGCCAAGCCGCCGGTTGTCTTACTTGTCACTAACACCAATCTCGATATGCAGGGCGTCTTTGACTGCCTGTGCGATAATCTCTGCTAAAGCATCGTAAGTTTTCTGTTTTGCGGTAGAGCCATGCTCTTGATCTATCCTAAGTGCTTCTTTGCCGAGTTCGGTGTATTTCATTTGTAAGCCTTTCAACACACCCACAATGTGAAAGAACTGTTGCGTTGTCAAACTATTCTTTGCAAGGGTATCTATCCATTTGCCAAGTGCGAAGCTGAGGATTTGCCCTAGCTTCATTGCGTGATCATAGTTTTCCCGCGCAGTTGCTTCTATGTTAGCCATGTTCACCTTTCTGGCGTTCCCGCCTGTTAGACAAATAATCGGGCTTTATTTGAAACCTTTTGTCTATGATGCCGCCTACCTCTATATCCTTGACTGGATTCTCTGCCACCACCAACATTGCCTCCCTAATATCGCTTGCTTCTTTCGCGTTTATCGCTCTCTCTACCGCTATCATGTCAACCCCCTTGTTGGCTTATTCAGCCACCGTGATTTATAGCCTGTACTCTTTTGCTTCTGCATCCGTCATCTCAACTATCTTCTCGGTGTATAACCCAAACTGCATTACAATCCCAACGCCTTCTGGATTTATCGTACCGTCTTCTTCTGTCGCCAGTTCAATTGCTCGCCTTACCATCTCTAGCCCTTCTGCATCTGTCTTGTATCCCTTGTCGTTCATTTCAAAAGTGCGATTCTTTTCAATATCTTTGAATATTCCGTGCGGTATCTTCATTTCCCGTCTCCTTGCTCGACTATAAAGTCAACGCAGGTTTCTGTCTGAGCAACGATAATGCCATCATCCTCAAGCCGTTCCCTGATTTTCTCGAATCTCTGTTCCCATTGGATATTCATACCCCTTACCCATTTCTCCGACTTCATTTCCTGAAGCCGCGCCATATCCTTTATATGTCGTTCCTTGAGTCTCATTTCATCCTCCCGTATTATTCAACCATAAAGTCAATGCCACATCTTTTTTCAACAACCTCGATGCCTTTCCGCTCAATCCGATTCTTTGTCGCGTAATATTCTACCCGATATGCGTCCTTCAGTTGGGTTGTTGAACATTGCCATTTGAGTTCATCAAGCCGCGCCATGTCTTTAACGACTTTATAACCGAGTTTCATCTTGCCCTCCCGCGTGTTGGATTGGGCGACCGAAGCCGCCCGCTGTGCGTTAATTAACTGGGTATTTTCCAAAACTAAATATCCTGTAACCTCCGCGGGTGCGTGCGTTTCGGCCGCTGTATATATCCTCTGGCCGGTACGCTATACCGAACTTGTCAAGTAGCCATGCTAAACCCGTCGGGCCTTCGCCCCTGTAACCAGCGTTGAAACCATGTATTCTCCAGCATCCTGTCGTGTACCCGAAATCTAACCGCGTCAGGCACTCCCCTGTTTTTTCATCCACAAACGCCGTTATCGTGTGAATCTTTGCGGTGATGTTTTTCTCTACAAACCCCTTCGCGCCTGCCGTCGAATCATCATGCTGTATCTTCATTTCTTCCCCCTTATTTTGTCAGTCAAGCGGCTGCATCACTTATTGATGCTTACCTCGCCCCTCCACCCTTGACTGCTGTGCGAGATTTGGCGGCTCAGGCCGCCCGGTGTGTTAATATCTCTCTGACGCTATGTTTACCTGTTTACCTTCCGGGTTAGTCAGTGTCACTTCGTATTTATTAAAGCGCAATTCCTTTGCCAAGCTTAAGCACGCATGTCGGCCACCAGACCACCAAAACCGCTGTTCTTCATTTGGTGCGCGGAATTCAACTCTGTATGCCTTGCCCTCTGTTTTGACTTCCCTTGCAACCTTAGCAGTCGCCCACCCTTGCACCGGATTGGTCAAATTCTTTGAGTAGTCAAAGAATTTTATGTTCTCTTGTTTCATCTCTATCATTCCCTCTATATCCTGTATCTCTCTCATGTCTACGCCCTGTATTACTGTCATTTTCTTATCCCCTTATATTGTTCAGTCAAGCGGCTGGTTCAACATTGAACCTTCCCTCACCCCGCGACCCTTGACTGTTGTGTGAGATTTGGCGGCTCATGTTGGGCCGCCCGTTGACGCTCGTGATGCTTGGTTCTGGCTATCCTGTGGGTTTCTTAACTCCCGACCCCTGCGGATTGTTCCGGTTTGAAAAGTGTCCCTTAGAGCGTTTAATGTGGGCCATTTAAGTAGCTGGCCATTTTCAATGAGCAACTTGTTTCTTGCTTCTACCTATAGTATACCACGTCTTTGACAATTGTCAAGGACAAAAACAGGCTTATTTCGGCGGCAGCGCATTTTTTTTTGAGTTACGTCACTTTTCCATCAAAGTACCTTGACATAATAATGTTTTGCTTGTATAGTATTAACGTAGCAAGGAATTAAAAATGTATCGGGTAGGATGTGCAGTACACTGGAAGGAAGAATGCCATGAAAAGACTCGCGATAGCTTTTTTATTACTATGTTTAGTTGGCTGCGGAAATGTCGTTGATTCAATTGTCGGAATACAAAAAGCCGATTTCCAAATAATCGACAGGGAGACTGGCATTAAGAGCTATGGATCAGCCTACGTCACACTACTGATAGAAAACCGGGGCGATATGACCGGGTATAATGTCTCCTGTGACGTAGTGGCGAAAAAGAATGATATTATTATCGGTTCTGCCTTCGTGTATTTCGCAGGTGGCAACCCCATCGCTCCCGGCGAGAAGGCCCAGTCCGAAGGCGTGTTCTTCGGGCTGCATTCGCTCGATAATATTAGTTTGGAATATAAACTGGAATGGTTAGAGTGAGCCATGCGGCTTGGAGTACATTATGGCAAAAAAAAAGACCCACAAGCCGCGTCGTTGAATCAAACGTAACTTGTGGGTATTGGGTATGCGAACAGAGAAAGCGTAGCGTGGTGGGGCGCACAGGCGGCGGAAAGTAGTGGGTACAACTTACCTTGCCAAAAGAGCGATAATTTTATCTAAATTGGAAGCGGCCCCGACGATAACGCCCGTCAGTGCTATCCAGCGGATCGCCTTAGTATTTGACTGCTTCTTGTTGGCCTCCCCATTTGCTTTCCATTGCTGTATCTGCCCTACGGCAAGAGTTAAGTCATCAACACCATCCTTCGTGGCTTTTGTCGTTACTTGAATTTCCTTCAGCGCATCTTCAAAATTTTTGCTCTTTATCTCGCAAATTTCCCTCGGAACATAGGTTGGTTCTGTCATTTTTCAATCCCGTCTTTTGCGAAGTGCAAGCTAGGCCTAACCTGCGCTTCGGTCGTGATTAACCTTCTACTTCTACCGTAACCAGTATATCTGCCGTTATCGGCGCCCAGTCGCCGTCTGTTGTTATCTTCACCCCTAGCCTATCGCCAGCAACAAGAGCATCAAGGTCTTTCGCCTGAACTGTATATGCGTACGTTGCGGGGTCGGCATCCAGAACTGCTTGCAGCCCAGTTACCGTCCCGTTTATTGTAGCATCTACCGTGAGCGTGCCAGCTGTCCGCGCATCATTTGACGCTACGGTGATAGCTATTACCGACCCCGCGTATGGCATCACATACTCGGTATTCCCCGCAAGCCCGGCTACGTCTATAGCAGCAGCGGTCTGGCTGGCGGCTACATTGCTTTGCGCGAATGGGAAGGGCTTCCTGAATCCACCGCTGGCTGCAATATCGCCCGCTACGGTTGTATTCCCCGCGCTATCGACTGTCATTGCCAGCGTGGGAGCATCGCCATCATTGCCATCATTGACGCTGATCTCGACTTTGCCCTTTTCGTCATCGGCCGCACCGTCATGCGAGAATTGTATCTTCGCCAACGTCGTTAATTCCCCGCCTGACTGTTCCCCTTTCGCGGCGATAGCCGACTCGCGCCCTCCATCAGCATCTTCTTCGGTCTTATTAGAGAGCGTTACGGAAGGA
>Ga0307928_10001687_pt1 | contig 16831 bp, 16 predicted proteins | sample AceLakmetagen232_FD_201815 | JGI IMG/M metagenome (GOLD analysis project Ga0307928, IMG submission 201815) | Saline water microbial communities from Ace Lake, Antarctica - #232 | ecosystem: Environmental > Aquatic > Non-marine Saline and Alkaline > Saline | place: Antarctica: Ace Lake... | reverse complement strand
TAATTGTTTGATAGTAATAGTTGCTAGAACCGCCCTTAGTGGCTATGTATTAGGTTATTAGGTCTATGATACCTTAAAACACCCATAACCCCTCTGTATACCTATTGTAGCGTTAATTAAAGGTATTACAAACAGAAAGGGCAGGCTGTATTTCAAGCCCACCCTATAATGTCCCTTTTGTTGGGAAGTGTAGCAGTGCCAAAGTCCTTGACTACCTCACTTAGTTCTGCAAGGTTTATCGAAGTCCCTGTGCAGCCTTCGCTATTAATATGAACAGCATGACTATTACTGCTAGAGCAGTGACTATACCAACGATTTCGCAGATAAGCGTAACCTCGGTAGTAGACCAGCCGGTTGTGTTCAGACATAACGAAGTGGCAATGCCTCTAACTACTTGGAATGAAATCATACCGATTATTCCAATCATCATTAGCATTATAACTTGTGCGATCATTCTAACGTTCTCCTAGTGGCTAACCACCACGTGCACCGCTTAATTAAAAGCATAATCAATATAACATATTGCATCTTGTTAGTCAAGTCTTTTTAACGCCTTAGATTCTTGTGCTTATTTATCATGTCCCGATGTGCTTGTCTACGTTCAGCCCATATATCTATATCATTTGGTGCGTCATTTTCGATATCCGCATGTTTAGCTCTCATATAGAACGGAGCTAAAAGCATAGCCACAAAACAACCCATAAATAAAACGCCCAATTCTCTTTGAAAAGCAAAACAGATATCAAGACATGTTCTACACCATATGCCAAGCAATAGCCAAAATATAGCAGCTATCCAAGCCAGCCATACTATACCTTGATAATGGAATGCCATAAATGTAAATGATAATATTCCTATACCAATAAAAAGTAAGAAGGTTATATTTTCTACAGCCATAGTTTTCTCCTATTATATGATTAACGTTGCTTTTGCCTTACGCTCCACCGCTTGAAATCTTTTGGGTGGAAGCGTCTGTAATGATGTCTCAGCCATCGGGCACGTGCTTTTTGCTTCCTATCCTCTAACAGTACCTTCGGGCACTCTGCCCCGCATATGCTACACCTATAATGTTCTAGTGACATGACTTACCCTCCAAATGCTTTTTGAATTATGTTAGCACCTATTAAACCCATTGCACCTATCAATAATACAACTATCATAACAGCTACAGCAGAACTAGATACCGCAGAGATTACAATAAACATGAGAATCACTATACCAATTATATAAACTATCACGATGCCAGCCCTTACTACTTCATTCATTGTGCTATTACTTGCAGCTATTCCGGGATCGGGTGGTGGTGGTGGTGGTATGAAGTCCCTAAAACCTTGATTTGCTGTTGAATCTTCCGATGCTGCCCCATCAGCGTCAACCGAACATTTAAAATATCTTCTGCTACCATCAGCAGGTGCACCGATGTCATTATACGGATCGGTAGTCCCCCCTGCTATGTTGCCATATGCAGCGTCACTATTGGCAGCACTTCTTTGCCATTGATAGGTCAAAGCCCCAAAGCCCCTATACCCTGTATCTGTGACGCTATCTACACTCTCGCCTGTGTCATTCCTAGCTTTTACCTTATAGACATGATTAGTTCCATTATTGCCATTCTCGCCAGCTAGACTCAAGGTTACATGAGCAAGTGAAGTACCATCACTAGCAGCAGCATTGCCCGGAGTAACTATCGGTGCATCGGCAGCATTGTCGTCATAAGTAGCAACATCACCAATCCAGCCCAAACCCACACCGTCCCTATAGACTTGATAACCTGTACCACCTACAGATTGAGTCCACGTTATAACTACCCTGTCGGTATGAGCACCGTCTGTCGCACTTATGTTAGTGGGTGCTGCTGGCTTAGTTAAAAACCAATCTTCACCACTATACCCCCAACCTTCATTGTTACTAGCATAGACACGAAAATAATAAGTAGTTCCGCTTGATAATCCAGTCACATTCCCAAAGGTATTAAATGCTTCTGCTGTATAATTGGCAGCACTGCATTCCGTCCAGTTGCTTGTGTATCCCGGAGTCAAGGGTTCAATCGCACTATCTGGCATTGTGACATTGCTAGTTGTGCCCCATTCAAAGCCCCTGCAAGTGACATTGGAGCTACCCAAATATGTGACATTGCCACAATATGTTGCTGTGGTTACTTCTACAGCACTAGCATTACAAGATACAACTGTGGGATATGCCTCTCTATAGCCCCTATCATGCGGAGTATCCTGTGTCACCGCCCCTGTTGCAGATACTTTGCAATAATACCAACGCCCTTCACCGGATGCAGGAGCATTCGTATCATCATAAGGATCGGTAGTCCCACCTTCACCAACTATGCTTCCATAAGCTGCATCACTATCGGCAGCACTTCTATACCAAGCATAAGTCAAACCACCTACCCCACGATTGCCATTATCGGTTGCACTATCAGCACTCTCGCCTGTGGCATTCTTGGCTACTACCTTATAAGCAGCTACAGCACCTACGTTAGCACTTTGCCCTGTGACATCCAAAGTCACATGAGCTTGGCTAGTACCATCGCTGGCAGCAGCATTGCCCTGTGTGACTGTCGGTGCACCCGCCCCATTATCATCATAAGTAGCAACATCACCAGCCCAACCCAAAGCCACAGCACCCCTATAAACTTGATAATCAGTAGCCCCAGTTGATTTATTCCACGTGACAACTACCTTATCGGTATGCCCCGCATCTGTGGCACTAACATTAGTTGGTGCTGCTAGCTTAGTCAAAAATGAATCTTCCGCACTATAGCCCCACCCTATATAGTTATGAGCATAAGCACGATAATAATATGTAGTTCCAGTTGATAATCCGGTTATATTCCCATAACTACTAAAAGCCTCTGCTGTGTAGTTGCCCGCCTTGCATTCTGTCCAGTTGCTTGTATATGCCGGAGTCAATGGTTCATCCCCTATCTCTGGCATTGTGACATTGCTGGTTATACCCCATTCAAAGCCCCTGCAAGTAGCATTACAAGTACCTACATCTGTTATCTCACCATTCAATGTGACACTATCTACTTCTGTATTCGTCTCAGCACTTGTGGTTACTGTTGGCTGTGGTGTGCTATACTCAATATGGAGTAACGGTGCTTTGTCTGAGTCACTATCCCAGCTATAAGCATCCCTTCCACCAGCAACAGTGTGAGTACTTCTATCTGCATGGTCATCCCAGAAAATAACCATGTCATTGCCTGAAGACCAGCCTCCTCTATCAACTATCTCTTGAATAACAGTCTTGATTTCTGGACTATTATAAGTAGTATCTCCTATCCATTGAGGTATAGCATCCCAAGTCACATTAGCTGTGGTTATATTATTATCATTAGCACCACCTACTACAGTGCCACGCCTACCCTGATAATTGGCAAGGTTGCTGAAAACAGCAGCATCATCCACAGCCTCGCCAGTAAGAACAGTATTTTGTTCAAGCCCCGAACTACTCATTCCGCCAGAGGTAAAAACAACATAAGCCGTGGTTATGGTAAGCTCTTGCGAAATGGCAATCGCAAGAAACCTCATGCCACCCCCCCTCTTTGCATAGCCTGCGTCATTCCAGCCAGCAGGTTGCCTATAATAAGTACCGTTAAAATCCCATGCACCTGTATCATCTCGTACTTGACAATCATTGAGACTTGCAGCTACCCGAACATCAACAGTGGGATCAATTCTAATAGGGTATGACTTGCCCAATAAATCAGCACTGGCTATAGTCTCAGTCAACACACCATCTTTTATTGATGATTGAACCGGGATAGGTTCACCCTCAGCATCCCTAGCCAAAGCCCTTATTGTGATACCATCACCAACTTGCAGTATATCGTACTTGGCTTGGAGCGGTGCGGTGTTATCATTCAAAACCCTAGTAAATGATACCCTGCTATTACTAGCCACAACTTCAAGATCTGTCTCGCTGGCTATACCTTCCCATGATGCCTTGCTATTCGATACTGTAGGTAATACAGTATGACTTGGTAATTTATCACCGATTGTCTGAAGTGTAAGTATAGCAAATGAGCTTGTCCTCTTATCGGTTACTGTAATAGACTTCTTATCATAATCAATCTCTAAGATATAGGGTGCTTTGTCTATTCTACCATTGACTATCGTGGTATCAATGTTCTTCCATTGCTCAGACGGATTATTATAATCATCCTTATAATGGATTACCCCGATTCTTGAGTCTAGTGAATATTTGTTATTCCCTAAATAAGATGTCTTAGAATTTTCAGTTCTAGCCCCTATTATTTCACCTAGTGGTGATTCCGGCGTTGAATCTTCCCATATATCCCAACCATCGGCTTTTGCTAGCTGTGGATTAATGAAGGGTATCAATGTTAGAGATAATATAACTAATGATAAGATTACCCAATTTGCTGCTGTTTTTTTCATTACATACCCCTTATAGTTGATACTCTTGGTTGACTTGACTTCTTAGTTGGCTTTGGCTTTTTATGTGGCGTTGTCCGGGTTTGTTGCATCGGATCGGGTGCATAAGCTATTACTGGCTTACCGCCCTTTGCCGTAGTAATCTCAATATCAACTATTCCCATATCACGCTTGATAGTCTCCTGTGGTACACCCCTTGCTATTGCACTTCGGCTAGCACTGCCAACACCCTTATAGTATTTGACCCCAGCCAACGGCTTACGGCTATTGTAAATATTATCTTTGCCATAAGGCGACCATATCATTTTATACATGATGCCTTGCTTCCACGCTATTATGCTTTTAGCTTGTTCGTCTGTCAAAGTAAGAACATCACCATCCGGCATAGGAAGCCTTATGAGTCCAGTTGTTTTAATAGGTTTAATAGGTTTAACTGGCTTACCAAGTTTAATAGCCATACTTGATGCTACTATTTGGTCTACCATCTGTTTTAACTTTGTTCTAGTTGCAACATTCGTTACTGTTTTAATAGCAGTTTTTAATTGTGTTCTTATGGCAGCTTCTGTCTCAGCTTGAGTCAATCCCTGTAGTTTTAACTTAGTAGCAACACCCACCGCTTGTTCGGTCATACTCTTGGTTGCCACATCCACAGCAGTATCAACCTTAGTCTGAGTCATTGCTTCAGTTTTTACTTTAGCAAGGTTGCCTAGTGACAAAGCATCTATTACTTTGTTATCAAACTTGCTTAGTGCTTCATTCCGAGCTTTTATACCTGCCCTAGCCATTATATCAAGTACCGTCAATGGCTCTGTTGCCATTGCATTAACAATGCTTCTATCAGCTATCATAACCCTCAGTGCCTTAGAAGGTTCGAGAGTGACTATGGTATTCAGCCTTGCTTTATTTATTCTAGCCGGAGCTACTTCGGGCAGCTTCGGAGTTGGCTTTGCTTCTTTACTATAAATCCGCTTGAAGTCTTTAGCCCATTCCTTAGATTCCCTATCTAACCTTGCTAGTCTCTGTACTCTTGTCTCTGATTTACCAGCTATTTTTACAGGTTCTGCTAATCGCCTAAACCCACCGGGATCGAGTTTATTAATTCCACTAACACTAACAGGCTTTGCACCCCAATCTATAGCAGGTTTAACTTTAGGTGCTGCCTTGCTTACCGGCACGGCCTTTGCCATTTTAGGTATCGCAATAGGCTCTGGCGTTATTCTTGTTGACTTTAACGCTTCGGTAACTTTGAATCGGCTCGGAGTCAATTTGGGATTCAAAACACGTGCTCTAATAAACCTAGTGAATTGCGTTTCACTCATGCCGATTTCTTTTGGTGATATTGTCAATGTCTTTGACCATGATTTGATGCCCTTGCTAGCCCCAGACTTCCACCCACCTACAGGCGGTGCTTCACCCTGTATAACAAGAGCATACCCTCTTGGAGTCTTGACAACTAATGAAGGTACATACTGAGCAGCTTTTTGAAGCCAAGCGGGTGCTTCATTACCAGTAACATTTTCGTACAGCCACTTTGCTTGAGTGGCAGCCGGAATAGGCAAAAAACTCTGTTCCCATTTGGGCAATTTTTGCCTTGCATCATACATAGACTTCAGTTCCGTTTGGGATGGTTCGGGCGGTCTAAGGTGACTTACAATCCGTTCACTTATAGTTGGTGGTTCTGCTGGTGGAGCTTCATATTGTGGATACACCCTCTGATATTTGGGATCGTAAACATTCCGCATAACATCAACGGCATGTTCTTTTCGGTAGTATTCGTTGAATTTGCCTACCCCTAACTTATTCAATTTTAGTTTACGCTCTGTGCTCAATTCCAAATATGATTGCTTATCTACCCATTCGCCTGTTTTTAGTTGGTAGTTATCTTTTTTAAATTGTGCTGCCTCTCGTTCTATCTTCTTATTATAGGCAGTCACTCCCATACTACTCAATCTTGATTTTTCACTTGTGCTTAGTTTTACGTATTCCGCTTTGTCTACCCATTCGCCTGTTTTTAGTTGGTAGTTATCTTTTTTAAATTGTGCTGCCTCTCGTTCTATCTTCTTATTATAGGCAGTCACGCCATAGTCACCAATATACTTCCGTGATTCTCTGTCAAGTTCACGGTAATCAGTCCATAGCATATATTCACCACGTCCCACTTTTTCTAGCCGTTCCCCGGATTCACTAACAGGATATGGCAATGCTGTAGGTACACCAGCCACTTTGACTTTAGACACCTTGACATCAACTTCTTTACTTGCCACCACTCCACGTGATACAGACTCAGCCTTCTTACGTTTCTCTTTTAACCAAGCATTAAACCTATCAACGCCTTGCACCATCAATACTTCTTTTTGTTCAGCCGTCAACCTATCCCAATCGGTATAGCCCACGACCTCACCTGTAGTCAAACGCCTACCTTCAGCCGTTGTTGTCCTAACATCCGGTAGTCTATCAGCCACAGGTATTCTTGCCCGCCTCAACCGCATTTCGTTACTCATTACTATCTCCCTTCATAACTCTAAAAATAAGATATAATATACCACCTACACCAATCATCAAAAACAAATACTTCCAACTGCCTGCTAGTGCATGTGACGTTGGTGATAAATTCTCCATTGCATTTGCGGATACACCCCATGTCATATTCTCGCTCTCTTGCAAAGCGTCAAATATTCCAGAGAATGCCGGGAATAAATACAAGAATACCATTAACATTCCTAGTCCTATAAATACCCATGCTATTTTCATATTATACTCCCCCTGTAAAGAATCTGCGGGCAAAACTGGCTATGCCAGATACTACACCAAGAGTTATCACTAGCAATACGGAAGCACTAATTGAGCAAAAGACATAACGTACTAGAGTCCATTCATTCTCGAAAAACGCATAGTCAAACCATAGTACACTCCACAATGCACTAAGCCTAGCCCCGATATCAGTGCCTGTACCTAGCAATGTAGTCATAACGCTTTGTTCAGCACTGCCCAAATAGATTTGCTCAACAGTTCCATTAATGAATGTTAAGCCCAACATTAACATTAACAATAGTAAAATCCATTTTGGACTTATCATTATACGCTCCTCAACCTTGTACCTATTATTGATATAGTTATTAATATCATCATTCCAAACATCCATCCGGGAATCAAACCTTGATACCACCCAATAACCATCATAGCTCCAAGCCCCCCAACAGCCACCATAATACTCTTAGTATAATACCAAACGCCCAATGCCACTATCAAACTAATCAATATTGACATCAATAACCAAAATGTATTGACGTTTATTCCTGTTGCTTCGGCTACACCATTTACCATATCGTAGAATATAAAACCGCTCATACCGCTTGAGTCACTATCCGTCCACCAATTCCGTGGCTCTACTACTTCCGGTAAGCCATCATCCGATACAGCAGCACCCAATGTAGTCAATACCAGAGTTGTATTGCAGCTTGACCACGTACCATGAGTGACGTTGCCAGACAAGCCCCATATCGTATAGCAATAAGTAGTTCCTTCCGTCAATCCTTCATGGGTATAATAACTCAAAGCCCCTTCATATAAGAATGTTCCTGTGCTATTGCTAGATACACAAGTCTCATCTTCAGCAAATCTCAAGTGGCTATTAGCTGCCCCCGCACCCTTCACCCATGTTAAAGATATGCTATCATTGTCCGGCACACCTACAAAATGACTTGGACAACCTATTGTGCATATGTCTGTAGTAAAACTTAGTTCACCACCGCATTCGATACCCACGCTATTTTGTAGCTGGAAGCAATAATAATATGTTGTATTGCATGATAAACTATTCAAACCATAATATGGCGTATCATCTGTGCTATAGCTACCAAACCAACCAGAGCTATCATCATAAACAGTGCAATTACAACTTGCACCACCAATACCATCGAACGTACAGTTTTCAGCATGGCTAGTAGTGCCCCAACAAAAACGTGCTTCACATATTGCCCCACCATCATCTATAACTTGCCCATTCAACCTTGCAGATACAGATGATAGATTCGATTCAGCCTTATTCAAAGCGTCTGGGTAATCTAACGTGTCAAAGGTTATTGCATCCGCATATTCCCATCCCACGCTATTATGGGCAGCAAACCTCACATGGTAAGTAGTTCCAGCAACTAAACCTGTTATGGCGTGCTGTTGTGCTGCCACACCATAGTCACCGATTGCAGACTTCCAGCCGTTTGCCCATGCCCCCGGTGGAGCGGAAGGATCGAGATTGCCGGGATCACCCTGATCGGCAGTATCCCAAACAAAACCATAATAGTCTATTGTATCACCGCCATCGTTAGTTACTTGCCCATTCAGCATTGCCGTTGTCCCTGTTATATCATCGGCAGCATCTGTCTGAACTGTGCTAGCAACAGCAGTGTAGGTAACTGTCAATCTTGGTCTAAACCCAACACCTTTTTCATAAGTCTGTACATAGACAAATTCATCACCGGATGGTGCACTATAAGCAATGTCTTGGTCACTTCTGATTGCAAGTTTTGTAGTCCCTGTTTTATTTATCCAGCCCCGACCTGTAGCATCCAATGTTATGCTGTTATACCCTGCCGTGGTAAACCCTACTGTAGTCTGTGAACCACCATCACCCGCATAATTACCATCGGAATAGTCACCAAGTTCTAGTGGATCGTGTGGATAAGTTGCCATTCCAGATTGAACGGTCATCAAGAAGTTTGTATCACTATAGTCACTACTACCATATAAGTCTAAAACAGCAGCCGTTATAGTTGCACTGTCTGGCAGCCCCGAAGTGTCAAAATATACAAAAACACGTGATACATCATAGGACGTTCCAAATAGAGATTGACCAAGTTCCATAGCAATTCCAGCAGCAGAGATTAAGTCAACGGTAGTCCAAGCGTTAGCATAATTACCAAGATTGTTGCCCCCGACTGCATAACCATCACTAGCACTTGTATAATAAACAGGTGAAGGATCGACTACGATGGGAAATGCAACATCTACTAAACTAGCTTGTCTAACTACCTTCATACCACAATCAGCCTCTAATGGTATAGGCTTGTTATTAGCATCCCACGCTTCCGCTCTGGCAAAATGGCTAATATCACCATCTGTATTTTGCTCAATTACTATATCGCCATTTGGCTTTTTGTCAAAGATATAATATTCAAGCAACACACCCTCAATAAGCCTTAGTTGCCGTCTGCAAACTTTTACATCACCATCAAAGTAAGGTATCTCTATTATGTTGTTTTTGTAGTTATCATTAATCCAATCAGTAGGTAATAAAGCCGGAGTGCCTATCTTCAAAGTGGTGGTAGTATTATCAGACACGCCCTTAATATCAATTTGTGGATTCCACGTAGTATAGCCGTTGTTGACATCCACTTCACCAGTTTTATAAACCCTTGCAGAGAATAGGTTTGCAGAGCTAAACCAATATTTATCTTCAACAAGCCCTAACCACCTACAATCAATTTTGACTAATGAGCTATCACTAGAATATATAGGTGCTTCGATAACAGCCCGCCATTGCTCTCTACCCTTCGTATCTTTGCCAATGTATTCAGCTTCGATAGACTTTGACACTTTGTACTTGTCACCTACCGTATATTCACTTATCCCTTCAATGTCACCTTCTGCAGCAAGTAATGGTATAGGTGATAGTAGCAACACACTGACCATCATTATTAAGATTACATAATTTACAATTCGTTTTATCATTATGACCTACTCACTATCCAATTCCATGCCAACATTAAGAATGCAAAACTTGCCATTACCGCTATTATGGTAACATTAATTATACCCATATAAGCACCGGCTAGCATAAACGGAATTGCTAACACTATGCCAGCCCACCCCGATAATGCCGTTCCCGCAATGACTACAGCCAATACTATATATAGCAATACAAATAGAGAACCTAGCAATACTTGAGTGTTCTCAGTATCCATTCCCATTGATTCAGTCCAGTCATATGCCAAAGCTGTTAGTTCTGTCCCTAAATGTGACTGCCACTCACGCCCCTCTTCGTAGGCATGAGTCCAGCCTTCCTCTTCATGCGGAGTCAAGTAAACTACTTCTGAGAACATGTCCGGTCTAACCCTAGCAATGGCTGGAATACCACGTATGAACATGACACCCCCCACTTCATTCAATACCAAAGCCCCGCCCTTATCAGCATCCGATATTACAAATGTCTCACCATAATAACTTTCAAAAGCCGTTCCTGTAGTTCGCATCCACTGGTCAAGGTAATATAGGTTATCGCCCCGCCAATCTTCCGGTGACAACGGATACTCTTGATATGCAGTGCCGTCAAGGTGTGTTAGCCTTGCTGTAAAATTGCCCGACCATGTTAAATCTGATACTTCGTCCTCACTCATATATATACCCAACGGTTGCCGTTCCCAAAACCTGCAAGGTACAGCAGCTTCAACCATTGACGTATTTAAATTAACAAATTGCAAGTAAAACCATTCACTTGGATCGTCCATGTCATTATAATATGGCGGGTATGTATTGGTGGTATCCGCTACAACTAGCCAGTCACCGGGTTCTAAATAGCCAGTGAACACCTTGCAGTCACTTACTTGCAAACTAGCATAGCCCCATATTTCAAACATTGCATCCGCTCCCCCAACATCTGCCGTCCACGTGCTGCCACCATCTGTACTTGACCCTGCTATAGCATCCGCTAACCCGCCACCACCATCAAAACACCATTGAACATAATTGCTAGCATCACCGGATGGAGCACTCAATACTATAGCATATGGCGAATCAGCTTCTAAACTGATAACATCCGTAAATTCAAATTGCTGCCATGAATACGCTGTACTAAACGCGTTGCCGTCAAGTGTTGCCGAAGTCAAATCTAAGCCTGTAGGTTCGTCAACAGCAGCAGTAGCATGTCTTATAGAGCAAGTAACATCACCGGGATAACCAACTCTCTCAACATACAATCTAACATATTCTACTGTATGAGCGGTAGAATCGGTTGTGAATGCTTGATAAGTCCAGTTGCTACTACAGATAAACGGTGAGTCTGTATCGCACCCTGTAGTATAATCTTCATATATTGCTGGACTGCCCAAAGTAGCAAACGTTGCATCACCGCTTGTACTCCACCCACCGCTAAAACCCTTGCCCCTAAAATGATATGGTGTGGCGGGCGTTAAATCCCTTAGAACCATACTAAATATATCGCCATCATGCCAGACACCATCTTTTGTTACATCACTGCCATAGGCTGTAGTCAATCCATAATCAAAGCCAATGGATGTTATAGTCTGAGTTGTTGCTTCGACTTCTGCTGTCAATACTGCCCAATCTCTACCAACACCGGTGCATTGTGGATTTATTATGTCCCATTGTGGACTACTCCAAGCGTTACTGCCAGCGTCCGGTGCATCCGATAATACCTCTGGCAATGCACAATCTGTCTTGCCACTCCAAGCTATATAATACCAATGTTGGTTAGCTACACCCACATTATGCTGGACGGTAGTTCCCGGTGCTGCAACATTCGTTGAGTATGCACCATCACCACGATTAGCGGGTACACCCCCTAGTTTACCACGTATATATGTGGGATCAGCCCCTGTACCAACAGTCCACGATAAATCTATATTGTTAGCTGCTGCCGTTGTTGCTACAAAGTTTGTTGGCGGGTTTGGCTTTGTCTGGAATGCTTGTTCTATATCGCTATAATCATACCCCGAACATGTATTGTGTGCCCACGCCCTATAATAATAACATTCACCCGGAGTAAGCCCAACAACATCTGCTGTGAATTGCCCAACACCATAACCACCAACAGCCTGTGTCACCACAGTATCATAACCTGCTGCTGCCGGAGCTACGTCACCCGGATCGACTTGCGTTGTAGTTCCATAAACAAAGCCCCTAGTATCACAAGTGGCAGCCCCGCCTGTATCGGTTATATTCCCACAAATCGTTGCGGTGGTTTCCTCTACGGAAGTTGCATTGCATGATGTAACCACAGGATATCGGCATTCCTCACTACTATAAGCTAATAGGCTATCATCGCCAGAGTGATAAGAAGCCTTGAACCATTCATCCGTCCTTATGCTACTTGACCATCTGAATTCCTCTATCTTGCCATTCCAATATCTTTCGTGGTTATTCCTACAACCTACTACATGGCTTGTATCTGTCTCTGGACTAAATGCAGCATTTTGTGTGTTCGGTGCGTTATCATCCCAATATATCTTCTGTGCTTTATCATTTACTGTAAACGCTATATAGTACCAACTTCCAGCTGTTATATCAGCATCGGTTAAAGTAGCCCCATTATTCTGATTTGATATGCCACCGATTTTTGAGATTGTATTATCCCAATATAAATTGCCCGCATATTTTGTTGTCAACCCACCCAGTATTGCCGGATAGTTGCTTCCGGGTGCATCCGGTCTAACCCAAACCTCTAAGGCATAGACTGTGCTAAAATCTATTGAATAAGTTATATAATCATTCGTTTCATCATAGTCTTGAGCTTTGTAAATTACCCCTGTGGTTTCTATTGGTTCTGCTGCCCCCTTCTTAGCCCCATCTTCATTATTACTTGTGCTGTCCTGTACTGTGGACGTGTTGGGATCATCGTCCATATGATTAACGCATTCAAAACTACCATCCCATACGTTTGTTGCATCTTCACCATCGGCAGCTATATTATTGCCATAATACATATAAAAGTAGGTTGAAGGTGCGGAGCTACTAACAGTGGGAATCTTCACCCAATACCAAGCATCCGGTGACGTATGATATTCACGTTCATACTTCAATAATGTTGTCCCATCATCTTCAGTAAATCGGATATCGTCACCATCCGCTTGTGCGTTAGCAAATGTGAAGTTCACGCCATTATCAAGATATACCATAACCGGGAAGTTTGTTAAATCACCGTCGACTTTGGTATTATCTATAGTTATTTTTATGCGATAACCCCAAGCCGAGTCATACCAAGCATCGGCAGCCAAGACATTCCTAGTAAGTATAATCGGAGTGAATAGACTAAATAATAGACATAAGACTATTATACTATTCCATAACCCCTTGATTTTTATAAGTTTATTTACCACTGCAATTCTCCCCGATGTATTCTACCAACATAATAAGCTATTGACCCTATTATAACTATATCTAATGCCATCATAACTAGCCCATGTAATGGATTAAGTGTAAAAGCTGCCCCTAGCACTAGCGTTGATATCCAGACGGAAGCATAAATCTGGAAGCCCCCATTCCTTCTGAACATATCAACTATAAGCCTAGCATTAACCTTCGTGTGCTCTCTATACTCATTTAACATAAGTTTATTCGTCCTTGATATTAATGGTATAGTGTCTACACTTCTTGCAAAGCCAGCGTTGCTTCCTAGCACCGCCCCCGCCATAAGTGAAGCCCGCTTTTATCACACTTTTGCTATTGCACACTGGACATCTTTTTTTGTGTCTTTTAAACATTCCATTCGCTCCCTTTGTATCTACAATATATACAATACCATATTATATATAGCTTGTCAAGTTTTAATAAAATCATGGTGTAAAGACTCCACTAATAACGCAATAGGCTATGGCTATACCAACTACAACAACGATGCCAACAATCAATAGTGGTTTCATTGTGACTTCCCACGATTCGTCACGTTTGACTTGATCTGCATCATCCAATCTCTGCTCTTTTTGTGCTTCTGCAAACGTCTTATATCCGTACTTGCTGGCTAAAAATTGCTCTACGTGTTGTACTTGTGATGATTGATTGCTGGCTATTGCTTCTTTTGGATTGACCCCGATTATCCGCTCTTTTGCCCGCTTCCTTACCAGCATTCTCAATTCCATTGCCCGATCTTCCGGGTACATATTCCTCAGTCTACGTCTGTCATAATCGCTCAGTGAACGCATAATCCCACTAGCCATTTTGCACCTTCTTTATTCTCAACATTCCACGCCTTCGTACAATAGGTCTACGTCCATATAGTTTTTTAACCTTTGACCTAGCTGCCAACGCTGCAACTTCCACCTTACGCTTTTTTACTTGGCTAACAGTTACAACAAGTTCAGCCCCGGTCATTTTCGGCTTTGGTTTGCTTAGTGCATATTCGTCTCTGAATAAATCCCACGGTGACATGCTATCCTTCTGCCTATACCAGCCCCGCACCGTATTATTAATTTGTTCGCTATCCCAACCCTTCAACAGCAAACCAGAACGCCATTTTAACCTACTACGTCTTAGTCTCTTAGTTGTATCTGAATTAATATCTAAGTCACCACGTATGAAGCCGTTTACTTCCGACTTCAAAAAGCCCTCTCTGGTAAGCGTCTCCCGGGTATTCTTTTTTTCGGTTCTACTTAACATCACTTTGTTGCCCCCTTACATCCTTCAGAGCGTACTTGCAATGGCAGTATGGGCACTCTGGCGGGATATTGTTATTCATTCCTAATATTAGCACACCATTCGCATTCGGGCAATTAACCCCCCATGTATCGTGTACCCATGCACGCCCTGTGAATTTGTCACCGATTAGCAATTCTAACTGTTTATCTGTCATAGTGATTACCCCCTTCAATTAAACAATACCTTATTTTGCCATGATTAACCCTTGAATAAGTGATAGCTTCGTTTACATCTGCAAGTTCAAATTCAGCTAACAATTCATAGCCAAGCTGGAAGCATTGCCCCTTCTCCACCACAAGCCCGAAGTGTGACCTGTCTATGCGTTCCACTTCGGCTTTGCAATGTTCTTCAGTTTCATTCTTGCAAACCCACTTGTCCTTCTTATTCATTTTACACCTTCCAATTGCTTGATTGCATAGCGTCTATCCTCTCGCCTTTCTATAATCTCACCGCTTTTTGTATCCACCACTGTCCCACCCGCTATTTTAGATTCAATGCTTTCCAATGCTTCTGTGTTCTTTGCCAACTGTATCGCTGCTTTTCTTTTAGAGCTAGCTACTCTGCTTGTGTCACGAAATACATTATCGTTAACAAACTCTGGTAAAAATATAGTCATATCTTCACTAACCCTTACCAACTTTTTTTCAATCAATGAAAGTAGACTACGTTTTATTGTCCGGTAATTCAATCCTACCATTTTGCATAAAACGTTAGTATCGTACCCTTTGCCATTGACCATTGTGACAATACCATTGCCATCAGCATAGGATTGCAAAATCACCATCAATCTGAATTCACTATTATCTAAGCTGTGATAACGACCACCACATTTGTAATCGTTGTTAAACGCTTTGAAATAATGAGAGTTATTAGCCTTAGTAGTTTTAACCATTATAGACTATTCCCCCCCCCTTTCAAATTGGTGTAGTTTAACCTTCGGCTGGTCTATGTTCGGATTGTTACACAAAGCACACCGTGTAGGCTTTTTGCTATAAGATAACCACTCATAACCACACTTTGCACATTTTACAAAGTACCTGTTGATTCCCTTTACTGCCATTACCTTTACTCCTTTTGCTAACTTAGCTTTTCACTAACTTAGCCACTTACTAATTTAACTTCTAACTAGATTATATACTAATTAATTGTATTTGTCAAATCTTTTACTGCCTTTTCCCATAAACAAGCAATTTATTTTTAGGCACTTACTAAAAGTACAACTAATAATTGCAGAAGTACAATCCTGGATTGCAGAAGTGCAATCGGTTCGTAGCTAAAATTGTGTTTTCCTTCTTTCTTTCTTAAAGAGTAAAAACCTGTAACCCAATTACAAGAGTGATCACTACCATTTACCTGCTTTCGCAGGTCGAGCAAGCTCGCCACATTGTTTTGTGGTAAGTGTGCTTGCTAGTATGATGGGTTATTTGATTGCAATGGGTATTTACAAGCATAACCATATCACACACGCAATACGAGTATTCAAAACAAATGCTTATTATCTGATTTCAATACGCTAATCTAAAATGGATACACAATATATATGCACAATACTAATATCTATAACGCACACCTATTATGAGTACATGAAAGCAATTCATAATATGAGTGCATGATACTAATTCACATAACTAGCACACAAAACAGGTGCTTAATATAAGTACATAAAACAAACACTTAATATAAGCACATAAAACAAGCACGCATAATGTATTCACAATACTGGTGCATAATATAAGCACACAATATGACACCAATATAGGTGCATGATATAAGTGCGTGAAACGATAACACAATACTGGTGCATAATACTGATGCACGTATTGCACACGCAATATGAACACACGTATTGCACACGCAATATAGGTGTGTAAAACAAGCACGGGTATCACACACTCAACATGGTGTGCCATAACCCCAATTCGTTATTAAATCACAATAACCAACAGGGGAAGCGGGTCGAGAATGCGTTTATCGGGACAGGGGCTGAGGGG
>Ga0307928_10001686_pt1 | contig 16843 bp, 32 predicted proteins | sample AceLakmetagen232_FD_201815 | JGI IMG/M metagenome (GOLD analysis project Ga0307928, IMG submission 201815) | Saline water microbial communities from Ace Lake, Antarctica - #232 | ecosystem: Environmental > Aquatic > Non-marine Saline and Alkaline > Saline | place: Antarctica: Ace Lake... | reverse complement strand
ATAAGGAGCAAACTATGAAACGAGCATTATTGATTCTCTGCACTATCATTGCCATGACCGCCGTTGTCGCTATTTCCGAGGTGACGATGGAGACCAGCCCGGCAACACCGATCAACAATATTATGCAACTCTGGTCTGCCGATGATGTAGACAACACAACGTTTACCCTCACCGGTGCGTCTGACAGTGATTCGACCTGCCTGTACTTTCATGAGCCGTTCAGCGCATTGCTGGTAGTCGTGACCTGCGATTCTTCGAATGTTATTGTCAGCACCCGGAACGGGTATGCAGCGGAAGGGGCTGATAAATCACACGCAAGCACCTCCGAGTTCTATTTCAAGGCGGCAACGGTACAAGATACGATAACAGCCGCGGGGACGTATATCTATCCTGTCAGCGTTGAAGAGTCCATGCACCTTTTCCATACGTTCGAATCTCTGACCGGGAATGGTATTTCCGTTGTTAAAGCGTTTGCCATTCGCAGGAAATACGAATGAAATTATTTGCTACAGTCCTGATTACCTGCCTGCTGTTGTTTTCATGTGTCGGGAATACTGCTGATCTGGCGATGCCGTTCAAAAAGATCATCGATACCTCCTGGATGGAGCAGGCGACGTTGAAGTACGGCTATCTTGCCTCGATCTGTTTAGCGCAAACCGCAACCGGCTTCACAGAAGGATACCACTGGACCCGGCATTCTGGCTATGGCGGGACCCACGTTGTTACATCAGAGAACTACCATATCTACGAAACTGTCAGGCGTGGAAGCTGGGCTCTGACCGGACTGTTTATATATGCCAATTGGAAAGATGCAGACATATCATTCCCGAAAAAGCTATGCCGGATCGGGAGCGGTGTTTGTTATGGCCGTGACTGCTTCGAATGGGCCTATCGGGGCCAGAGGTACGGCAATCCGTTTGATTACACGCCTGACCACAACAGGGCCTCTATGATCTGGTTTGGGTGGAGGGGTGGCAAGTTCTGTGAGATATCCATCAGCACCGGCCCGTTCACGGGGCCGTTGGTTGACATTGGCTTCCTTGTTGCAGGGAAAATACTGTCTGATTTAGGAAGTTAAGCTTTCATTGTTTAAGGAGTAAAGAAAATGAAATTCAAAAAAGGCACACTCGTTATTTGCATGATTTTAGTTGCAATATTCATGTCCGCGGCTGGTGCTCAAGCCGGTATCATGAGTACGGTTGTAACAACAACAACGGACTGGCTTCTTGAACACGCCATCGGGACAATCATGACAATGTTGTTCATGCTCGTCGGCGCGTTCGCTGGTGGCACATCATGGGGAAAAGCAGCGCTGAAAGCGAAAGCCCCTATCAGTGAACTTGACGATGTGGTTGTTAAACTATATCAGGCCCGTAAAGAAAACAGCCCCGGTGGCAAGACAATCACAAGTGAAGAATGGAACGGCATTCTCGGTGAAGCACAGGACGTTGTTGAAAAAACCATTGAGGCGTTTGGCGTGATGCCTGCGACAAAGGTGTAATGATGAAACTGCCTGAAATTCCCAAAGGATATGAGCGGCTTGCGAAGGTGCTGATAGATGCTCTGGATCAGGCCGCTTATGGCAAGGGGAAAGAGCGTCATGCAACCGATGAGCCTTTTGAAAAGCAGGGTATGATCCGGCGAAACAAAACACATCGGGGCTTCTGTTTGGCGCAAGCCGAAAAAAAGGCAGAAGAATCTGAACGCTTGACAGGTGAAGCCAGGAAGCGCGAAATACTCGGCATCATTGTTTACGCCGCCGGGGAGATCATTACTATGGAAGACGAGGGGAGTATATGAAAATCGTCTATATCTCAGGGCCTTATCGTTCCGGTTCCATCAACGGCATTCATGACAACATCGAAGCGGCAAGAGCCGAAGCATTGAGATGGTGGAAGCGAGGGCATGCTGTCATATGTCCGCACTGCAACACGGCCTATATGGATGGTGCTGCTGATGACAGCGTATGGCTTGCCGGGGACATCGAGATACTGAAACGGTGTGATATAATCGTTATGATGAAAACATGGAGGCGTTCGGAAGGCGCAATATTGGAGCTTGCCGAGGCCAAGAAAGCAGGACTCGAAATTATTTACGTGTGAGGTCATATGACCAAACAAGAACTGATACAAAAGGGGATTAAAATATTTGAAGCGCACGGCTGGGATACACAACGCGCTACGTTTATAAAACATCCAGACGGCTTCCACCGAGGACTGATTGATAATAGGTTCGGTAACTGGGGTAAATTTAAAAAAGCATGCCAAAAGTTTCTTGATGACGGTGCTATGCCCGTGCAGGATCAGCAGGAAGAACCGGAAGAAGAAGAACCGCAAACACCACCGGAGCTTCAACACCTTATCAAGCAGAACGATGCACAGCGCAAGAAGATTGAAAAGCTGTGCAATACCAACCAGATTATAGTAGACCACTGCCTCGCTTCTATTTCCAAGTGCCTGTTCAAACCAGCAAAACTACCGCCAGCAGAAAAAGTCAAAACACCACTCGAATTTCACGCCATGCGCTCCGATGACCATGTGGGTGAATATGTGTCCGCGGAAGGAACGCAGGGCCTTGGCGGTTTCAACAAGGATATCTTTGTCACGAGGAATGACAGGTGGACACAAAAGGTTGTCACGTTCCGCGAACAGGACAAAGCGTCGTTGGGATTGAACAAGCTGGTCATCTATATGCTCGGAGATCACGTAACCGGCGAGGTAATATATGCAGGGCAGGCGTATCAAATCGACATGGCATCAGTGGATCAACTCTTTTTCTGCCTCAATGAGTACGTGAAAACCATCCTGACATTGGCAGGCGTGTTCCCTGAAATCGAGATATTCTGTGTTATCGGCAATCATGGACGTATGGCGAAAAAGGGCGAGGGGCATCCCCGCAGTAATCTTGACTATGTACTGTTCCGATCACTGCAAAACGCTCTTGAACGGCAAACGAACGTCAATATATTTGTCTCAGAATCCCCGACAATGTTAGTCCAAAACGGGAATTTCAACTTTGCGTTGAATCATAATGACGGTGTGAAAGGATACCAGGGGATACCATATTACGGTCTTGAACGTAAGGCAAGAAGGTTGTCCGATCTGTACGGTGTGAGGATACATCACAAGTTGGGCGGTCACTTCCACACACCGGCGAATCTGGCAGACGAAACGATCCTGAACGGCACCATTGTCGGCGGTAGTGACCTGTCGATAAACAAGATGAATGTGGCAACACGACCGTCACAGAAGATATTCTATTTTGATCCTGAGCATGGGATCAACAGGGAATCCAACCTGTACCTTGCCGAACCCGTGAACTTGACACCCGACAGCAACGGTATATATACGGCATACACGGCATAACTTCACTCTACCTTCCCGAGATTGTCCCCTGCAATTTCAGAAGCCTTTAGAAGTGCCTGGTCCCGCAGGTGTGCGTACCGCTGTGTCGTTGATGGATCTTTATGTGTCAATAACCGCTGTATCGTATACAGATCAACGCCTGATTCTGCTAGGGTGGAGGCGTAGGTGTGCCGGAGGCCGTGCAACGGCCTGAAGTCATCCGGCAACCCCGCAAGCTTTTTGATCTTTATCAATGGACTCTTGAGATGTTTCCGCTGATCACCGTATTTGCCGGGGAAAACATATATTGATTTCTTTGTTTTTGGGTGGTCTTCCAGAACGCGCCGGGCGTGTTTATTTAAAGGAATGATCTCATCTTTCCCGCCTTTAGGTTCTCTGAGGTGAATAAACCCCCGTATAAAATCAACGTCACTCCACTTCAACCGAAAGATTTCCCCCCGCCTCATGCCGGTATACAAGGCGATACGCATGATGTTGGCTACCTGCACGTCATTCCATCCATCGAGGACAGCATGAAGGCGCCTGAGTTCTTCAGACGTGAGATATTCAGTTTTCAGATTATCAACCTTTGGCATCTGCATTTTAAAGCTGAGACCTTCACAGAGTTGCCGCGATACACCGAAGTTGATGATCCTCCGTAAAAGCGTAAGGGTGTGCTTGGCAGTTGCCGGAGCGTGCGTTTTCAGCATGCCCTCGCGTTTCTTATCGATCATTTGAGGGGTAATGTTTTGGGGTTCTATTGCGCCGAAGTCAGCGGAGATGTGATTCTTGTACCGGTTCGCGTCCTTGATAATCCCCTTGAGAACTTTGTGTGTCTTGTAAACATTCCAGAGTTTATCAACCGTCCATTTATTATCCACCTGTTTATCTCTACGCTCTTGATTGGATCGTTGCTTCCCGCTCATTCTCGAAACACGGAATCTGGAGGCAACGGCCGGGGTCATTTTATCCCTGTTCTGCCAACCCGCTTTTTCTTCAACCTGTTTTCCACTGCAGTAGTATCGGATGTAAAATACACGGTCTTCTTTTTGGGTTGCTGGATCAGTTGACACCACATAAAAGACACCCGGATATTTCGTTGCATGACGGTCCTGTTTTGGCAATGCGTCCCCCTCATTATTTTTGCTGTCCCCCTTGCTATCCCCCACATGGTCGACGTTTTCCGCAATAGGTGTAATTGTATTTATTTAGTTATATGAGCAAATATAGCTTGACATATAATAATAATATAGTATATTATAACTAAGAGCAAGAGGGACTCTAAACGAACCGAGGAGATTGAAATGAAAAATAGAATGATAGTAAAAACAAAAATAAAGTGTCATGGCTCAGAAATGAGAAGTCCAAATGCACCTTTTGAAACTGAATGTGTAAACTTACTAATTAATGGTGTTGAATATACAGCTTTTGAAAATAAGAAATTTCCTGCAAGTAAACTAATAAGAGGATGTGAATACGATATATCCTTTATTTCTACACCAAATACTCGAACATTAAGATATCCTATTTTAATAACATGAACATAAATAATAGTCATACTGATGAGGGTTCAATACCCGAAACGCCGTGATGGCGTATATGACAACTTAAAAACACCGAATCCACCGAAGACAGAACCAACCGGCTGGGTTTTGGACAAGACGAAGTTGACATATGGGGAAATATTATGACCTACACAGAACTTGAATCCATCCGAAACGGCCGCGGCTACACCAAAGAGGCGTTCGCTCCCATGATTGGCCTGTCGTTGTCGCATTACTACAAACTGAAAAACCAGCGTAATATGAGCAGGCCGTCAACCATCCTTGCCACACTCATCCGTGACCACGGCGATATCGTCATCCCAATGATCAGGGCGGTTGTCAAGTGACCGCCCCACCTCATTCTTCCCCGATCCCGTCCGCATAATTTCCGAACCTGAAGAGATCCATATCACTCAACCCTTCGCTTTCCCCCCCCACTGAAACACTTCTCTTGAATGACACTTCCTGCAGAGCAGCGGAAAATGATCGATTCCGTACAGCCAAAAGTATGAATCCATGTCACCACATGCGTGGCACACACAAATGCCATCCCTGGGGTTCCCTGCTATGTTCTCGCGCTTTATATGGGGATACCCGAACATCTCATGAGAGGAAAGGTTTGTCATGTACCATTTCTTGCCCTGTACGGTCCGAACGTAGATATGCTCTCTGCAATGGGGGCATTTCTTACTGCGGGTGAATGTCTTGGGTAGGTCCAGCATGCAGTAAGGACAGCAGGGATACGTAAAATATCGGCGGGGGTACGGTTCTTTCGGGAGTACCATGGAAGGCCTCTGAAATAGTAAGAGCAGCATTCTTTGCGATGTCAAGAAAAAATATGGCGCCCCAGACCGGATTCGAACCGACAACAACAAGTTTAGCGGACTTGAGTTCTGTCCAGTTGAACTACTGGGGCACCAAATAAAACAAGGGATACGTTTTTACACATATCCCTTGCTTTCACTTCTGGTCACTTCTGATTCGAATCCATCAATGGACCCAAGTCCGCTTGTGACAGTATATGAAAAGATTGCTATTTTGTCAACAACATTCTGTATCATTTGGTTATACCTTATTGGATTTGGTTTTGATTATCAGAATAGTCTCGCTGGTTATATCTTGCCACCATGTAATCATGCATCCCCCATTAACAACACCAAAGAAACAAAAAATAGGTATGTCTAAGTTGCCATCCATACGGATCATGGATTGACCGTCATCATCGAGTATCCAAAACTGATATCCACTATTAATATCAAACCGTTCATCGGTAATCTGTATTGCATACAAGGCATCTTTAAAGGGACCTATGTCTGATGCTTTAATTGTGTGGGTCCATGATTCAACTATCCCATCGCCAGGCTCACCTTGTAATCCCTGTTCACCCGTATCGCCGGTGTCGCCTTGCTCTCCAGTATCACCGGTATCACCCTGAATACCCTGTTCTCCAGTATTGCCCGTATCACCTTCATTACCTTGCGGCCCGGTCGGGCCTTCCAGACATCCCCCCATCAATACCATAATCATTACTAATATCATAACATTAATGCATTTCATGTCATATACTCCCCATTAAACAGTAGAGCTAAATAGGTAAACGATTTGCATAAAAAAAATATCAAGTCTTACTCTTTTTTTTGGGGACATCACGTCCACAATACCGGCAAACTTTGGCCTCCAAATTTATCTTCTCGGCACAATACGGACATTTCTTTGCGTTCACTTTGTTGTATGGGAGCAAAAGAACAATTATCAACCCTATTGGCCCAAATAGAACTGTCAGGATGGTTGATAGGCAACCCGAACCTTTTTCAGCGCCTACGGTAATGCCGATTACAATACAGACTATCCATGAAAATAAAATAAGCGCAATAAACATATCCCCACCTATATCACTGTCCGGGCGTACCAGACCACACGGCCGAAGACCTTATTCTCACCCATATCAGGGTTGAAGTAATACGGATCGTACCTTTTGTTGTCGGAAATGATCAGCACACGCCCGTCAACCTGCCGCTCAATTCTCTTCACGTACAGCATCCCACCTCCCGCAGAAACGTTAATTCTATAGTGAGGCAAGTGTATTGTCTCACCCGATATATCACCATGAGGTTTATTTGCATAGGGGATTGATGCAATTATATCAGGCGGGTTCGGGCCTGATAATTCAGAACGTGCAAAAACAAGGTCAGGTGTGTCCGTTATCAGTGTTTCGACAGGGACATTGAGGGCATCGGCAATGTTTACGATCATGGAGGTGCTTGGATTTTGCAAGCCTCTCTCTATACGACCTATTGACTTTAGGGTAGTCTCTGCCTTTTCAGCAAGTTCTCCCTGTGTCATGTCTAAAGCTCTGCGCCGCTCACGCATTTTCGATCCCATATCCATACACCAAATTAAATAATATGTTACGTTTATGTCAATAAAAAACAATCAATAACACCAATAAGTCATATAATAAGGCAGATATGGTAAATATTTGTATTGACAAATAAGACATTATGGGTATATTACAATCAAGAAAAGGACATACGCCCCACAAGAAAGGACATGTTATGAATTACAATTACAAACTATTGAAGCGCATCAAAGAGAGTGCGTTCGAAACACAGAAGGCCTTTGCCCGTAGTCCAGAGATGAAGGTGCCCGAACATTTAGTCGGCAACGTTATCAATGGCCGGTGGAATCTGACACCCAAAGAAAAAGAGCATTGGGCTAAAGTCCTTGATACTTCTGTAGAGGAACTTTTTGATGGGATGGTGGAGATCGTTGCCGGGTAAATGTGTGAATTTTTTCCATCACATCCTCCTGTCTTGCTATCAATAGCGAGGGTTGTCAACAAAAAGGCAATTGGAAAATGCAGACAATTTTGAACAAAATTGAAACCATGGACCTGAACGCGCTGGCATACGAGCATTTCATAACTCGGAAAACCACGCGCCGGAACATCCGCACTCTGAGAACTGCCATGCTCACCGTGTACGAGCAGGGTGATGTACCATCCGAAAGCTGGATATACCGTACCTTTGACGGCTATCATAAAATCCCCGCCTGCTGGCTTCCTATTATGGATTACGTCTGTGACAAGCCGATATTCCTGCAGGCCGTTGCAAACGCCTCGTACAAAAACTACATCATAAACACCCTTCCCGATGACATCGACATCAACGGTAGTCTCGATGACGAACTGTTTGACGGCCTCCATGCCTTCGACGATCTCGCACAAGGCCTCCGTGACATACTCAAGGACAACACGGTCGAGGATCGTGAATATCAGCGTGGGGTAGAGCTGGCAATCGCATTACAGGATATATCGTACAGGGTTATTGCCGAACTCCGGGAGAAGAATCGGCAGTATCATCACATCAACAAAATGAGATTAAAAGAAAGCAAGGTGTTGTCATGAGTAACATCACGTTTGGTGAGGTGCTGGACAATTTATCGGATGCAGAGCAGAAATACAAGGACATATGTTCTGCCAGGAAACGGAAACGCGACAACGTTGTTGGTGAATTCGGCATCCGCATGGTTACGACGAAAGACCTGTCATCGGGTTCCGTAATTGTGGCACAGGATCATATCCGCATGGTGCATAACGTAAAGCAGTCGGGTATGGGATTCAGTGTCAAACAACAAATCGACAACGGGGAATCGCTCACCTGTTTCTATGATGCAAACGAAGCGTTCTCGGTGCTTGACAAGCTGTGTGCCGACAATGCAGTTGAATTGGTAAGGACCTGATCAATGAAAATACTGCTCACAGAAAAAGAAGTCGCAGTGGAATACGGTATCTCGGTCAACACACTCCGCACATGGCGACAGGACAGGTCGAAACTCCCATTTCAGAAGATCGGGAGACTTGTCCGCTACCGCCGTGACGACATCGAAAACTATGTCAAGAAAAATACAGTAGAGGTAATCCAATGAAACTCAATGTACTCAACAGGCGGGTATTCGGTGTGCTGTATAAGTTCAGTAACGGTATGGAAGGGTTCTTTGCGCTCCGGTATAATGCCGAGCAGTTCGACAAGCCATATGACGAAGCTGGGGCCATTGCCGCGTATTTCTGTAACAAGCTGGAGACGAACGTCAACCTGCTTTCCATCAGGCTCCTTCCTCCGGCACTCACACTGATCACGAACACGCTCTCATATGAAAAAGTTGTCGCACAAAACAGGAGAATAAACCATGTCAGGACAAACCGCAACACTCACCAGAAAACCCGCTGGACCGGTTGTTAATATTGACGAGCGCAACAATACGGCGCTGAAACAGTTGGTGAAGGCCAAGAAAGAGTACATTCGCGCGACAGATCAGTTTGAGCATATCACCGGTGTAGGCATGTGTGGGCTCGAACCCGAGAGAATACACCTGTTCCTAGGAAGAGAACTTTTTAGCGCTGATGACAAGGTGGAGAACTTTGACGTTAAAGACGGCAAACTTAGATACATGGTCTCTCGCATGTGTGACGGCATGAAAGTCTTTACGCTCTGCACCGAGAATGAAATGACGGTCTGAAAGTCTTTACGGTCTACACCGAGAACGAAGTGAAAAGAACAGGAGAATAACACCATGTCAGAAGAAACCACAGTCACAGAGTCGGAAACAGTTGAAACAATGAACAATAATATCACATTAACCAAAGCCGATCTACATTTCGTGATGAGCAGGTGTCCGGAAGATATCAGGGAATTGCTGGGAAAATACCCCGGCAAGATCATGGTGGCTGGTGGATTCATACGGAGTATAATCGCCGGAGAAAAAGTATCCGATATTGATCTCCTAGGCGCAGATGCCGATGCCATGCTGCTGATGGCAAAGGACCTGACGTTAGAAAGAAAGGGCCGGTATTTCACTACCAAGAATGCAGCCACCGTGCTTGCTGCCCCGCGCATACCGGTACAATTCATTACCAGATGGGTATTCGATAGCCCCGAGAAGTGTATTGAATCTTTTGATTTTACCGTATGCCAGGCCGCCATATGGGCCAAAAATACCGATGATAATCACTTAACGTTCGCGTCTGCAATATCCACTGCATTCTACCCCGATCTGGCGGCCCGGAGGCTTACTTATACGGTCCCTGAGAGGTTGGAGGACGTGGGCGGGTCACTACTCCGCGTTATCAAGTACGTCAAGCGGGGATACGATATCCAAGCCGCCTCCTTGGCGAAGATCGTGGCTAGGCTTATGTCGGGCGTGGATAAGCGTAGGCTGGATGAGACTGTCGGGGAGTGTGATGAGCAGTGGGTAAGCACTGTGCTAACCGGGTTACTACGCGAGGTAGACCCGCTAATTGTCATAGATGGTGTGGACTTTGTTGATGAGCACGAGACGCTAACGTCGCTGGAAGAGGAGGAATAATGTCAAACGAAGCTATCCAACTTTCCATCTGGGAGCAGTTCGGGGTCGAAGCCCAGATTGAGAAAACCGAACCTGTCTTTCAGGCAGAGAAGTTCGACCTTGAACCGAAGTACACCGTCTTTCGCATCGACGGCGGGGAATCACGGTTCTATTTCACGCTCGACGATACCTACGAGCCTTCCTATTACATCTCCGTCACCTCCCTTATCCAAGCAACTACTCCCATGCCGTATGGCCTGAAAGTGTGGCTTGCAGCTAAAGGGTGGGAGCAGAGCAGGGCCATCCTCAATGAACGGGCTCAGTACGGCACATGGATGCATATGCTGTGCAACGAACTGCTGATCAATGGGAGTATTGATCTTTCAACGGATGACTTTCTCAAAGAGCATCTGTTCCGCTATGTCAATTCGCAGGAAAAGGATCTGTCGAGCCGTCAGTGGATCAAGGATATCAAGAGCGATCTCATGGCATTTACCCAGTTCGTGCAGGATCATAACGTCGAACCGCTTCTGATCGAACAGGCCCTCGCGCATCCAAGCGGGTATGCCGGCGCCATTGATCTTGTCTGTAAGATGGACTATGAGGTCAAAGGCTTCCACGGTGAATACCTCAAGTCCGGGGTGAACAAGGGCCAGCCGAAAGAAACCAAGAAGACGTTCCGTGGCATCTGTATTGTCGATTACAAGTCCGGCCGCAAAGGTTTCTATGAATCACACGAAATACAACTGAAGGCCTACGAGAACCTTGTTGAACACAATTACGGTGTATCGGTTGATCGCCTGTATAATTGGGCTCCGACCGACTGGAGAATGACACCAGATTATAAACTGAAGGATCAAACGAATTCCGACCATGCCAAACTCTTCCCATTCCTGCTTGATATCGCAAAACAAAAGAAAGAGCTTCTGAGACCTCCGATGTACCGGAAGTGTTCGGGTGTTCTGGACATCAATAAACCGCTGGACGGTCTGTATTCAGAAATCGATCCTGATGACATAGCAAGACATATGCGGGGTTTTATGTCACTTGAGGATGATGAAGCGGTAGAAGAGGCACAGGAAGCAGTTCTGACGGTAGCATGAGGAACGCCCTTGACTGGGGCAAACAGGACGGCCTCGGTAAGTAAGGGGTGAGGAATAAATCCGGTGAACCTTCCGAACATGCCGGGGCTGTTTAAAACAGGAGAAGAGTAATGAGATATAAAATCTGTCATGAAGATGTTGAATACGGATACGATGAACTTGTTGTTTCTGGTGATACTATTGAAGAATTACGGGAACAGGCGCACTACGAAGCTAATAGGCGCGGTTGGATAGGTTGGTGGAGTGAGAAATTAGATTAATGTGTTAGGGGCTGTGGTAATGCGAAACCGGGCGGGGCCGCAATTCCTCGTTAAGTAGGTCACGTGGACACTGCTCCCGGTGCTGATGGTGTCCCGATCAGCCCCACCAAAAAGGAAATTATGGTGCAAGAACCAACACTTTACACATGTACAAATCCCGAATGCTCATGGACAGGAAACACCAATATGCGTGTGAAATCATTAAACAATATGCCGATATGCCCTGTGTGCTGGGACAAAGCAGCACCAACCGGAGAATACAGGAATGAATCTATGGTGGATCGTAACAGTGGCTTCCCTTGTCGGCCTGATATTCAACGTGAAGAAGTCAAGGATGTGTTTCGCAATCTGGATAATAACAAACGTGTGTTGGATGTTCAGGACATTCAACCTCGGAGCCTATGAACAAACAGTATTATACGGTGTCTATTTCGGCTCTTCGGTGTGTGGCTGGATTGCCTGGAAACAAAAAGGAGAAGCGGCATGATTGAAATTCAAACGAAAGTCGGTGGGAAATCATTGACAAAGGTGTCGGGGGATGATCTGAAAAAGGTGTTCGGAGAAGCTGCTTTCTTCCAATCGCTTCCCCCTGTATGCCCTCGTTGTAAATCAGAGTTCCGTCTGGCTCACAGGTGCTTTGAAGGGAACCATTACTATACGCTGATTTGTGATAACGGTCATCAGTCAAATCTTGGACAACACAAGGATGGTGGAGCGCTGTTTTATAAGGCAGCTGATAGTTGGAAAACGTGGCAGGAAATCAAGGATGAAAAGGGTGGGAATGGTGCTCAGGGAAACAATGGATCGCAGAACCGACAGGAAGCACCGCCTGACATGCCATCGGGACCACCAGCTGACGATCTACCATTCTGATGTGAATGTATAACACTTAAAAACGAGAAGGAGGTGTGTATGCCGCCTGGTTGATTAACACCTAATTGAGTACAAAAGATATTGTGTGTGAAGAATGGGGCGGGGTCGTGTTCCCCGCCTCTAAAAAACCACCAGGGGATCGTATGAGAATACCCGTCAGCATCGAAATTAAGATAGGCCATATGCCGTTTAGTGAGGCATGGGAAGCACTAAAAGAAGAGTTCACTGTGTATATCAACAAGATTCTCGATCCATCGTTTGTGTGGTTCATGAAACAGATCACCGGCACGAAACCAACGGAAACACCATAATATGAGTAAACGTCCTGCATTTCAGTTATATACTGGCGACTGGTTGAAAGACCCGAATCTGTCCATGTGCACCCCGTTGACAAGAGGCATATGGATAGACCTTATCTGCTCAATTCATGAGTTAAATTCTAATGGGAAAATAACCGGATCATACGAACAATTATCCCGAATATGCCGCTGTACAAAAAATGAAATAACGAACGCAATTGACGAGCTTAAAAATACAAAAACTGCAAATGTAACAATTTGTAACGGGAATGTAACGGTGACAAGTCGGAGAATGAAACGGGAGTATGAAGAGCGGGATAACACCAAGAAACGGGTATCTAAGCACCGTAAAAAAAAATGTAACGCCAATGAAACGCAGGATGTAACGCCATTGAAACAGAATTGTAACGCCTCGCGCGCGCGTTTTTCTTCATCTTCATCTTCATCTTCTACTACAAATACCCCCCTAAATCCCCCACGGGGGACGGACCGGTTTTCACCGAAAGAAATTGAGATCGATACAGAGGCAAAAAAAGTCATTTCGATGATGAACGACGTACTCGGAAAAAACCTGCCTTACTTTGGCGGTCACCTTGACCCGATCAGAAACCGGTTGCGGGAAAATGTTTTGTTCGAGCAGCTGGAAGCGGTTGTCAGGAAAAAGATGAAGGATCCGCATTTCAAGGCGCATCCAAACCAGTTGAATCCGTTCGTATTGTTTGGGAAGAAGTTCCAGATGTACCTCCATGAGGATGAAAACGCATACCAGGAAATCAAAGAACCGGTCATGCAGGAGCATGATCCGGACGTATACGCAAATGTGGGGGAAACGTTTGTTGTTGGAGAAGAGGTGTCGCCATGAGTTTCACAAAAGAAGAAATCAAGTATTTTGCCAGCCAGAAAATCACGATGATCAATGCGTTTATTGCACAGCGTGAAAAAGAGATGAACAAACCGTTCAGACCCCAGAAGCTCGGTATCCTCGAATCGGCAAAGGGGAATTACGTCTGGTATTCCTTCGAGCCCCGTGAGCTTCCCACCTGTGACGTATGCGGGAAAGAACTTCTTGAAGGTACGCTTGTCGATCCGTCCCCTGAAACAGCTATGAATTACCCGCGCTGGTTCTGTTTGTCACTCGATTGCTCGAAGGCTCGGTCGTCATGGGTATATGGCCAGCTGCTCGATTACCGCGAACACAATGGGGATGGTGATTCGTATTTCAACCAGGCGCTTCACCGCATGAATATCCCCCCCGCGTTCCACAACAAAACACTCTCGAAGCTGTCAGGCATGGAAAAGGTTGTTGGCAGCTTGAGGCGGGAAATCAAGGATCAGGGGAGCATATTCCTGTCCGGCAGTCCCGGGCTTGGGAAGACACACCTTGCAGTCGGGTTGCTGATAGAATCGGGAGTAAAAGCCCCCAACCGTCACAGATTTGTCAATGTCACACGGCTTTTGGGTGAGATCGTTTCCGCTATTCGGACCGGTGAAGACTACTCGAAGATCATCAACGACCTCGGAGATTATCACATGATCGTGCTGGATGACGTGGGTGCGGAGAAAACGACGGAGCATGTCCGGTCAGTTATTTATCAGATCGTGAACGACCGGATACTGAACAACAAAATTACGATTGTCACGAGCAATCTGAGTTTGACACAGATCGGGAAACAGTTTGATCAGAGGCTGTCTTCCAGGCTCAGTGAATTCAAGGGTGTGAATCTTGCCGGGGAAGACTACCGGATAAAGAAAGCAGGGTGAGGATGAAAGAAGACAAATTGCTTGAGGTAGTGAACGTGCTTAATAATGCCATTGATAGGCTGAACGAGCTTGTCGCTGAACCACCAAAAAGGCAAGTCAGGACAACGGTGACTGTGTGGTATAAAGCTCAATGTCCTCATCTATTTGACATGGCACTTGATGGGATTAATAAAGACAATGAGTTGTGGCATCGGGGCTACTATCATTTCTCCGGCACACCTATTGTCAAGCAGGTTATTGATGATACATTAGGCAAGGGTGCGATGGTTATTAAGATTGAGAGCAGTAAAAAGTTTAGCCTTAGAACCCTTAAAATCTCTAGCGTGTTGCTGTGGGACACAAAACTTGGTGGTCTTGGACGTAATGACAGCCTGTATGTAGATTACAATTACCGCATTGGTGTATTGACCGATACTATAACCATTCCTAAACTTGAACAAGCCATAACCGCATACCTCTCAGATGATATCAAGGCTGGGGATATCGTTCACGACGGGATGATGAATTTAGGTCTTGTTATTGAGACTGATGGAGTAATTGCATATGTCGAAAACGTCGAGAAAAGCTGTGTGGGGACTTATAATATTGAAAATCTCCGCAAAGCAAATCCCGACGAGATAGCCGATTGGTTTACCATTGAGGTTAGAGGCTGTCTATACAGAGCATATAGAATAAAAGCTGGTAATGTTGTAAGGTTATATGCACATGGTAGCTCATCACATTGGTTTGATGATAAGCCCAGCGTTGCATGTTCAGCCCTGATGGACAGTTTTGTTTTTGACCACAACATCCCAATCATGTCTTTTGAATGGCATAAGGGTGACATGCCTTACCCGAAAGGAAGAAAGTAATGTCTATTCTATGGTTTTATAGATCATTTTTACGTGTAGTTTTTGCAAGGCTTCGTCATGCTTTCCGGTTCAAGGAAATATGGCAGAATAAATATGAATTTTGTAATAGATGTGGTTGTTTTTACACCATCGCTGGTGATTGGGAAAATTCTATATGGTTAAAGATAAATGGTCGTCATGCCGGTACCGGAAGGGGAGTGAAGAGGAATGACAACGATATATGAACCTAAACCCGGTTCACCCGCCCGTGAGTATTCCCCATTAGCATTGAATATCTACAGCGGGTGTGACCACGGATGTACCTACTGCTACAACAAACGGTTCGATAAGGGTGAGGCTGTCCCGAGAAAAGGACTTACGGAAGCACTCTTGAAATACCTGCGAAACCATGAAGTGAAAGATCAGGTATTGCTTTCCTTCCTCGGGGATCCATATCCGTTCAAACCGTATTTTCCAAACGATAGCATGTTCACGGTCACATCACAAGTCCTGCAACTACTCTACCTATATGACGTTCCCACATCGATTCTCACAAAGGGCGGGACACGGTGTCTGGGAGACCTGTCATTTTTTGACACAATGACACGAAAAGGCATTGTCAAGGTTGGGGCATCATTGACGTTTCCGTCAGGCAATAGTGAGTGGCAGGATATAGAACCATATGCCGCATCGCCAGAACACAGGATAGACGCGCTTAAAACGCTTCACAACTATCACGTCCCCACATGGGTATCGCTTGAACCGATTATCTCCGAAGAATACGCATTACAAATCATTCAGGAGACACATGAGTTTGTCGATGAATACCGGTTCGGCAAACTGAATTATGCTAAGATTGGTGATGTCGATTGGAACCATACCGCAAATGCCGTTGTCGATCTGCTCATGAAATATGACAAGAAATTCTATATCAAAAAGAACCTGCAGGGATATGTCAAAGACCTGCCGGAATGGGCTGTTGATCCTGACTATCTGGCACTAAGGAGGGAATGATGAAAACGCTCGATACGATCACAGAGAACGAGTTCGCCATAATGCAGCGCAAAGCTATCGAACTTGACACCGGCAGTGGGGGGATTATGGTGCTTATGGCTATCGCGGTCTTTTATTTCGTTCTGGGCTGTGGTTGCACGGCAGCGCTGTTTGTCATGTTCGGGTGAAGTAAAGGGGGATCACGGTCATGGATGAGCAGGAAGAATATGATTTTTGGCAAGAGCATTGGAATCAGGTAGAAATGGAGCATCAGGAACAGCAACGGCAAGCCTATGAATAATCATTAAAACAGGAGGAAGCACAATGCAGCCGCTAAACCCAAAAGGTAACCCCATGAACGAATTTAACGAGGGATATGATCAGTACAGAAAACACCGTTGGAGTGCTGGGTTTAAAATTATCGGACTGATCGTTTTTATCACCATCATTAGCCTTGTGACACGGGCCGCACTACTCCCGTTTTGGGCTGCTC
>Ga0307928_10001685_pt1 | contig 16845 bp, 31 predicted proteins | sample AceLakmetagen232_FD_201815 | JGI IMG/M metagenome (GOLD analysis project Ga0307928, IMG submission 201815) | Saline water microbial communities from Ace Lake, Antarctica - #232 | ecosystem: Environmental > Aquatic > Non-marine Saline and Alkaline > Saline | place: Antarctica: Ace Lake... | reverse complement strand
CCCGGCTCCGGCAGGGATTGGAATTTCTAGGTAATCGATTCTCAACTACCCAACCAATATATACCCAGAGCCGGATTCCTTTCTGAGCTACTTCGGGGGCATCCCGCACCTTCCTTCCTGCAGTTTTGGGGAACAACTTTCATTGGGGCTACTCACCTTACATCTCTATTATAACCCACCTGTTCTGACAACTCTACCTCAACTGCGAGAAACTATCACGGGCCGCCCGATTCCCAGACAACCCGCCACGTGAACGCTCCTAGTTTCCGAATATGCTCCGTCCCTCCGCACCACCCAATTGACCCGTGTAACCCCCCTGTCCTTGTCCTTCGGAGCCACGTTCAGGGCCAGCATCCCATCGACCTCGGCCAGCTTCGTCTTCCTCCCGCTGAAGTTGCTCCTACCTAGCACCTTGTTCTCATCGTTTTTGTATGCCGCCGCGTTGGCCTGGGTGGCCGTCACCACGAGGCAGTGCATCTCTTGACTCAGCCGCCGCAGTTGCTTCCACGTCTCGTCGATCCGATCATTGGAATCAGTTGTTCCTTCGGGGTGGGCCAGAATATCGGCATAATCGATACAGATAACATCGGGCACCCAGTCCTCCCGCTCCCAGTCTCGGATCATCGACAGGATTCCCATCACGTTGATCGTGCTGTTTGGGTGGCAAGATATTCGCATCTGATCAGCCCCTCTCGAAACCTTTCGGAATCGCTTGTACGCCACACTAGCAGTCACAGCCTCCAACTTCCTAGATTCCCTGACCGGTGTCCCATCAGCGTTCCAGCCCGTCGGTATCTCGTACATGCCCGCATCCTTTGGCAGCCCGGTAGCTCGCTGGCCCAGCAGCCGCATCAGCTTGTCTTGCGTGTTGTCCCCCGCCTCGATGTATGCCACCCGCAGCCTGGCCCGCAGGCCCCGATACGCCAGGTCACGCAGCCAGAAGCTCTTGCCGGTCTTGTCCGATGCCATCAACCCCACCAGACTGTCACGGGTCAGGACTGGGTTGACCCACCTGCCCAATTCACCTGGATACGAAATCAACTCCCGCTGCCGGTTTGTATCGAACGCCTGCCGCCACGCATCAAAATCCTCCCCCGGTTTGATGACAGCCCCGATTCCCAATTCGATTTTCGACATGCCCGCCATTGAATTGTAAGCGTCCTCCACCCGGCCCCGCTCTAGGTCCTCCAGGACGCCTTCTGCAAGCCTCTTCAGCCTAACCTTGTTCAGATACCTCCCGGCCACGTCAAGCAGGTAGTCGCTGTTCTGGGGCTCCTGCTCGTGCTTGTCGGAGAGGGTGGATAAAAACTTGGCGACCAGATCGATCGTGGCCTCCGGTGCTCGTGTGTGTTCAGCCCAGTTCTCAAACTTAGTCTGAATCTTTTTGCCTGGGGGTGTACCATATTTTTGCAGGTGCGTCATGCACCAACCAGCCACGAGATTCGCCCAGTGAGTCTCGAATAATCCTCCTTCACCCCACTGGCTGGAGATTCGGGAGCACACCGTTTGATCCGTTATCATGCCGATCAGAACGTGCTTGAGGTCAGAGCTGTCGTAGCGTTTTACTTTCACTTAGGAATCTCTGACCACGTGTTGTTTGATTCGTCGTACCGGAAGCGAGGGGGCAGCCCTAACTTCTCGCAAACCATGTTCTGATTTTCCATCAACATGTGATCGTGTTCTGGAAACATCGTGTAGTAGTGATGCTCAAATTCCCCCTCCGCCTCCCTCCAAGCATCTTCCTCCGATTGCGACTTGCCCCCTCCCCGCTGCCGCTCCATGGCCTCGACTATCGAGCCAAACTTCGCAGCAAACTCATACATCCTGTGAAGCTTCGGCGTATAGGCATCCGAGTAGTTCCGCCGATACCATTCGAGCACTTCTTCAATCTGAGCCTGACTGCGATTCCTTTCCGTCCGTACCTTGAAGATGTTCTCGGTGAATACCTCATCCGTCATGTAGATGTGTCCGACTAGATCGGTGTCTTGCTCTGCCATTATCTGTTTCAATTCCAAGCCACGAGCCTCGTCCCATTCCGTCCATTTGGATTTGTGTAGTTTTGTCTTGGGTGTCGTGTAGCGTTTGGACTTCCTAGGCTTGGTAGGCGTGGGTGCCCCTTTACTCTCTCTTTTAGATACATCTCCTTTATATAAGGAAAGATCTGGGGTTTTCGCCGGGTCCAGTTCCGGGGTTTTCGCCGGATCTAGTTCCGGGGTCTTCAAGTCGATTCCGGTACTGTCGGTGACCCATTTATCAAGGTCTAATCGGATGTGTCGCTTGGCAGGGAGCCCCTTTTGACAGGTCGTCAACCATCCCCGCTTCTTCAGTTTGTTCATGGCCCGTCGTTGGGTATCTTCGGACATCCCTATTTCGAGGGTGGCCCCCTTCACCGTGCAATAGAACCACCCGTCGTTATCGTCGGCGTGAAACTTTTCAGACTTGCCGAGTAGGTACATGAACAGGATAGTCTCTTGGGCGGATGCGATCTTGAGTGTATCATACGGTATCTGAAACCACTTCCCTGGAGACGCGACGCGGCGAATCAGTTTCGTTGTCTGGGTAGACATAGAACCTCCCGCAAAGCAAAAAGAAAGCCGGCCCTAGTTTAGTGCCGGGGCCGGCTAAAAGGAATCGTGCAGATGGGATAGCACGGATTTTCTGAATTATAAAAATCAAATCGTAACATATACCCACCTACCTTATTCCAAAAACGCCGGCACTACTCGGCGTCACTGCCCCAATTATACCGCATCCCCGGATCGAATACTAGGGGGGCCTGTAGAATTTTGTTTGGTCCTACTTCCACAGAGGACCCGACTTCATGGACTCACCCCACTTTTCCATGCTCTCCACCGACTTTTGCAGCCCTTCCTCCACTTTCTGAATACGCATCTCCATCTTTATGCTGAGTCCAGTCTGGATCACTATCAGCAACAGGATGCCAGACAGTACGGCGTTCCGAAAGAAGTTGCTAGCTTCCACCCGCCGTGCATGACCAAAATCACTTTAATTCATCGTTTTCCCTTGCCTGTTTGGCAGCTTTGAGTGTGCTGTAGCAGTATTCTACCTCAACTTTACGCTCGACCCCGTACTCATCGCGACCAGTCAGCTCTACATCGTGTTCCATGATTTTGATCTCTATTACAACAATCCGAAGGATGGGGTTGTCGGTGTTGTTGTGGCATCGTACTACCCACACGTCGCGATTTATTAGGGCACGCGTAATGAGCACACCATCAGCAAGCTTCGGTAACTCGGTGTTGGTGGCTTGCAGTTGCTCCATTTCGGTGGCAGCGGCTTGAAACTTCTTAGCCGTAACAGGTAAACCCTCCGACTCGGCCAAGCTAGCTTGTGTGTGTAGGAAGGTTGGATAATCATTCATCGTCTTACCCTTTCGTGATTAGCGTACCAGCGTGACGATAATGATGCAAAACACCATTGCGAACAGCATCCCGGCCAGGAACACGGACAGGAAGGTCGTCAAGTCTTCTGAGTTGCACAGGTCTTGGAACCATTGTGTCATCGTTTTACCTGCGACTGGTTATTTTTTCGTTTCTGTTCTTCGTTCAGGTCCTTGATGGTCTGCCTCCAAAAATCCACGTCCGTCTTGAGGTCCTCCACCCGCTTTCTCAAGACGGTATTTTCCCTCCGCAAGTTTTGCACCAAACGCGATTCCGTTTTGTCGTTCATTGCGTTTCTTCCTGTAAAAATTCACCCGACCGGCGATTGAACACGACCGTTGGCCGGTCAGGTGTCAAAAGGAGGAAGGCCCCCACTCGCAGCGGAGGGCTCCCGGTAACAGGGACGCTCAGCACGGCCGCCTGGCTACGTGTGTCACCTGCCTAAGCATTACATTTTGTCCGGGTCTGCTGAGCCATCGATGGCTCGTTCGATGCTCCCGAAATTGACGGGGACAATCCGACCATCTATCAGCTTGCAGTCTACCCTGTCCGGTCGAATTGCTTCAACCGTGACAACGTGTCCAGCGGTGGCTTCGCAAGTCATCCGAGTTCCCCGCATAACAACTGGGTCTTGTGGTTTCATCTTTAATTCTCCCTTTTGTCTGAGCCCCGTAAATGCCCCTCAATAATTTCCATCATAAGCATGAACAATTCCAGGAATCGTCACTGGATGTTCTGATTGCAATCCCAATGTCGCTGGATTGAGATCGTTCTTCTTAAGCCACTCGACAGCCCTGCGTCTTGCTGCGGGCTTGTTGCCAGCAATCACAACGATGTCTGCCTTCAACCAAACTCCTTTGGCATCGAAAACATAAACTTTCATTTTCCCGTTTCCTTTTGTCTGAGCCCCGTAAGTGCCCCTCTACTCGCTTCTAGCTCCCTCCCCCTAGATTATACCCAATCCAGGCCGAAGCCCCCGCACGACCCCTTCTCGGCGATTCTAAGGGGTCTCTCGTATAAAACCCTGGCCGAAGACGGGTGGCTTTCCCACGTTGCTCGTACACCACCTAGCCCGGCTGGCCTGAAATGCCCGCTTCTTCGCCGTTGCCAACCGATGCTTGGCAATCTCAGCTCCACGTCCCTTGCAGGGGCATTGGCATCCAGCGTCTTCGATCGCAGGGTCTCGTGTAAAACCCACCCCCGAGCCTCACCGCCGGTCTGGGGTAGTGGGCCAGCGGGGCATCGAGGGGGTGGGCGGGGATGTTTCGTTGATTGCAAAGCTCCGGGCCCCTCCCGTCGCTGGCTGTCTCGTCAGCAGCCTGTGGTTTCTGACGGGAGGGGCTGGAGCGTCTCCTACATGCTCAGGGCCAGTTGCATCGCCATCACCCCGCGTTGGGCGTTGACACCGAACAGGGCCGAGCCGAGTCGGCTGTCCTCTGCCTTGGTGGGGTCCTTCAGCCTGCTAATCCGGTCGTGCTGGAGGAAGCCCGTGTAGGCGTTGAGGGCGTTCCAGGCGGATGCTCCGGCGATAGGCAAATCCACGACAAACCGCTCCTTGAATTGATTGAACGATTCCTTCGCCCGGTTCCGATTGTTCCGCTCGATCTTGTTGGTCGGCGTCTCGGCGATCGGTCCGAAATCACGGACGTAGCATTCGAGGAAGAACTGCTTGATCGACTCCGTGTCTACGTCCCTGGCCGCCATGGTGTCGATCATCGCCCGGTTGGTTTCCAGGCTGCGACCGTACAGCTTCAAGGCCGCCTTGGCCTCCTCGACTTTGCCCTGCACGTTTCCGATGTGCCGAGCCGTGTAGCCGTCGATTTGCAAGTTCTGTTTGCTCCCATCATCGGGAACAACCATGTGGAGCGTGTTGCTGCAAACCACCCTGATTATAGTCGGCGTGCAGCGGAGGGAGGTCTTGCCATCATGGCCGTTGCTCACAAGGATGTATGGCCTGACTTCATCCTTGTCCCTGACGGAGAACGATTCACCCTTGAGCAGGAACCAGACCTTGGCTCCGTTGCGGATGCTGCCAGCCGACTCCACCTTGACCGTGTCGTCTTGCTCGGCCAGGGCTTCGCAGAACTCTGCCAGGTCCTTGTTCTGGATCGGTTCGTAGTGGGGGGAGACGACGCCGAGGATCGTTCGAGTGTCGGTCCGAATGTTGGCGACTTGATCGCAGGGGATAAATACCCCTGGAAATCCCGCAAACATCGGCCACTGCTCCACCTTCCAGTCCATCTCCGCAATCCGCAGGGCCTCCAGCGGCGTGGGGGCGTCCTCGACGATCGTGCCTAGCCCGTGCCAGGCTCGTTCCCCGTGCAATACCACTCTGTCGTGCTTTTCGATTTCGTGTGCCATGAGTCTTGCTTCCTTCTCGTAAAAGTTGATGGTTGTAAATGCCCCTCTGACTCAATTATAGCCCTCTTGTCAATCGTCTAGTTCCGGCTCGTGATTGCCTGTTACACGGTATAGCTCGAACCCAAAGTCATAGAGAGCATTGGCAACAGTAGTCGGTGGGAAAAAATGGTGGTTCCATTTCCCACTGAACGCGTTGCAGTTAATTCGCGTCCGGGCCTGTTGTGGATTATCAAAGCGGGCAAAGACAGTTCCGACACCGCAGTCATAGTCGGACTCGACAAATAAGGTCAGTAGCCCGAGCGGCGTTGTCAATTCGTAGCGGTCAACTTCACCGTCAAGTAGTATCCCCCCGTGCCGCTTGATAATTTGCACGGCTCCAACATGGAAGGCAGCACGGTCTTTTTTGGTTGTTTTCATCGCTTCGGTTTCTTTTGTTTGATAACTATGAATGCCCCTCTGACTCAGTTGTAATAGACGGCGACGGCTCCGTTGTCAGGCAGCCCCTCCGGCTCGCAGGCGATGCTGATCGCCATGTCGATTTCCTGCTGCTCCGAATCCCCTTGCAGGTCGTTCCAGGTGAGAGCTTCCTGAACATCCTTCACGGTCACCTCGAACAACTTCTTGTTCGCTGCATCGTCCCACTGTTCAGCGTCGTTCGGCAGCCGTCCCGTCCACTCGACGGAGACCGAACATGCTTGCAAGAGGCGGTTGGCAATGTTAATCTCTACCGCGATTTTCCTGGCCTTTGCCAACGCCCGGCCGAGTGCAGATTGGGGACCGGAATTCTTGGCGTAGCCTTCACCACAATAGATGATCTCAATGCCTCGCAGGGTGGCATTGTGCTCGTTGATACACTTCAGGGGCTCAACCCCCTCCGGCACCACCTGGACGGCGACGTAGGTGTCTGGCCCTTGAGTAGGCCAGCTTCCCTTGGCTTTCTGGCCGTGGATTTCGACGATTGCTCTTCGTGCTTTGGTTGCTGTTGTCATCGTTTCGGTTCCTTTTGTTTAGGGGGATTAGTATTCCCATCCACGAGAATAGTCATAGTTCTTCTTTTCGCACCACGCAATTGCTTCTTTTTCGATTCGAGTCCACTTCAAAAGGTGAATGCCATAGAGGGAATCAATCACCCACCATCCACCTTGCGTGTCACCGTTTCTCGCCTTGCAGATTTTGACCCTTCGACTACTCACGGTTGGCAAGCTCCTCCGACACCAGCGAATGGTGTCGGGATACCCGATTTTCAGGATCGATGTAGACAGTATTTTTCGAGCATCCCAAGATACTCTGATACGCCTGCAACTCCTCTGTCGTCATCTTCGCAAAACTGCTTTGCTCTTGGGTAGTGGTCATCGTTCTGTTTCCTTTTAAGTTTGGTAGTTGTCGGCCCGCTCCCTTGCCCCCCGTAGGGGGCTCGGGGCCGGGTCGGCTAGCCCTGAAGTTGGTGGATTGTAACGAGCATTTCTCGCTCGTGTTGCAGATTGCTCATCTGCGTGAAGACGCGAGTGTGCTCTGCGGAGCAACGGGCCAGAGCTTCGTAGCGTGGCCGCAGGCGTCGCAGGCTGTCGTTGATGTCACTGACGCGGCGGCTCGCAGCTTGTTGTGACTTGGTCATCGTTTCGGTTCCTTTTGTTTGTGTTTGGTTCATTGTTCTTTCCCTTTCTATATTATATTATAGTCTTTCTCCCCCTGAAGTCTACAACCAAATCCAAATTTTGCAGGAAATAAATCGAGTAGTTGCCCTAAGTCTTTATCTAGCAAGGACTTACGCCGACAAAATACTTTCAAGAATTCCGAGAAATTCGCCGGATTTCGCACCAACACCAAAAGACAAACGCGGTTCCAGCAGCAATCAGCCAGGGATTCGGGGTACAGGACTCAATCATTCCCTCTCTTTGCATTAAAATTTTGCCCCTAAAATTTTACTCTGAATCTTAGGGTTAAAATCACCCTTCCAAGTAAGTCTTGCGAATCCACTGAATCATCTTTTCTGGTGCATCCCCTGGATCGCCCGAGTCCAAAATGACCTGATACGTCTCCCCCGAAAACAGGTGCAGGGCCTCACATAATTTCCCTCCTGCCTTCACTGCTTGTTCCTCTGCGTCGAAGCACACGACCCGGATCGGATACTTGGCCAGCAACGCAACCTGCTCCTGACTGTATGCGATACCGAATGTAGCTACGGCCCCCGGTCCGATCTTCCACGCATCTGCAGGCCCCTCCACGATCACCACAGCGTGCCGAGCAAAGTCGGCCCCGTAGAGCAGGTGCTTGAGTGGCAGTCCCCCGTCCCTCTCTGGGTTGGCTGACAGGTAGCGAGTTTGATTCTCCCCAATCGCCCGCGTGGTCCAACTCACGATCTTGCCGTGTAGGTGGATCGGGATGAAGATTCGCCAACCGAGAACCGCGTGGATGCTGATCCCCTCCAAACCCCACCGAGAAGCCGCTAGGCTGGCGTCTAGGCCCCTCCCCTCTAGGTATCGTCTATGTACAGGGGAGAGGGCCGAACGCCCCGCAGGCAGCCGTACAGGGCGAATTTGGGGGTGCTCCGCGAACTGCCTCCCCACCTGCATGCGATCGAGTGTTTTCTGGCTCACCGTCTGCCGGGTGAGTCGAGACAGGACCGCCGGCAGATCGTGGTAGCCGCACCGCCAGCAAACTGAATAGTTGCCTTCGATGTTGATCCCGAGATGATATTTTTTAGAGCCCTCCCCGCACCACGGACAGTCCACTCCGATCCATCCTTCGCGGACGTGTGGGTGCTCCAGCCCTCGCTTGAAATCTACCTCGTGCTCTTCTAGCAGTTCAATGAGGGAGTTCATACCAACGCCCTATGCAAATAGAGGAATTCCAAAATGTCTTCGTCCGCCTCAACCTTGTCGAGGATCACTTGTGCTGTTAGCTTGAAAAAGACAGCGTCGGCCGGCCGCTCTAACATGCTGCACAGGGATGCGATCTCCACGTATCCTCGCACCATCTGCATCCGGTGCCGGTACTGAATCAATCGTAGTCTGGCAGTATAAGGCAGCAGCTTAACTGAATAGTGTCCTTTTTCAGCGTCGAAAATACCATAACCATAAGACACCGATTTAGGATGAATGTTTTTCATCTTCCTTTTCTCCCGTCTCAATTGTAACTCGCATCGTCCGGACGGCGAACGCGAGGGCTTGGTTCACATACTCATACAAACTGAGTTTGGACAGAGCAGCAGCACCTTTCACTGCCATCGACACGTCACGACTCACGCTCAGAGTTGTCTTGTTTTTGCTGTGGCTACTACTCATCTGAAACCTCCCAATATCTCTGCAAACAAATCGAAATTATCAATCGTCCTTGTTCCATCGATCGCCTTGTCCATGACAGCTTGTTTCTTTATCAGGGCCGCACAAAGCCGCTCCTCCACTGTTCCCTTGGCGATCAGGTAGTGGACCCAGACCGGATGCTCTTGGCCGATCCGGTGGCAGCGATCCTCTGCCTGATTCAAATCGCTCGGCACCCAATCCAATTCGGTGAAAGCCACGGTGCTCGCGGCAGTCAGCGTAATGCCAACACCAGCCGCTTTGATGTTGCCGACGAACAATCGAATCTTTTTGTCTTGCTGAAATTGCGTTACCGCATCTTTCTTTTTGTCGGCAGACATCCTACCATCCAACGTCACCGATCTGTAATCGACGTGCTTCACGATGGCATCGATCATCTTGTGGTGCTTGGCGAACACGACCAACTTCTCGTCCGATGATTCCAGGAACTCATTGATCCATCGAATGACGGCACGAGCTTTCAGCTTGGCAGCAAGTCGGAGCAAGTAGCCAACTTTGGTCAGGGCCATCGGCTTTTTGTCTGGGCCGTAGTTCTCTTGCAGCCACCCAGCGAAATCCGTCTCTGCCTCCTGGTACTCGATGGGCTTCCGCATCTCACAGGGGACCGTGTCTCGCAGCTTGGCAGGGAGGTCTTTTAGCACGTCTTCCTTGCGGCGGCGGATCATCACGTACTTGGTAAGTTGGACGTTCAGTTTGTCGAGGTTGGTGGCTCCGCTCCAGTCCCATCCGAAGTAGCCGTGCGTTAATCCACAGTAGCTTTGTGCGAACGGCCAGAACGCAGGCCACACGTCTGGGCGGAGCAGGTTGAGCGTGGGCCACAACTCGGCAGGTCGGTTGGTCATCGGCGTGCCGCTGAGGGCCAGGACGTAGGGAATCTTACGGCAGAGTTTTTTGATGGCTTTGGTCCGTTTGCTCTTGGGATTTTTTGCGAAGTGGCATTCGTCGATGATGATCGTCTGAGGTTGGAATCGGCGGAGCGTTTTCAGCCAAGCTCCCCCAAGTACCTTCATCCGCCCGTTCCGGAAAATCTTCACCTTGTCCACCAATATGTCGTAGTTGATGATGTACAAATCAACAGGCTCGACTTCATAGGGAGCCCGTCCACTCAGCACGATGCTGGAGACTCCCATCCGTTCCGCCTCCTGCTCCCAGACAAACTTGACTGAGGCTGGGCAGACGACCACGGCGGGCAAGACTCCGGGCGTGGTGGTCAGGTAGGAAAGGGCCTGGACGGTCTTGCCGAGGCCCATACTGTCAGCGAGCAGAACCCGACCATCGAATCCTTTGATTCGCTCGACACCTTCTTTTTGGAACGGGTAGAGTTTCATTGTTAATTTTTCAGACATAATATGACGAGGATCGCCACTACTCCCAATGCTATGCCCCCTACGCAGGTGTTGATTGACTCAACCAATTTGATGAGTTCTGTGAATTGCTCTGGGGTCATCTCTACTTTCCTTTCAAGTGTTCAAGGCATTGGGGACAGATCGACGGGTGCTTCAACGACACCAGGATCGCCAAATCCCATCCCATAGGAGGCTGGACCCGCCCGCACAGAGAAGGTGTGTCTATACCACCTCCGAACTTCTGTCCTTTATCGGTAAGTACCCGCAGGCACCACTTAGCGAGTGGAGCCGCTTGGGCTGGCTCGCAGAAGCTAAGGTCGTTGGTGTTCATCTCAGCTTTCCTTTCCTCTTGTCACTGGTTACATACCCCGGTTTGTGCCCGTGCTTCTCGCACCGCTCCAACCCCTTCTGATCGTCCCCTGCCTCCCCTTTCGTGTCGTAGGGACCCATCGGCCCGGCGTCCGGGTCTCCGAGTATCCACCACCTGCCGCGAATCAGTTTGAGGTGGAGGGTCATCATAGTCGTCTCTTCTTTCCAGTCACCCCGAATTCGGTAAGCTTCTCACATTCAGGACAACACCCCGATTTGTTTCTCTGATAATGATACAGCCTTTTGTCTTGCTGCGGATTGAATTTCTTTCCACAAACTCGGCATGTTTTTTGGGAGGGTCCTTTGTGCCGAACCCTCCGATTTTCTTTGTGATAATGGGCCATCATCTCAACGCCTCCCTTATCTCACCGAACGACTCGGTGATCCTCCCCACCGTCCAGCCCATCGCTCGCAAGGCGTCTACCAGCATGTCTCGCATCGACCGTGGCTTGCCCCTGACTTCCTGCCGCAGCTCATTGCCGAACTCCCCGATGAAGCTGAGCAGTTGTTGGGCATCGTCAGAGGCATCATCGCAGAATACCTCAGCGTCGAACGGGGAGCGGTCGGCCCTGTCTGGCAGGTAGTTGATGTTTGTCTCACTGTTTTCGTCAACCGGTCTGCCTGCCAGCGGTCCACGCTTGTTCGGCCACCGCTGCATGATTGACTCTCTGGCAGTTCCCTGATTAATCCGTTTGCGGAGGCTGGCCAGCAGCTTCCATCGAATTTGGAGCACGAGGATCGTGGTAAACTGGGCCCGCTCCGGATCGTGTTTTTCGAGGGCCTCGGTGAAGGCCAAATTTGCAATGCCCATCTGCTCCTCGATGTCCCCACCATGCCGTCGGTTGAAACCGATCACAGTCTTCCAAACCAGATTCTCCACGTCTTGGTAAGTTTCGGCGTGGGCTTGCCCCTTGAGGTACTGCTGCCCTGGATTGGGTTTTGTTGCAGCGATCACGTCATTTCTCCTTTTGTCACAGTTCGGTATTGTCTTTTCAGATGAGTGGTAATGTCAACCTCCGACGATCCACTCACCAGCATCTTCTGGTAGCCGAAACCCACGTCGGCTTCGACCTCTGCCATCAAGCACCGCCGCTCCGCTACGTGTCTGATATTCAGGATTCTTGCGTGTCCGTCCATGAACTTACTCCTTTCTACCAACTGTTATAAAACCGAAGGGTTGTTATCCCCGGCGGCAATTTGGTTACATCTACCTCATACCCATTTTTATTTTCACACGAGTATTCAGACAATGACTCGCCCAGTGGCACCTCTTGCCCTGGCTTGTCGCCTGGGCTCTCAAAATTGAAAAACTGCTTAACCTCATCGGGAACTGGAACACCAGCAGCTTCGCAGTTTTCCCACACGGTTTTCATTTTGTTCCACGAGTCATTGGCTGGTCTGAAACCGACGCAGTGTGTTGACATTCCCATCTCTGAATCTCCTTGCAGTTCTCTGCCCTCCGGTTAAGCCCCTTTTCGGTTCCTTTTTCAGTTCATTGCAATCAGCGAACGGATAAGGTCGGTGGCTTTCTGTCCCCATTGTCTCTTTATTGCATCGGCACAACTTTCTCCGTCTCTGGGCTTAACAACCTCTTCATCAAATCGAACAACATCAAAGCCCCATATTGGCCTCCAGTAATGATAAATGTTTTGTCTGAAAATACGATAAAACGAATCGCAATCAGATGTTTGTGGATGTGGCATTGCCTTAATCCTTTTTCAGTTCGTGGTTACGCCCCAACCAGTTCCTTGCTCCGTTGAGACAGCACATGCACACCCATCCTGCACGCAGTCTCGGGGTCCCGCTCAATCTGACCGTGCCGAGCACAAGGCGTGTCAGGATACCAGTGTTTGACATGAGCTGCACAAGAGTATTTTCCAGGCTCCGAGCCCTCAAGGTGCGGACAAGCAATCCCACCCCCGAGATGCGTCACTAGGTTCCCTTCCACAGGACCTTTGGCCAAGTCGTCTACAATGATAACCGCACACATCTTGCAGCAATATCCGCAACGTAGACATATCATCGCTTGTTCCTTTCTACGGCCCGGCCGGTCCGAGCCGGTAGCCGACGGAAGTGATGCGAAAAGTTCTGCCAAAACTGGTCCTGCCGATCTGCTTGACCGTGGCCTCGGTAGCCGTGAAGAACTCGATCGCCTCAATAATCTCATCCAATTCAGGTCGGCTGTCCACCCTCACGATCGTGTTGATCGGGTTCCGCCAGTCCCGCGGATCCTGCACCCGCTTGAAGGCTTCGTTCAATTCCGTTACACTAAATCGGGTTTTGGTTGCTGTCTGGGTCATCGTTCTGATTCCTTTTGGTTGGGGTTGGTGGTTAATCGCAGTATATCTGCCGGCGTGAAATTTCCTCATTTAGAGCGTCGAGCATACGTTGGGTTGCATCATTACCCTGTCCATCATCTTGGATTTTGATGAGTTCATCTATGCACTTTTCTAGTCGCCGTATCTGACGTGTCTGGGTCATCGCTTCGGTTCCTTTTGCGTTAGGAGGTTAGCAATTCTCGAATCCGTTTTGCAGCATCTTTGTACGACATACTGCATCCATTCAACGACACCGTTTTCGTTCGCGGGTAGACCTGGGCGACACGTCCGGTTACCTCATACAACTTGCAGAGGCTTCGGATTTTAGATTCTGTTTTGGTCATCGTTTCGGTTCCTTTTGGTTGGAGGTTAGTCAGCCTGATCGTCTGTCTTGTGGTAGGGCGTTGCATCCTCAGTTTCATACTGGTCGCGGTAAGGGTTGTAGCCGTCGCCGCCGTCGTTGAATTGGGCATCGTACTTTTTCTCGGCAGCCTTCCGGCCGGCCCGTTTACGGTCGGCGTCAGTCTCTATTACGATGATGTCGTAGCTCAACAGTTCGCCCTGGCCGGCCTCCCGAGTAGCAACAACCATTTGCTGCCAGTGGGTGCGGTGAATGTCCCGCTCGTAGCCAAGGTCAAAATCCACAACTTCGATTTTACCGTTTGGTCGTTCGATCGTGATTTTGCATTCGTAGGTCATCGTTTCGTTTCCTTTTGTTTGAGTGATGTTTTTCATTGTTTCTTCCCTTTTCTCCCCCCGACTATATTATATTATAGGCTTTTCCCCCTTGGAGTCTATAGGCAGACCGTTGATTTCCCCCGATTTTCAGAAAATAAATCGAGTGATTACCCTAAACCCTTGCAGACAAAGGACTTACACAGACAAAATACTTTGAGAATACCGTCGGATTTCCGCCTCAGATCGGCTGAAACGGGGTTCCATCTTCCCATTGCAGAGGCCCGCCACCCAATTCGTGCCACAGCCGCCAGAAGTGATCCTGGTCAATCGCGGCCCCGACGCCGACCAACCGCTGCCCTCCACTAGGCCCTACGATCGTACAGTCGATCATCAGCCCGATAGACTGGATCCCTACCACCTGTATGATCTGCCCACCGTGGACGATCTCCAGAGAGCGAGATATGGGCCGGTCCTCTTGGAGCCAGGTTCGCAGCCACCGTCGCAGTCGGTCAATTAGATTTCCGAAAATCATGGTGAGTCGTTTGAGAATGTCTCAGCCTGTAGCAATGGGGAAGGGTGATTGGAAGGATCGAACCCTTGCTCGCCACGAACCGGCGGTACGCCAAGTCGCACCTGCACTGGTCGAATCCCCGCTCGTGATGATATGGAGTCTGCCGTCGCTTGTTGTCGGGGATGTAGCCGTGCTCCCTTGCGAAGTCTCCCTTGACTATCTGTACACCACCAATGGCCCTGCTGTATTTCTTTGGAACAAAGTCGTCAGGCTCAACATTGATCAAGCAAGGCTTCGCTGCCTTGGCCAACGCAACATCCCCCGTCGCATGATCCCGATGGATCAGCACCGTCTTGGGAAATACCATCGGAGCAAAGCTCGGCCAAGTCACCTCAGCCAAGGCGTCCAAACAATCCTCCCCGAACACGTAGTCGCAGTCAGTGAACCAAACGATATCTCCGGTCGCTGTAATCGCTGCCACGTTTCGCCCGATGGCTCGTCTGCCAAGATTGGGGAGGGTGCATGGTATAGTATGCAATTTTACCTTGGCTGGATTAAATTTGTTCTCAAAAAAACCCAGAACATCACAGACGATCTTATCTACCGGATTGTAGCAGACCGTCACCGTGACGTGGCTTTTGTGCGGATGCAAGATCAACGAACTGAGTTGGTACGTCAGTGCATATCCATAGTGAGCGTACCGACCGGCCCATGCGTGCGTTACGATTTCTATGCTTTTCACAATGTAGCTCCCGACAACTGGTAATCGTACTGCTCGTAAATCTCGGGCTCCACCTTCTGAATGATCTCTTGCAAGTACGGAATCTCTTCGGCTTCCGCAGCCTTGTCTAGATCGATGGGCATCGGGGTAAGTTGATCAACCATGTTCAACCAATATGGTCCCACTCCCAACGCATCGAACAGCTCAATTATAGCTGGCTTCAAATCCTCCGTCCGGATTACGGAATCACCATGATACGATTTGATGATTCGAGTGTACCGTCCCGCCTCTTGCTCGGCGTAGGACAAAATGAATTCCTCGAAGCTCTGGGCAGCCACGGCTAGAGGGGCCAGCACGTCGATTGTGGGGACCCCAACCATTAGCCCCTGTGGAATATAGTAATAAGATCGAAGCCACTCGTATGGGTGCCTCACGAGCGTCAGATTGAATTGTAAGGGATACCTCTGGATCGGCGGGGCGTGGACCTGCGACTGGGAGGTTTCGGTGGTGAATCCCGTAGCAGTTGCCGCCTGCATTACCCAGCCAGCTCCCATCATCGGTGCGGCTGCAAATTGGAATCTGCCATAGTCGATTATGATACTCCTCCTCTACTTGGGCTTGATCCACCAAACGTATCCACGGAGAGTTTCCACGACACAATCATGCTCTTTGGCAAAAGCATCTACAGCAGGTTTAATGACAGGCATGAGCCCGTAGTCATGCCCACAGAAGATACCCCCTGGCCTGACTTTCAGAAACCATGCTTGCAAGTCTGCTGCTATGTCAAGATGCCGAGGATCGATGAATACGAAATCCAAAGACCTATCTGCCACTTCATCGCAAGCCTCCAACGAAGGCTTTTCGATCAACGTGACTCTGTCCATGTATTTTTCGATGCGAGACATGGCCCGCTCTTTTACGAGGGCCATTTTCTTCGCCGTCGTAAGCTCAAAATTCTGATCGGCATACGGCTTCCATGGGTCCACCAAAATCAATCTCAATTCCGGATATTGCTCAAGCAATGCAGCAGAAGTCTTGCCTTCCCAAACACCGATCTCAGCACCACAACCCACGTGCGGCAGTACAGTTCTTAACCAAGCACGCAACGTTTTGGAATGGGCTCGCAGCATCATTCAATTCCCTTCTTGGTAAACACCATGATTCGTCGCCTCAAAAACCGGCTGGTTCCTTCTCGAATGGCAAGTGTAGCTTGCTCATTCAATTGGAAACCAACCCGCCCCATCTCACATGCCACCCACTCAGGTATTCTGCAATTCACATGCTCATGCCCATCTCGGCCTGCTGTAGCCCAACTGATCAGTACACCTCTCTGTGCCGCTGCCAGATTGTCAAACAACTCCTTCTCAAATCTACCGGGGACGTGTTCTCCCACTTCACTGAAAACTATCCAATCAGGTAGTCGTTGAAACAAGCTCTGGCAAATGTTGGGTGTTGTTAAATTCCCAACGGTCACCGTGCCGCCGCTGGATTTGTGGGCATCTGGACTGGCATCTATCCCATGGGCATCTCCCCATCCATTCTCCCGCATCCATCGAACGTGCTGGCCGTATGCACTGGAGCCCATGTCCACGACGAAAGCTGACTTGGGAATTATTGCCTCTATGGCAGCACACAATGCCTGATTGACCTTCCGATTGTGTCGCCGGTTTGCAATCTCAACTGGGAATCCCCCACGCAATTCATCATTCACAATTCTTGCTCCTCATCTTCATGCCAGGATAAGTCCACGCGGTAAACAATCTGATCCAATGAAATGGAACCGGAGTATCTCGAATGATTTTCTGCCCATCGTTTCGCAC
>Ga0307928_10001683_pt1 | contig 16855 bp, 28 predicted proteins | sample AceLakmetagen232_FD_201815 | JGI IMG/M metagenome (GOLD analysis project Ga0307928, IMG submission 201815) | Saline water microbial communities from Ace Lake, Antarctica - #232 | ecosystem: Environmental > Aquatic > Non-marine Saline and Alkaline > Saline | place: Antarctica: Ace Lake... | reverse complement strand
GTTATTGGTTACTGGGAAGATATAAGTATCTTCGTCAGTTGGGACTATATAAGTAACACGTAAATCTGCATCAGCTGCAACGATACTTTCGTTACATACACCTAACAAATCAGCCACAACGGTTCCGTTGTCGGCTGCTACAGCAAGACCAGCTGTTTGAGCTAGGATCTCTCCTAACACTGTAACTGTTCCTGTTGCTTTGTCAGTTTCTCTAAGTTGGCGTGTATTCTTTATAGTAGCCTGTTTTATTGCTGTCATAAAAAATATTTGGATTAAGGTAGTTCCTTAATCATCGTCAGTAAGAAGTTCGATAGCTTTTTCTTCTGAAAGACCAGTTGCTTTCATCTCATCAATAGATTTCTGCATTTCTGGTGAATACGTAGTCTCCGCTACTGTCCCACCTGGGAACTGCATAGCATTAACTTTATTCTGAACATCTGCACCTTTTAATACTCTTTCGGTAATAGTTTCTGAAGGCTTGAACATGCTTTCACGAGCAAGTTCTAAGACTGTCATTAATTCTTTCCCACTCTTGTTTTGCCAATTGTAGTTGGAATCAACGAAATCGAAAAATACTTCACGGGCGTCTTCATCTTTAAGTTCAACATGCCTATCAACGAAAGTATTAAGGGTTGATTTAACTTCACTAGCTAGTTGTCGTTTCTGGACTATCTCTTCAATATCCTCCTTAGTCGCACCACCTAGTTCTTTAAACCGTTCCTTATCAGCTTTCAAAGCTGGATCTTCTTCTAGCTTCTTTTCGGGATCTACCTCACTCTTTTCATTGAGTGGGTTGATAAATTTATCAGTACCATTAAGGTTTTTTAATTGACCCTTAGTAGTCTGAATATTTTTAGTTATCTCAGCTTTTTGTTCATCAGTTTTAGCGAGTTTACGTTTGTTCACCAAATCCATAAGTTCTGTGCGTTTCTCGAAAGATTCGTCTGATTCAAACTTACCTTTATTTGGTATACGATAATCGTATTCGCCTTCTTTTTTCTTTTCTGGTTCGACAACTGGAGGAGTGCTGGGGTCCTCTGGTACAGGAGCTTCAGGAGTTACCTCCGTCTTCTCTTCAACCTTGACTTCCTCCTTTGCAGGAGTTAGTTCATTTCCAGCTTTTACCGAATTTATTGAATCTTCAAGAACTTTATCGAGTTCTGATTCATCTTCTACTTTCGGTGTTACCACTTCTTCTACAACTTCTTCTTTTTTAACTTCTTCCATATTATTATCCTTTCGTATCGTGAAAGGGACCGATGGTTAATTAAATTGTATATTGAATAAAAAATAAAAGCAACTATCTATCTGTGTATTTCACAAAAACTTGAATTTTTTCTAGTTTACCTCTTAATGCTTCCAAATTAACTGAGCCTTCATTCAAGAATGAGATAGCGTGTTTCTGGAAATCTCCTTTAATTGAATTGTTATTTTCACCAATTGATGTTGAATACTTAATTGGAACAATTACTAGATAAACTTCCTTATCTAATTGTCTATAAAACAAAATATTATCTTCTGGTTTGAATACTTTGTTAAAAACTTCCAATAAATCCTCTCTATCTACAGCTCTTCCACAGGTTTTCTCAAAACTTGGAAGTATAACTCCCTCAAAGAAATAGTCTTCTTTTTTAACTTCTTTCCCAGAGGTATTCATTAAAGCTACTTTTATTTCTGGAACTACTTCCGGTTTATCTACTGGTGCAACTATCGGTTCTAGTGTGTTTATTGGTTCTGGAGTAGTTGCTGGTTTAGGTGCAACTGTTGGTTTAGGTTTAACTGTTGGTTTTGGTGCAACTGTTGGTTTTGGTGTAACCGGTACAACTACTTTATTTTCTACTATTTTTTTTTCTGTCATATTATTTCGGTTATCCTACCGATAAAGGTTTTAATTTTATAAATTATAGAAATGAAGGAACACTTTCCTTTGGAATTTCTTCTGCTGGAACTGGTTCTACAGGAACTGGTTCTACAGGAACTGGTTCTACAGGAACTGGTTCTACAGGAACTGGTTCTACAGGAACTGGTTCTACAGGAACTGTTCCTTCTACATTTTCATTATCTGATGTCATATTTTTATTTTAATTTTAAATTTTTAAAAGATTTGTAAAACTTACTTATATAGTCAGTCATCTCAGGTTTTAATTTTGATCTGACCTCATCTATATATTTTTTTGTTAAAACTACTTTCGGTACTTTCATGTCTACCTTTGCAATCTGATAAGCTTCTTCTATCAGTGCAAATTCGAGTGGATACGGATGTTTATAATTAATATTTATCTTTTCACCCTTTTTCATATCCTTATCAAGAACACATTCCAGTTGTCTACCGACCTCGACAACACTAATTCTATCGGACTCTACAAACGTTGCTTCTAATGTATTCGAATTTACTCCACCTATAAGCATCGCAGACATCTCTTCCGAACTGATTTCAAACTCATCGCCATTCTTGGTAATAAATTTCATTAACTTATCTTTAATAGCCTTGGGTGAGTAACCTATCTGAACTGTAAAATTTTTCTTTTTTATTTCTCTTCCTTTTTTCATACTATTTTTCTTCATGAAGTGAACCTTTTCTAATCGCTTCAAGATGATCAACCATTGCTCGAAGCATTGTACTTTGAACTTCTAATGTAACTGCATTTACAATTGTTTCCCATTCAGTATCAGCAATTATTGGAACTGTAGTTATACAATCTTTCATAAGCTCTATAATAACTGGAGCGTGCTCACTTGTAGCAAGAGCTATCTTCTTCTGTTTTAAATTTTGTTCATTTTCCATATTATTGTTCTATTATATTAATAAAAAACTCTAATGCTCTTTGACGATTTTCTGGAGTATCACTGGGACCACCTTTTCCTACATAAAAATCTATATAATCATCTGCTAAAGATTGAGGTGTATAGTCTTCTTTATTCATTCTCTTTGACATAAAAAATTGATAAGCTAATCTCCCCGCTCCTTCTGGTGTATTTAATTCTTCCTGTATATTTTCTGAACTCATCCCAGGATTTAATGGTTTACCATATTTCGTATATGTTGATGGATCTGCTTCTTGATTAATTGTAGAACCTGCAAGGGTAGCAAGAGCTACTGGAGTTAATCCATACTCTCCACCATATCCAACATCATACGGAACTGTCCTAGCTTGTTCATTCATATTAGCTGGAACTGTAGTATATGATCGTTGTTGATTTCTTGGTGTATTTGGATCAGTCCCACCGCTAGATTCTAATTGTCTAAGTACTGATGTTATTTTCTTCTCATAATCAACTTTTGGTTTAGGTTGAGATTTCAAATACTCATCTCTATTATATGAAATTTTATCACTAAATAAACTTGAAAGAGAACCTTTCACCTTATCAACTCCTCCTCCTATTGAACTGTATATATCTCTTAATCCCATAATATTTTATCCTGGAAAAAATCCTCCTTGAGCTCCTGCTCTTCCAACAGAAGCATCAACAGCTGATCCCATAGGTGATTGTGGTCGTGGAACTTCGTTAGGGTTTTGTGGTTGTGTTGGATCTGCCCCATCTTTAGACATCTGTTGTCCCATTGGAGTAGTTCCACCTCCTTTTCCACCACCTGCCCTATCTTGCATCGCTGTATTTTTTGCATCCTGTTCCATTTGCTCTTGTTGCATTTGTTTTTGCATCTCGGAAGGTTGCTTCGCCATAATCGCATCGTAATCAGCTTTAGTAATATAGTCATAAATATCTCCGTTCTGAATATCAAGAAGTTTCTCCAATGCCATCAATTGAGATGCTGCACCTTCTGGGTCCTGATTTCTCATTGAAAAAATAAGTGTAATTTGATTTGTAATTACTGGGAACAAAGCCATGTAAGTTTGCTTCTGAATTTCAAGAGATGGTAGGAGCATTGAGTCTGGATCAATAATAAATTCTATATAGTCACTCATGTGACCAGTATTTTTCATTTCATCAAATAATCCTTTCGAAGAAATCTGACGAGTATCTACATTCTCCATAACATTTCCCTCTGATGTGAAATCGAAGTTCAATCGTAAATTCTTAGAAGCAGCAGCTACCATTCCAACTGGAATTCCAGCATCATTCAGAACTTCTTGCGATTCAACAAAGTAATCTGGATTTTGTTTTTGGAACTCTGCAAGTTGATCATCAGAATCAATCATAAAGATTTTATCAACTGGATAAATTTGTGTCATCCAAGTATTCGCAATATGAGCATCTGCTTCCAATCCTGTAACCATTGAATTCTTAGGTGGAGTTAATCTATTGTATGCTGCTTCTTTTAGAATCACTGTAGAACCAAGTGTAGTTTCTGACTGTGTTCCAGCTACAATATTATTTACTCCTGTATTCTCTTCAATAGCTTCTTTTTGTTTGTCACCAAACAAAACACCTTGCTGAACATTTCCGGAAGTTTTCACAACATCTATATCTGAACCAGGATTTTTAGGGTTAACGATGTTAGGTCCTCTTTTATATGTAGCAGAACCATTCTGAACTTGAGCTCCAAATAGTAATGGGAATATCTCTGCTTCAACTTGCTGTGCGTTAAGTGAATTTATATATGTAAAAATAGCAGTATTACCTCTCATCATTTCGTAAAGTCCAACTCCGTGAGGGTCGTTCATGTTCTTCATGAAACATCGTGCCACTACAACGGACCCGTGAGAACCATCGTTAGGAAGTTCTCCATCGTAGATTTTCATTTTTCCACAAGTCACAACATACCTATTCATTAGTACATTCTCGTAGTAACCAATGGTTACACTGGTATGAACTTTCTCATTATTTTCATCTTTAGACTCTTCTGAAACAGAACAATATTCTAGCTTCTTTTTATTAGCTCTTGTTGTCGCATCTGGGTACATCTCAAAAAACTCTTCCTTCGGCATATCTTTTTCATAATAGACCTCAGTCTGTGACCAGACATCTCCGTTATTGAATCCAACCCCCAACCAGGTCCTCGTACATTCCAATGGCTCTCTATAAATATCATCAAATAATATCTTATCAACTCCATTTCTTTTAACCTGAACTCTCCGTGGGTAAACTCTCCAAGCCGCCCAGCCGTATGTAAATAAATTCTGGTAAGTTAACATCAAAGTGTTCGAACCATTACCTCCAGTCATAGACCAGTTCCTTTTCCATAATTCATACATAGCTTTCCCGTAGACTTTATCATCAGCTATCACTTTCCCGTCAGGAAGTTTCCCTGCAAGAACTGAGGTTGCGATCATTATCTTCGAAAAAGCAATTGGTTCCTGAGAAACTGGAACCCCAGAGTTATTTTGGTCCCTATCAGTTATCTTCTGAGGATATACATTTATATCGTAGGCTCCGCTAGCCATTTGGTTATAAAATACCATTGAACCCCACCCACTCTTCTCGTACAACTTATTCCCGTAGCTTACAGCTGTAGCCATTAGGTTCTGATTAATTTCCGCAGCCAAAGCATCGAACTTTTCTCTGTACTGACTCTTCTTCATCTCTTTTTTCTTGTCTTCGATGAAGTTTATTGTTTTTTTGTCACCTTTTAATGTAGTTTTAGACATTTTTGTTAGAAAATTAAGTTTATAGAACTAATTATGTTCCTTCTTGTTTTAAAATGCAAGTTTTTTTGTGGATTAGTGAACCATTTGTCCAGTCTGCTCTCCGAACATAGCTTTGCTGACAGAAAATCCTTCTTCCGAACCAGCTCCGTCCACAAAAGCTTCCTGCTCTCCAAGAATCGCATACCCAATACTCGCAGCCATGATTACATCATCGAACTTTTTATCCATCGCTTCCGGTTTCCCTTTAGCATTTCGAATAAACGTAAGCATCTCATTCAGTATCTGTGCCGGAAACCCTGAATCCTTTCGGAAGAACACAGCTTTCAAAGCCGCCAACGCAAACGGTCGTGTAGCGGAGGTGGTCTTCCACCCGAAGAACTTTGTTATCTTCTGTGTTATATCATCGAACGATTTTCTATAGTACAAATTTATATATCCCATCTTTTCCAGTGCATCATTTACCCACAGCCCATCTTTATTTACCTCGATTCCCACCAGAGCCCAGTTGTAGAACTTCCCCAGTTTGTAAGCTTCCGTTGCTAGTTCATCAGGAGCTACCTGCGATTTATAGATCGCATCACACTCCTCCGTCTTGTGATTTATTACATACAATACTTGAGCATCCCCATGAGCCAACCCCTCCGCTGTATCCCCACCTATAATATACCTCGTCCCTTTTTCCGGCATCTTGAATATCTCCAGCGACCCAGAAGAGACCGAATTAAAAATTACCTCCTTCTCCCTGTACCCCAGTTCCCCTTTCTGTCCTTTTTCAACCACCGCTAGCAATTTCGCCACCTTCGCTGTTGAGAAGTACGTCTGACCTGTAGACAAGAACGCTTCCTCGTGGGTAGTGGGGTACTCCTGCATCAGAGATTTTATAGCATCAGGACTATTCTTCCCCCCGAACTGCAACCACTTCATATAGTAGTATGTTATTTCAATATCAGTCAGGTCGTGTTCTATCTGATAAGACCCCCAATCAATCTCACAAATATCCATCTTTTCAACTGGAACCGGCTCGTAGATTTTCTTCATTTCCATTTCATCGTACTGCCAGTTGTAGAAGTGCGGTAAGAACTGCACCTGTGAAAGTTGCGGAGTGATAGTCTCTCTGTCCAACCAGTTTTCCTGGAACATTTCAAAGAACCTCCCCGCCATCCCCTCCGCTGTACTTTCTATAAATATAAATCCATCGAAAGGCACAGTCGGGAATGTCCCTCGCTCTACCTCCTCCGCTCTTTTCGGGTAGGTGGCACACATTTTCGCAAACTCTGAAATATGAACTAGGTGGTAAGTCCCCGACCTACCTGAAACAGACACTGCAATAGAAGAAGTGGAACCCTGCTCCGGTCCATAGTCTATCACCACCTGGATCTTCCTCGAGGACTTCTGGTTAATTTTGAAAAAAGCTCCTTTCACATCCTCCGCCATATTACGAATAGCGAACTCAATCTTCTTATCGAAAATAGTCGTAGCATCCTCCACCTTATGAGCAATCACAATCCCCTCCTTGTTCGTCTGGAATAGAATAGAGTCCAGAATATACAAATCTATGAAGGTCGTGAAACCCAACTGCCTACTCTTCAGTATCACATGCCTATGGTACGGTTTCTTTTTATTCAAATAATTATTATAAAAGTGCCGTTGAGCCTTATTCATTGTAAAAACCTGTTTATCTCCGTCCTTCGTAATTATCCAGTACAAATTCGCCAACCTCCAAGTCTGGTCCTTAATTAATTCCGGGTTATCAGTCAACAACTCAACTATTTTATTGTTGTGATTTTTATAATCTGTATAAGCTTTTTTAGGTTTTCCTGACATTTATTTCCCTAATTTTTCAAACTCCTCCCCCGCTATTGATAATAAATGAGCTTCACGCTCTTCGAAGTACTTCTTCTGTGCCCGTACCACAGTCAACTGCTGGAATATAACAAACAGGCTCATGGGTTTCGAGGTCGGATTAAAAACCTGAAACCGTTGTACATTAGGCGTAGCATCGAATTTTTTATAAAAATCGTGGAGTTTTAATTTCATATATTTATTTATTCCCACTCTACCCCCAACCAGAATGGTCAGGGGTATGAAAAATACCCCATCTTTTATGATGAGGGGTAGAGTCAGAAGTCTGTTTCCTTTTCTACATCTATAACCTTCGTTGTTTCCGCTGGGGTAGTTATCGTTTGCTGTTCTATCTTCTGTAAAATTACAGTCCGCAACTTATTAGTATTATTCCTATTCCCTGGATCTTCTTTCGGAACTACATTAAATTTACTCCACGCACTTCCAATCGCATTAAGAGCCCCTGTTAATTCCTTATTAGAGAAGTCCTCGAACCCCCTCGCCTTGAATTCGTGCATAGCCGCCAGTGCCAAGTTATTAGAATCAATCGCTAAAGCTGCCATCGCATTATTAAAACCAGGTTTATTTTCAATATGACTAGAAACACTATTAGCAGTTGTTGGTGAGTATCCAACATCCAAAGCAATCTGCTTCTTATTCCTTCCCTGAGCCCCGAACAACTGCCGAGCGTAAGCCATTTGTTTCGGGGTACATTGTTTCTTTTTTACAAATACCATCTCTTTATAATATACGAGTTATTTAATTTGTCAAACTTTAGGGGCTAAGCAATTCTTTTAAACCTTCCCAAGTCTCTGATCCCCACTCAACTTTTCTTTTATGTTTACTATAATGCTTATTACAAAACCCTCTACAAGCAACGATACTCGCACATCCTGGTTCAGGACATATAGGAGCATTATCTATTCTGGTAATCCTCTTCTGGAGTCTCTTTTGGTAGTCTTCTTCACTCTTCCCCATTTTTAATTTATAAGTCATATTATATTTAATTAATTATTAAAAACCAAGATCAATATCAGTCCTATAACCATCATTAGATCTCCTCTTATAAGTCTTGTGCTTCATTGGTTGTCTTTCATTCCGTTCCTTTCTAGTTAACTTCTTTTTACACAGACCTTTCTCTTCCAACTTCTCCCAAGTAGTTTGACCCTCTTTCACTCTTCTACTCCACCCAGAATAGTGATTATTACAGAGCCCTCTCGCTCCGTTCTTTATAATCTTCTTACACCTTGGATAAAGGCACTTTTCTTCTCCACAACCGTGAAAATAGTCATCATTATAATTCATAGAATTGTTAAAATAGTGGTTAATCTAGTAATACCTCCATTGTATATTAAGGTGGTTTGTTTGTCAAGAAGAACTTAACTGAAACTACCTTAATTAAAATATCCTTTGTTTTAACCACGTGACAGGGTGTATTTAGTAGGTTGTTCATTTCTATTTTTACCTACCAAGAAAGCAACAAGACAACATAAGAATTGGTCGGAGCTAGGCTGTACATTTCACTTCACAAGATTACATAGTATATATATCTATATACTCTGGGGGGGAAATAGTTATGTCGTTATGTTTGTTATAGAGATAATAACCTTTAGTAAAGCCATATTGTAAACCAACTTAACAGAAATCACTAAATAGTGTCAAGTTGGTTTGTTAATAATAGCAAAAATAAAAAAAAATAAAAAAATAAAAAAAATCTTTTTTCTCCCCTATCTTTTTGTAAGGATTGGATTGTTAGTTAATTGTAGATCTCTTTTGTTTACTTAGGGGAAAGGTGGGACCCCTTTTTTTAAATACCAAAGGGGTGGGGGTGGGGTAAAGGGGTTGCCCCCCTAAGCCGTCCACCCTGCATAATTTATAATGTTATACATTATCAAGCCCCCACGATATAGACGAGCCAAAAAAAAATAAGTGGTAGTCTGAGTGGTGGTGGTGGCGGTGGTGGTCTGAGTTGTGGTTGATTTGAATTGTGATAGTTTGAGTATCATTTCCCCCCACCCCACTATACCGCCCAGCATACCCCCAACCCCATTAGCCCCCAACCTACCCCCCCCAACCGTCAAGCCCTGCCTTATATATCAAGCCCTAAAACTGCCCCCCTAACAAGCGACACCATATAACCCTACACATTACACCTACATTTAACAGGCACGACACCTTATAACTATAAATAGTTATCCACATATTGATAATATATGCTTGACAACACCGACACATTTGCTATACTTATCATAAGAGTTAGAACAGTTATAACTAAACAAATATATGGACGACTACAACAACACAATAGAATTAGAAGACGACAACGAAGTTTTAGACAAAGACTTTGAAGAGCAAGCCCTTGCAGTAATGGAAGATATCGGAATACCACAAGACGAAGCCGGCAACCTGCTACAAGATTATATGTATATGTTTGGGATATAATTATAAATTAAGTAATAACAATATTATGAATAAAATACTAAAAATAATAGGAATAGAAGAGATATTAAAAACAGATGTATATAGCGAAGAATTTTTGATACCATTTGTAAAAATGCTTGAAAAGTTTGTTAAAGAATATGACGACACGGCTCAAATGGAAGTGGTAAAGAAAGCAGGGGAATTATTAGAAGTAATTAACGATATTTAATAATATTATGCAAATAACTAAAAAAACAACAGACAATAAAGACTTAGTTTTTATTGGTAAAGAGAGCGGAAAATATGGGGAAGAGTATTATCTTGAATTAAAAGATAATGTTCGTGGTTGGTCGTTTATGGGACTACGACCTCAAACAGAGAACGAGTTAAGAGAATATGAAAGAGAACAAGAGCCACAAGATATGTTGGGACTAACACAAGAAGAGTTTAACAACATCTCTAATTATTTTGATTTTGATAAGTTCAAAGACGATATGGAAAATGGTTGGTTAGAAAGACACGATAGCCAAGCAGAGAGAGAGGAGAATGGAGAAACTTTATACTTAGGTTTTGGGAGTGGTCAAGATATTTTTCACTATTTTAAGGAGCACAAAATAACTTCATTTGATACCTTTTGTAATCACTTTGACGAGATAGGAATTGATAAAGAAACTTTTAACAAAGTTTATGAAGTTATTAAAAAATATAGAGATAATGAAGATAAAGGGAAAGAGTTTGAAAAAATGAAATTAGCACTTAATTTTCAAGAATAATATGAAAACATATACAACAACAACAAAAGAGCCACGACTAAAAATAGAATATGATGATGATGCACAAAGTCCGAGAGAGTGGAGTAATTTGGGATATTTTATAACTTGTGATAGTAATTATAATAGCCCTGATAAGCACGAAGAGTTGGAGCAATTTATAAAAGATACAGGGGAAGAAGCAACGAGCCAAGCAGAACATATTAAAATGATTAAAGATGATTTTGAATGGAATAACAGCGAAGAAAAAGTTATAGCAATATATCCGATTAGTAAATATGAACACGGAAATATTAGTTACAGTTTAGGAACTTCGAACGGTTTTGATTATTCTAACAACGGCTTTTACATTATAACAGCAGAAACACAAAAAGAATTGGGAGTTAAAAAGAAAGATTTTGAACAGGTTATAAAGGAAGAATTAGAAGACTACAACAAATGGATAAACGGAGAGATGTATAATTTTATTCTATACGATAAAGACGGAGAAGTTGTGCATACTTGCGGTGGTTTTTATGATATTGAAGATATAAGGGAATATCTACCAAAAGAGTGGAACAAAGAAGATTTATCAGATTATTTAATTGACTAACAATAATATGAAACTAACAAATAAAAATAACAGTAATATCTATGATGTTGATACCTATGTTATGCGGGGGACAATATCAATGTCAAAAGATGAGTGGAAAGAAGTGCTGATGTTTTTAGAAAAGGAATATAAAAAGGCAGTTAAAAATTGCGATACTTATATTCGGGATAGTTTATGGAACTTTGAAAAAAGGTTTGAAAATAAAGGAAAGAAGATCTTTTGTTTAGGAATAACAGCAACACAATTATTAGTTAATAAATATAATTTGCAGAATTATAAAAATGTAAATTATGGAATAAAAGTATTATGAACAAAGACGGACAAATAATACACCATTTATGGTGGTTAAATACATTTTTACAAAGACATTTTGGGGATAAGGAGTATAAAGACATAATAAACTTAGACTTGAATAGTGATATATGTAGAGAATTAGACGAATTAGTGGCTCATATAAAAGAAAATTATTAGATTAAAAGATAAATAATTATGAAAATACTAAAAGGAATTGGAGTAATAGTTATAGGAGTAGTTGTATTTATATTATTGATAGATTTTGGTTGCTTCTGCTTGTGGATATTTTCGGGACAGATCCCTATTGATAATTTTTACTTCGGGACAATAACAGCACATATAATAGGACTATTCCTATAATGTTCGGTAATATGGTAGCGATTTTTTGGATAATAGTAATGGTTTGGTCAGTCATTCTATTTACCAAGAAATAAGATTAGTAATTAAGAATAATAAATATATGGTAAAAAGAAAAATACTTATCAATTTAATTGATATAAATAAACCTTATGATAATTGTGGAACATTTTTTGTAGAAACAAAATTAAATGATAAACAATTACAAATGTTTATACATAGACATAAACAAGCAAATATCAGTTGCTATTCCACAGATACAATTAGTGATGAATTATTAGAACATAAAGATTTTACACCACTAAGTCAAGATTTTGATATTGTGGATTTAGATTTTTAACTATTATGAAAAAATGCAAAGGTCATTTATATACAGAAAGACGAGGAGGGAGGAGGTGTATCCACTGTGGTTATTTTAAGCCAAATACAATAATAGAAAGAGATTTATCAATTAACAATACACTTCGGAAGAAGTATATAATTAAATAATATGTTAAAAGAAATTAGAAGATTAGAGGTAGAAACTAAAATAGACTTTGAAGATTTTATTAGCAGAACAAAAGGAAGTAAGTTGGTAATTTATATTGAAGATTTAGAAGCAGTTGATGATGGAAATATTGCTTGTGGAAACAAGCCAAATAAGTTTATCAATTTATTAAAACAATTATGAAAATGAAACAGTATAAAGTTGAAGTGTGGGACGAGCAGGGAGGTTATTATTTTATAAAAGCCGAGAATGAAGAAGAAGCAAGAAAAAAGGGAGAGCAAATGCTTGAAGATGATGTAAAAATGGATAACATCGCTTCAGGAGATAGAAGTGTATTATCAGTTAAAGAAATTAAATAATCCTCCTTACTACCTGCAAAAAATGTTTTTTGTAGGTAGAATAGGGGCATTATGCTGGCTCATTAACAATTAAATAAACAATATATGAAAATATATAGCACCATTACTTCTGAAAGAGCAACAAAAGGACAAGGTGGAAACGAATATCTTATAACAAAGATATTAGACAAAAATAGAGAGCCACTTATTACTCTCCACATAACTGCTTGTAAAAGCAATTTAAGAGGAGATCATTATAATATCTATCTCACAAATCATCAGAATGAATATATAGATATGAGAGAAAAAGATAAAAAGCAATAAACGAAGTTGTAAAACTTCTAAAAAAGCAAAAAATCGCACAGCCAGCCAGCACTGTGCTTTTTTTGTTGCCCCTTGAGGTTCAAAACTACACCCTAACAGACAAAACCACCCTATCCGACCGACCGAACCACAAACCCCCTACACGACCTCAAACAGAGCAGGGTGCCCATTTTTTTCCTAAAAAAAGCAAAACCAAATCAGGCCTCCCCAAAAAAATATAAATAACAATTTTATAAAAAAAAAAAAAAAAAAAAAAAAAAAAAAAAAAAAGATATACATATTTATAATAATTTTTTTTTTTATTTATTATTACTATATAGATTTTTTTTAACCAGTGTTTGAGTCTTAATATATGGCTCTAAATATAAGCCCTGTTTGACAACTACTGCCTATAAATTGTATAATACTTATCCACAGGGGGTGCTGTACAAAACCAGAACGAAGGTGTATTGTTATTAGTAAGGAATTAATTAACAACCATTTAACCAACTCTATGCACCTATGAAAAAAATATACACTACATTAAAAGACGAATTATACAATGATTTAGAAGAAATGAATAGATTCTATAAACAGAGCACAATTGCAGAAACAATGAGGTTCTGTTTCCTTCAACAATTCGAAAGAATGCAAAAAAATAGATACGGCTACAAAGGATCCAACCAAAAAGTAAACAAGCAAGAATTAGAAATCGAAGCTCGTAATAAAATCAAAGACATGGCTGAAAATGATCCTGATGGCCTAACAAAACATCTCTATGATATAGATTATGTAAAAGACGAAATACTTGATGCTAACCCTGATATAAAAATTGTGTTCAACATAGAAAAAGATGACAAAGGAATCACTGTGCTAATGGGTAAATACACCGACATCGCTACCGGAAATATCACATCAAAATATTCCGTTTATGATATTCAAGGCCTTATTAATGATCTTAAAAAAGATGGTAAATTAATATAATCATGCAAACATTTTACTTTACATTCGGTAGTGGACAAACATATGAGGGTTGCTTCATTCTTATCGAGGCCTTAACAAGAGAAGAAGCTCGCACTAAGATGTTTGATATGTTCGAGGATAAATGGTCAATGCAGTATGAGGAAGAAGAATGGGTTGATAGAAATGGTGTATCACAAGAAGAAAGGTATTGTTTAACAGAAATTTAATTATGAACAAACAACAAAGAAAAGAAAAATTCCTTAAAGAATATCCGGATCATGATATCCTTAAAGGAACCTATATAAGAAAATATCCTTTTCTTACGATTAGGGAAGCAAAAATCGCTGGATTAGCTAAAAGAAAATCCCCTGATTGGTTAGAGGCGAATCATATTGAAATATTTAATAAAGTAAATGATCATGAATAAACAAAAAATAGAAGATTATAATTTTAATAAATAAACAAAACAGTTCTTTTGAAAGTTTAGTTCTTAATTATAGATATAAAAAGCGATAATCGGCATAGTGGGTGAAAGCACCACAAAACCTTATTTATAATTAAGAACCGAGCTTTTATAAGCACAATGTTCTTTAACATTCTAATAGATTTGAAAGGAGGTTCTAATGGAAGCGAAAAAGATGACGAAGGCAGAATTGGGTCTTTTGAAAGAGCTTCGTAAAAGGAAGTTATCTTCAAAAGAAATCGGGTTTGTTCTCAAAGGTCTTGTTGGGGTAAATTCCAAAAAATATACACCCCAAAAGATTGATTTTCCCGATAGACACATTCGGTTTGGTGCTTTCTCGGATTGCCATTTAGGGCATTCCTGCTACCGACCAGATGTGTTGAGAAAAATGATTAAAGACGGGAAACGGCAAGGGATAGAGTTTTGGTTTAATTCTGGCGGTACCGTTGAGGGTATGTCAGGGAGAGATGGTCATATTTACGAACTTGACTATCTCGGTGCTTCTGCACAGCTTGGTTTTTTTACAAGTGAGTTCAAACGGTTTAGAAAAACTGTTTACTCAATAGAAGCCCAAAACTCTTACGGTGGATGGTTCAAGTCAAAGGGAAATATGGGTCTTAACATCGGCGAGGAACTGGAAAAGCGAAGTCGCCACTATAAGTTTATTGGTTATGACGAGCAAGACATTATCCTTGATAATGGACTGAAAGTCAGACTCCGACATCCTGGCGGTGGAACGGCATACGCCCTTTCCTACAAAATCCAAAAGTATGTGGAAGCAATCAGTGGTGGTCAGAAACCCCATATGCTCTTGCAGGGACATTTCCATAAATCAATTTACTTGTTTTATCGGAATATCCATTGCTTTGATGCTGGGTGCTTGTGCGACCAGACCCCATTTATGAAAAAACTTGGAACACCTGCCCACGTTGGCTATTGGATAATTGATGTCAATATGTATCGGCAGAAATCCAAAGGTGTGGAAAGAGTTTCAAGTCAATTCGTTCCTTTTTATGAGTAGGAGGTAATATGGAATGGTTGTTTCTCAACATTGGTATATTCGGTGCGATACTCCTTCAGGGAAGCTCCTTATTCCAGATAGTTAAGTTTATTAGGGGTAAAAAAACTGAAGGAGTATCCATTGGCTTCTGGTGGTTTGTCCTAATAGGACTGTGTTGCTATTTAGTTTATAGTATTCACATCAGCGATACTTTGTATTTCTGTTCAAATGCCATCGGAATTGTTTTTACTTCAATTTCAATAACCCTTTACTACTTTTACAGGAAAAGAAACCTTAAACTTTGTAATAAAGTTCCAAAGATAACCATTCGCTGTAAGTGTGGTGAAGAAATTATCTTAAAAAAGGAGGGATAAGATGTTTAACTGCGAAGTTTGTAAAAAAGAGGCAGACACTTTGCTGGTAATCCAAGTAGGTAAAATGAAATTCTTGGTTTGTCCCAAGTGTCAAAAGAAGATAAAAAAACTCTTCAAATCTATTTAGTAAACCCAAGGGGGAGGGCAAACTGCACCCCCCCTTATTTTGAGCAGTATGGTAATAATAGAGTTCAATTCTTTATCTGCTCGTCGGTTGTTCTTTAATAATATAATTAAATACGAAAGGGGGTGGTCTATGTGTCTGGTAAATATAGTTTATGTCCCAAGTGTTTGGAGATGAAAACTCTTACCAAACACCACTGACTTATCTATCCTAAAAGGTTTTTCAGGAACAGTCCTATTTTTTGGCTCTGTCGTGAATGTCACGATGACTTAGAGATGGATATACCCTATAAACCAAAACTTCAAAAAAGTTTTTACTTAGAAATTTTAGTTAATTTCTTGAAAGGAGTCTAATATGGAAAAAGTAAATATCGTTTCACTCGCAGTAGTGGAAAATGCAGAGGAGGAATGGAGGTTGCTTTATGAGATGATAAATCTCTTAGAGGCAGAGCTGTTTCGTAGACTTGGTCAGTTTGACGACCACAGTTTCACCTCGCTGAAAGTAATCCAAGAATTAGTCAGCACAGCGAAATCAATCGCTAAAGGTCAGTGGAAAGGTATTCACATCTTAACCAAACTTCAATCAACAGGGGTAGCCAGAAGCCAGTAAAAACATTGTAAACCCCTAAAACAGACATTGTAAACCCCTAAGGAGGTGCAAAATGGCAAGACAAATCTGGGGTTGGATAGGAATTATAATCCTGTCTGCGGTAATCGTGCTGGTAGCTATTAGAATTACCAGAGCAGATGACCTTTTCAAAGACTTTGCAAAATGGGAAAGGGTTAAGACTATCTATGTCAATCAGACAAAACAAAGCCCGTCTAAGATAATCTTTATTCTCAAAAACCCCATTCCCAGCGAAACGGTCTATGCTATTATTGAGATAAATGACTATTGCATTCCCTATTATATTTTAGTGGGGAAAGACTTAAGAAAGTTTTTCATCAATGAACCTAACTACAGAGAAGTTAAACTCAC
>Ga0307928_10001681_pt1 | contig 16856 bp, 22 predicted proteins | sample AceLakmetagen232_FD_201815 | JGI IMG/M metagenome (GOLD analysis project Ga0307928, IMG submission 201815) | Saline water microbial communities from Ace Lake, Antarctica - #232 | ecosystem: Environmental > Aquatic > Non-marine Saline and Alkaline > Saline | place: Antarctica: Ace Lake... | reverse complement strand
TGGCCCTATACGAAGCATCAGTTTGGCCGGATTTACGTCTCAGATTTAGAATAACTCCGATAACATCCAATTGAGCGCCGATTGCATTGTCTATATCTCGCTCGTTCAATAGTTGGAAATATACCGTTTCAAGTTCTTGTATCTGCTTACTGTAAATTAGTAGTGACCGCTGAATCCGCTTAGCGCCGGTTTGATTAGTTACCTCGAATCGCTTGAATTTTAATCCGGCATTAGCGCCGCTAGAAGAATTGATAAACATATTTGCGGCCATCAAAGTAGATTCTAACCCGGATTTACTCGCTAATGTATTCCAGGTATTAGCCGCTACAGTTTTATATTTGAGCGTTACCGTAACTCCATCCCACTCAATGCGAAACATGCCGGCATCGCCTGTATAGGGAATTGTTATAACCTCTTGAGGATCGGCAGCGCCGCGTTGTATTCCTGTTTCTATTGTATCGGCTAACGCTGTTCGCTTGCGAACGATACCTGCATAAATATCACCGGGATGGTCAACATCATGAATGACTATTCCGCCCTCGGTATGTTGTAACCCAGCTACAGCGGGAAAATCTTGTTCCCATTCTATGTCTATTTGAATTGGCGTTCCTAGTGGAAAATATTTCACGTATCGACAAAATGATAGACTGGTGTCGCCAGGACCGCCGGGAGAAACAAAGCTTCCGTTTAGTTCTTTATCTATTTCCGTCCAGGTCGATGTACATAAAATATCAAAAATCTCATAATCATCGCCGGGGAAAATGCCGTCTGAAAAGTTATCCAAAAAGGTGTTATCGTTTTTATGGAAAACATCGGTAAGTCTGGCAAGCGCTAAACGCCAATGGTCAAATATTTCGATAGGTGTCGGCATTATGCTATCTCTACCGTGGTTCTACTGGTATCGATCATGCCTATTTCATCGCCGTCTAAGGTAATATTTGAGCCACTGACAGCGGGTCCGGCATCGCGTGAGATTTTTACGTCAATAGTCAAAATGTTCCCAGTCAAATTTACCGGGGTATAATATCGGTCGGAAATAACCGGGGCACCTATCGCTTGGTTTGCGTCGCCATAATCGACTACATCGCTTATAATTTGCAATTGATCCCCGCTGGCATCGGTCTCTCTAGCCGCTGTAAGAGTTTCGTGAACCGTCAACGTAAACGAATTTCCTTCGTAGTCTGATGTCAATGTAATGAGTTCTTGGGGCGTGACATAGGTAGCCGTTACTGCAACGTACAGAGCGCCGGAAGCTTGAATTTTATCTTTCAGTCCTTCCGCAATCGTTGCTTTCGTGTCTACAAACACAACGGTATGAGTATACACAACTCCATTTATTGTAACCGTAACATTCGTTCCATCGGGAGGCCTAGTATCAACTGTAACCGTATCCTGTTGTTTTTGGCCAGTGTCAAAATCGGTTTCGACTATCAGCGTAATATGCATCCAAATGGGGACTTCGCTTGGCGTATCGTGATGAATCAAATGATCATATCCTTGCGAGTCCGTAACCGTGCTGTCAATGTCACCGTGAGTTTGGATCCCCGCTCCCTTAGCCTCCCAAAGTTCATCGGCAATATCCTGAGGCAATCCACCTGAAACAATACAATGCACGCTATGGGGTGGCCTGCCTTCATCGTCTACATAATCCGTATTATTTTCAATCACCGTAACAGCCGTAACCCCGCTTACATTATTGCCAATTCTTGAACGAATCGCCTCTACCGTTGCCGCGCCCATAAGCTCTAAATCTTCTTTGCGTCTTGACCTAAAATCTGGGTCGCTTTCAATCGGTTTGCCAACATCGGCATCTAATGCGTTAGTTATTCCGGTCCAGCCTGATATAGGAGTTTCAATGTTTATCAAAGTGCCCGCTGTAGCGCGTATCGGTCCGGTGTTTATCGCCTGCATTACTGCCAGTATTTCCCCGCCAATGGGAATAGTTATTAGGGTAAGCGTTTCAAACAAGCTACCTGTCTGTTGTACGCTAGCCCGTGAGCCGACCGTGATAACCGTGCCCGCCGTGCCTGTAAATATTGCCGTAACAGATGAATAGGTAGCTGGCAGTCTGGTATGGTTTGTAATTGCCGCAACGCGATCTAAAGAAACCTTTTCTGCATTGTCAGGATCGAATGAATTATAAATAGCTTGACCTAATTCCCACAAAGTAGAAAATCGTTCGGATAGAATTGATATTTCCTGGCCTAACGCCGCGTCGGGGTCAACATTCGGAGTTGGTCCCCATTCCGCCGATGCCCGATAATCATCTTGAATCTCGCTTTGGATATCTGTCAGCCGTTTTAGGGTGAATCCAGTACTGTCTATGCCATACGCCATTACGGGCTCATTCCTACCGTCAAGGTTATTGCGTCGCCGCTATCTAGCTGTGCTTCGAATGTTACCGACAATAAACGATCTGAATTATCAAGATTATACTCAATGGGTTTGTTCAATTGCAGAACTCCCGGCGTGCTAACTATAGCATCGATAAAAGCAGCATTCACGGCAACCCAATTTTTGGATTTAGCTCCTAAAATCGATCCCATATAATCAGTGCCGAAGTTTGTATTCAGCCACCAATTTCCTTTGTTCATGGACAACTTTAAAATCAACCTTTGCCGCACGCTTTCATCGTTATCGGTTACGACTTGCGGTTCGCCATCGGTAATGACTATATCCGAATTTACATCGTCTAGTTGCCAGTCAGTCGGCATCAGCCTTCCTTTTTCAAACGAATATCGATAGAATTGATTTTGTTCATTAGCTCTTCTATTTCCTTCATTTCATTCTTGATATTACTTTGTTTTTCTTGAATTTCGGAAAGGGTCTTTTTAACTAATTCCAACCCTTCAATTTCGAGTTTCCATTTGGTGACTACTTTTTGTACTTTCATAATTGCCTCCTACCCTATTCTCACAATGGCCGAAAGATACGTTGCTAATATAACTCTTAAATTTTCTAAACTATATGGGTCTGGGGGTACGGGCGGGGGGTTGTCGGATGCTGCCCTAGTTGACCAATTATTCATGAAATCAGTAATCGTATCTATAAAACCATTGATATCCTTTATCGCCACATTCGTTGCCGTATCATCGCCTAGATTTATGGCTCCAGTGGTTTCGATTGACACGCTTCCCGTTATCGGATCGATCAACACGTTCGCACTAACCGCACCGGCATTATAACCAAGTCTGATTTTATCTACATTTATATCTGGCACTGGCAGGTTGAACGGATACCCACCGGGAAAAGCAAAGGCGTCGTTCAAATCGTGAATTCGCGGATCTTGCGGGTCGTATTCAATGCCTAGCTGCAAATATTTATCAAGTGATTTATCGGCAAAAAACAGTGTGACTAAATCGCCGGGAAGTAATGGAAATGTAAAATAAGCCGTGGTCGATCTTGGAAACAAAACAGGAACGTTGGAAATGATCGGCGGTAAATCAGGGCTTTGGCCGGGAGGGCTGTATTTTGTCAGCGGTTGAATCTCCGCTTTTTGAGTAGCAGCATCATACAAAGTAACCCTACCCGGTAAGCACACAAACACAGTTTCTAGTCTTCGCTCAATTGCAGCTTTGATGCTGTCTGCCATTGTCGGAGTCGGAGTCATCGGTGTTTGTCTCGCCATATATTATGCTACCCTCGATCCTACCGCGTCGTTTTCGGTAGAACTAAACCATGAGTTTCCTCTAGTCTCGCCAGAGTGTCTTACTCTTCTAGCCCGTAGCGTACCAAATACTGAGTTTGAATCCAAATCATAATATCGATATGGAGAAATCATTGATCTAATTAGCATGTCGGCTCTCACTTGTCCGTTCGGCCCTTTTGTCGGCGAACCGATTAGCCCATTAGTTGGCCCGATTAGCAGCCCGGTTTCGATCCCACCATCAGCCGGTATCACCTCTAACACATTATTGTTGATGAACCAGACCAGTCCATGCCGCGCACAAAGCCGATCCATGAAATCGCGGGCGTATCCATACATGGCAAATCCAAAAAAGCTTGGATCGCTGGTGTCCTTGATGTCACCCCGCCGCTTTCCTCCAAATTTTGCATCCACATTCGCGTCTAATAAATTCTGACTTGACACTGGTAAATCCTCTTGCCTAATGCCAAAATCTCCTAACTTTGTAAGGCCAAGAAATATCGATACATCCGGCCTCGTTCTGGAATAGGTGTTAGGTGTAGCAAAAGTGTTGGGATTTATAACGGCGGTTCCAATCGCCTTTGCTACCACCGCGCTGAAATTAGTGCATAGAGTAATATTGTAAAGGGCGATTGAGTCTGCTACAAATTTGAATATCTCTTGAACTATGGCAGTAGGTCCGAAAGATCGATTACAGAAAGCTAACTGATATGCCCGCGCACCTTCGCCGCCTTCTATCGTTGTATAAGAATCGGTGCCGGAATTATTAGATTCAACATAAAGCAAATCGCCGTTGAAAAGAACTTCCCATGCGGGCAGAGGATTTATCAATGTAGGATCATATGCAACTTCCAGCGTTACTTTCGAAATATTTAGGTCCGCAAACGCGGCCGCATTCTCCAAAAACTGTTGTGAGTCTGCCGTCAAATTTGCAATTGAAATTCGACAAGTGTTGAACATACCATCGCTGTTTTTCACCACGTCAAAAACGATATTCAATCTTTCATCAAAATAGCGGGGCACTAATTCATTATACTTTTTGATTCCCACTCTGCATTTTCGGCCGTACTGCAACGCCATTAGGTTGTCGCCTCATCATAATAAAGCTTTACTCTTTTGCCAAAACCAAATTCGTCCCTACCCGGTGGAACATTAGTCCCCTCTGTGTCAACTACTGCGAATTGTCCGGGTGGCATATTGTCAACTACATAATTTCTATTCGGCACCCAACCGGGTAATATTTTCATGCCGGTTATCAATGCCACTTCGGTATCGGTCAAGATATCCATTTCCCATGCAGCCTCTCTATTATTCCACGCAAACCGCAAACGATAACTCACACCATCGCAATCACATGATAGAATCACTCTAGGATTAGCGGTGTCTACTGGTATTTCTATCATAGCCATATAGCTACATCCCTACATTCTGTGTAAGGGGGTTGGGCTCTATATTAGGTGTCAGTGTCCTATTAAATATATATCGTTCATTACAGAGCATTCTGAGTCGTTTGGCGGTGTTATTTATCACCCCTGCGCTCCTATCGCTATAATCAAAAACGCTGAGGCAGCCGCAAACAAAACAGCATCAGGCGGTTGAGCCATAACCCGCCCTAGATCGGCTAAATCCATTGCATCGTCAATTAGTGCCAGCGTAGGTTCTGTGCTGACAATTTCAATTTCGCGCAAGCTCGCAGTAAACACAAGTTTTCTACCAACACTTCTATTTCTGGGAGCGACGGAAGATTCAATCATCATATTTCTATAAACCTTGAAAGCAGTGACAACGTCGAATGGTTGCCTATTTCGCCACAATTGTTGGATCGTATCCCAACTGGTAACGGTCGGCGATAATTGGCCCGGCGGTGAAACGAATCCGAAAAATTCAACGGGGGTATCAGAAACCTCTCCGGTAATTTCCAACCTTCGCGGCTGATTTACCACATTGTCAGCGATGTCAATCCCCTTTTCAACCGGAAATTGTGTAATTGCGTTTTCTAAACTATGAGCCTCTTCAATCGAGGCATCTAACGTCAAAATACCCGGCGAAGTTACATCAGATCCAGCCTCTAAAAACTTAGCCCGAATTGGCGGTTTTAGCAGTAAGGCCAAACTCATGTCGTCACCCCTAGCTGTGCGGCAAGTAGTCTATTGTTTGACCCCTCCCTTTTGTCCATTATCATTTCTACCTGCTTAGCAACTCTCATAGGGTCGGTAGCGCCGTATATGTTGAAAGTGACATTATCGCCGCCTAAGCCTATTTTATTTATTGAGCCGGTAGGTGCCGCTCCAGGAAGCCCTAGCGGCCCTTGCAATCCTTCCATCGGCGAAGCCGGAAGTTCCCCAACCGGCGAAGTTGGCGGTTCTCCTTCCGGCGCTGGCAAGCCTGTGGGCATTGGCGTTCTTACGCTTCTAACCGCACTTCTTGCGCCTTGCACTTTACGCAAATATTTATCAAGCCAGCCCAGCAATATTTTGAAAGCCTCAATTTGTGCCTTGATAGGATTCAGCCATGTAAAGAGAATTTTATAAATATCCTGGCCTAATAATTTGAATCTACCCAAAAATGGCAAGCTATTGTCTATCGCATATTTCAACTCTGCTATACCGCGTACTGTTACATCAACTATCTTAGCTAATGGCTCAAATGCTTTTACTAAATCCTCTATATTCCCAGCAAGAGAATCGGCGCTTACTCCAACATCTTTGAAAACTTTTTTCCATTCGCCGACTTTCTTTCCTACATCTTTGATAATAGGCAATACCTTTTTTACTACTTTATAGCCAAAGTTTTTCAGCGCTATCCATAAAAGCCCAACTTGTTCTTTTGCCGCCGACATTTTTATAATAAAAGCTCTTTCTAATACCTCTTCTCCTTTTGCCATTCCAACGGCCCATTTTTCAGTCGTCTTTATATTTCTTCCCATCAAGGCAAAGAATCGGGAAAGCGCCTCTTGTCCAAAGACTGTTTTTACTGCTAAGGCTGCCTCTTCTTCTGTCAAATCTACCAGTCCTAATTTCAAATCATTCAATATCGGAAAAATGTTGCGCATAGTTCCATCTGTATTGAACACTTCCGTTTTTAATTTCTTCAAGCTTTCTTTTGCTTCGCCGGTAGGTGCGCTTATTTTTGAAATAATTTGCCTGAAAGCCATTCCTGATTCTGATCCCTTGATTCCGGCTTCGGCAAAGCTAGCTAAAATAGCCGCCGTTTCTTCTAAAGATATTCCAGCGCTAGCGGCAACCGGTGCGGCCTGCTTCATTGCTTCTGTCAATTGCGGGACTGTGGTGGCTGCTAATTGTGATGTTTCAAATAATACATTTGCAACTCTATTGAACTCAGTAGCGCGAAGCTGAAAGGCGTTCAAAGTATCATTCAAAGATTCAATTGCTTGTGTTGGTTCTAACCCGACAACCTTTGCCATTTTCAAGGCCACTTCTGCCAATTCATTGAATCTAGGACTAAGTGCGTCTGCTCCTGTCGATAATACCTGATAAAATCCATCTGCAACTTTATCCGCACTGATACCTAGCTGTTGTGATAATTTAATTGCCCTGGCAACCATGCCCGTTTCTAAATCTTCAAATGCTTTTCCCTCTGCCTTCGTCAACGTGAGAGTGTTCTTGATAGCAGCATCGATATCTAAAAAGGCTTTGCCTGCCGCTACCGAAAAGACGGCAACGGCGATAGCCATTCGTTTGAAGTTTTGCGTAAGCGCCTTGCTTGCCCGATCCGATACGCGATGAAAAGCGCTCATTCTTTTCTTAGCTCCATTGACTCCATCTTGGAATTTTTTTACTTTATCCAAAGGCGCTTTCAAGGTCCATTTAGTAATCAGTTCACGGATGATAGCCATTAGACAGTCCTCATTTTTTGACGCAATAATTCGGTGCTGTCTATCATCGCCTCGTCAATCTCAAAAGCTAGGTTTGCGTCGATAACATCGGCGGCGGAATAATAAGTTTCCAGCTCTTTTAATTCAACCCCTTTCGTTACCAATCGCCAAATAAGCCACTCTTTTGCCAATGCCTTAGCAATCATGTCTATATCTAATTCTGATTTCGGGTTCATATATATTTCTTTTTGATACAAAGACGATATTTCCTCTTGTCGATCAAAATAAATCATCCAATTGAACAAAACGACTTCTTTGAATAGCTCTAAAAATAACGGGAAGCTGCCGACAAAAACAGAATCATAGCTTTTAGGCGTCACATTTACATCGTCAATTGTTGTTTCGGAGAATATCTCTATGAACATTTCGTTGACATTTATGCTTGATAATTTATTTGCCATTGCATCCAGCAAAGCAATGCTATCACTGCCTGCTAATTCTATCGGGCCTTCAATTATGCTTGTAGTTTTCAGAAGCAGTCTAAGGCTTTTACGGCCGGGAAATTGCTTTATTTCCACCGTTTGATTATGGATGCTAAAAGTCTTAGTTTCGATGCCCATGCAAACCTCATTACATAATAAACTTTTTTATTCCGCCATAGTTGGTTTCGATTACAAAATAGAGAACGCTCAAAAGCAGGTCCAACTTGCCGGCAAAATGTATATCATAATTAGCGGGCTTGCTTAGGTCTGTTGTTTCACACTGGGTTTGTTCCAGCAATTCCAGAATAAATTCATTCACTGTTTTTTCGTCAATATTGCTTAGCAACATTTTCAGCGCTTGCGGCAATACATCAAACAGCGCCTTATCCTCATTCTCTTCATCTTCTTTGCCGGTTTTTTCTTCAGTCGCTTCGTCTACGGGCTTTCCGCTTTCTTTCTCGTTCGGTTTGTCCACCGCTTTATTGATAATCTTGCCTAAAATAGAAGACATGGCGCTGACAAAAGGACTAGCTACCATTGCCAGCGGCACGCCTATCATTTTTGTTAGACTTATAAAGTGAATGGTCATCTTAGTCGTCAAAAACGGCGTACAGAAATATTCTTTCCCGTCAATTTTCTTTGACTTGCTTTGCGGCAATTTCGGTGTCGTCATCTATCGTCCCTCCTTTGTTATTGATTAACTCTCCGCTTCATAGCCCCCTTCATAAACATCTAACGAGGCGCAATCTATCAACCATTCACGGTCGCTTGCCTCTTTGCCTTGTTCTGCGGGCGGGGGTTTGACAATCCAACTTTGTGCGCTGCTATAAACGGCCAGACCGGCACCTATATTGACCGGAACTATACCGCCGCCGGACTGTTCGTCTAAAATATTTAAAAGTGATAGAACGCCATTTGATCCTGAGGTTTGTTTCAAAGTAATTGTTATTCTTCCTGTAGTGTCTGTGCCCCTAGATCTGGTAACCTCACCGCCACAACCGACACTCATAGTATAGCTATCGCTATTCCTTTCTACGGTGACCATAGTATCTTCGGCAAATCCACTGATGATATTGCCGCCTACAGTCAACCTAACGTCACCTGGATCATACGTTGTCAAGCTCATATTGTTTCTCCCTTAGGCAGACAGTGTGCCGGTAATTTGGACGGTATGAATCGCGCCGGCCACGGTTGCCCTGAATTTTGTTTTTCGCAGCAAACGCGCCGCCTTATCAGCGCCGGAAACATCGCTAACATCTGGCACGGTCAGGCTATAACCCAATGGCCCTAAAGCGCTATCAATGGCTAGATATTCCGTGTTCTGTCCGACTTTCATGCGCTTGCGAATAATGCCGCCTATTGCAGCGATGCCCTTGTTTGTATACGGCAGCTTTGGATTTGAAACTAGCGCCTGAAAAATGTCCTCTTGCATCCTAATTTGCAGCCAATCCCTGCCTGTTATAATGTCTATGTATTCATTCCCGGCTACAGTGCCTTCCCATGTAATCGGTGTGCCTCCAAATGCATGATACATATTTGCGTCTTTGGCTAGAATATTTGTTCGCTGTGTGCTGGTCAAAACGTCGGCGGTGATCCCGGTCAACGGTGTTTTCAAAGCCCACGTCGCGGTCTCGACATCCAGATCATAGGTTAGCATTTTCCCGAACCATGCGGCATCGGGGTAGGTATCATTTGCGGTTCCATCAGCTTGCGCTGAATATAAAACCCAGCTTCTAATGTAGCTTGCGGCATGTAGAATTCCAGCGATAGATGTTGCCGTGTCGGCGGCTGCGGTAAGGTTGATAATGTTGGCGTCATCACTGGCAATGCCCGCAATCGTAGTTCTTGACTCGGCCCAAACCGCTAGCGCCTGTTGGTTGGCTAGCACGCGATTTGTCAACATCAATCCATACCAATCATCGTCTTCAGTTGTTATCGCCGCCATCGCTACAGGCAAGGTTTCAGCCGTTGAATCCCACCGTGATATTTTCACCACAGTAGGAGACGGGCTTTGGCTGAAAAATGCGTTAGCTGCTAAATATTCGGGGTCGGTGTCATGGTAGTCATCGTCCACCGCGTCCATATCTGAGTATTCATTGATACGGTTTGTCACCCGCTGAGTAGTGCCTACAATATTCAACGTGCCAAATCCGGCTCTAGTAATTGAACTAGTAGCCAATCGGATTGTTACGCTGACAATGTCAGAAAGTGCCATTGTATTTCCTCCTTACGTCTTCGCTACTGTAAAAGTATCTCCGCTCATTTCGTTCAAAATAGTAACGGTTTCAATCAAGCCCAAATCGACCAAACGCCGCACCGTAACATCGAAAAAGAGATCAACCTGCGCTCTATATTCCCAAATCGTTTCTTGTGTTTCGCTCAAATCCAGCACGCCGCTATCACCCCAAATCGTGCATTGATAAGCTTCCACGCTATCGGTAATCGCCAGCCTTGATCCAACCGTAACCAACAAATCCAAACCAGCTATGGCGGTAACAATAAACTCGGCGTCAGTCGATCCATTCTCTGCCGTGATTCGTTGATCTATATACGTGTTAGCATTTATCGCAGCGACTATTCCATTTCTGATAGAAAGCAAAGTTGCGCCAACGCCTGAAGTATAAGTGATCCCAATTTCATCGACATAAACTATATAAGCGGTAGCGTCAATAGCAGAGGTAACATCGATAGTATAACTACCCCTTCGTTTCAATAATTCTCGTTTGGTTTCATCGCTAATTGATAATACAACATCGTCTAAAATATCTTGTGGCTGGCCCATCGTGTTCGAAAATACCTGACATTCTAAAGTGTAAGCTCTCAATCCATTTATCGCTGCCTTGGTAGTATCAGCATTGGAACCTCTTTGATGAACACTATCTAATATTCCACGTCGTATTGGCCCGGAAATCAGCTTCAAAGCCGCAAATGGCTTTCCAGGTCTAGGCGAGGCTTGATCGGCCCAAATCGTAGCAGATAAGCCGCTAGTGTCTTTGAACCAATCCAGTAAAGCAAGCCTCATAGTCGTATATAACATTATGCGTTTAGCCTCGTGCCTCTACATCGAAAATGCGGAATGCTAAGCTGTACCCACTGTTTGACGTGTTGAATTTCATATTGCCGACTATCTCTATCTCTGGTAAGTACGTCGGCCTTTTCGCCGGTTGCGGTATTGATGGTTTTTAGTTCGGTCTGTGTATGAATCCAAACGTTTTCCCGCGTCCTCTCGCCTTCAGGTAACATCAATAATTCTCTAGGCTGTAGTGGTTGAACGCTGGCAGTGATATTTATTGTGCTGGTAATGCCGTCAACATAGATCCCGTCAGTATAAGCTCCCACTGCATATCTTGTCACCGTGCAAGCCTCAAAAATCTTAGGGTTATCAAAAATACTCATCAAGTCACTACCCTAAATGAAACGGAGTTTCTCATTTTGCCGGTATCGATCAAGGGATTGTCGGTCCCCTTTTCGGCGATAGTAGCTGGCGCATTTTTTGGTGTTTTCCAATCGGTGATTGTCTTCTTTATATCTTCTTCCATTTGCGCGCCTAAATGAGCTAAGGCAAATTCTATTTTCCTTTTTCCTTGCGCCATAAGATTCAACTGTCTATCCATATACGCATCCCACTGAGCCCGCTTTGTGTCGGAAGTAGTTCTAATAAACGGCCTTGACGGTATATCTTTGGTACCAAACTCATTGTATGCGCCGATTTTGGCCATCTCTTGATCGAACAATCCAGCCTCTACTCCCACTTCGCCCTCTTCGAGTTGCCCTAAAAGATGATCGGCTCCCTTATCAGTGTCGGTGGTGGTTTGGTTTTTAGCCATCAGCTAGCCCCATCGGGATTGTCGAATTCGTCTTTGTAAAACGCGGGCTGTACTCTATCAGTATCTAATTCGGTGGCTTCTTTATCGGCAATCGATATCCCGCCTGCATACGCTTGGCCCGCAATGGCCGTCTTGGCTTGTTCTATCAATTGATCTTTCAGTTCCATATATAGCTTAGCTCTTGCCGTATAATTAAATTTAACCTGCTCAACTTTTTCTTCTGTGGCTAAATGAGTATAAATTCCAGAAATAGTATGAGCACACCCTGCCGCCGCCTTATAAATGTTTGGAAATTGCGAGAGATACCAGTTTATTTCTTCGTCTTGCAACAATTGCTCTGTAGAATCTCTATCATCTATAATCAAACGCACCTGCATCAAGGCACTGGTAGGAAGCAAGGCTAGCGTATAGGTCCAAGTCATCTATAGCCCCGCAACCTTTTACTTATATGTTTATGCTGGCTCAACAAATCCCACCTCGTCTAATGGCACCCAAATCACATGAAAGTGCATCTTGCCGCCAACCTGACTTCCGGTAACATTCCATCTTATAAAAGTGTCGTAATCTACATCGGCATTTACTACAATGCCTCTCTTTTTTGGGTCTACGCCTTTATCAACAGTTGGTGTTCCTGCGTCAAAGAGTGTTACGACTTTATTAGGGTCTTCCGTTTTCATGGCTAAACTGCCCGCTGCAGCAGCGGCCATGTCCGCACCATTATCGAGAGTTATATCCTCTTGAGCAGGCGCTCCGCCACCCGCCGTCCATAAATCAAAGAAAACATCTGTATTTGTTCCCACTAAAATGGTTGTAACATGCCCATATATTTGTAGTATTTCGACCGCTCCCTTTACCTGGAATAAATTGTATTCGGAGTCAGTACTGAATGTTATTTCTTTATATTTTGTTTCTGGATAAGTAAAGTTGCTCCATACATTAGCATCATCTACATCAATCCATTTGCCATCTCCGCCACCTGTTGAACAATTGACGAGTGACCAATTAGAAGTGCCGGTATCAAGATAAAATCCTGACGTTTGATGGCCCTTTGATTCACAATCCCTCAATATCCCTGTATTTGAACCAGTTACTTTGAATCCATAAGAAGTAGTATCTCCTACTGTACCACAATCATATAATCCTGTTTGCGCCCCTGTTATGCTGTATCCTGAACCGGCAGCAGCGGGAAATCCTGATAGACAGTTACGTGCTATGGTTCCTAATCCAGTCAATTGAAAGCAGTCAGTTCCGCCGACTATTTTAATGCCGTTAATTTCACATTCATTTCCACTAACAAGTAACCCTACAGCGGCACTATCTGGAGTTATTCTTAAACTACCATTGATTTCACACGAATCACCGGATACTATCAAACCTGTATTACTGGCAGGGTCGATAAGTGTTCCTCTTTCACACCACATTTCACAAGAATTACAATTTAAATTGAGATTTAGTTCTGTATATGTTCCCGCTGCAATATTTAAAGCGTCCCCACTAGACATAGCGGCTATTCCCGCTTTTATTGTCTCAAGGGCAGTATCAGGAGTTTTGCCCGAATTACTATTGCTACCGGAACCTTTATTTACATACCAAATATCGTCACCGAATTTTGGAATATGCAAAGTGTCACTTAAATAAGACATCTAAAGTCTCCATTTAAACTATGTGTGCATTTGTGCCATCGATACACAACGTAACTGAATTATAATCAGCAAGTATCACCTTATTTGCGCCTCCATCAATAGTTCCGCCACTTTCAAGAGATATCGTAATGTTATTTCCTGAAGACCCCCCGCTTTCGTCTTTTATTATAAATATTCTTGGAAGTGCTGGTGTTCCTGATGCAACATCTTCACTGCTAATTGTAACAGCCCTTGGAAGGGCGGTATTGTCAACCGCGATTATATAATCAGTAGTCAACGCGGACGGATTGTAATCCCCGGCCCCGACAACAGCTCTTCTTTTCAGCGTCGGCCCTGCGATAAGGGCCAGAAGTTCAGCATCGGTGTACTTATCATGGTTCAGCGGATTGGCGTCACCTAGAACTCCCATCGCAGTAACCGCCTCGGCATCGATAACGTGTTGATCGTCTGCCAAAAGCCCGCTTAGTCCCGCAACTGATATCTCGTCACCGCCTATATCTTCATGGCTAGCAGCGTGAGCTTGTGCATGGTGAATGTTGGCGTCGGTTGAATGAGTAGCTATCCCGGCCGTAACCCTGGCATCCGCTCTGCCATTGGTAAAATAAAGATTCGCGCCTTCGGCTATATCATCGGTGTCTAAAACCACAATTCCTGTCAAGCCTTGAACCGATTGAACCGGTGAACTAGCGGCAACCCTGGCAGCGGTCAGATATAGATTTAGCGCACCTTCGCCAACGTCATCAGTATCAAGTACAACAACGCCGATTTGAGCATTGACGCTATCAACTGCGCCTGTTCCCGAAGATGGCCTAAAAGCATTGCTCACATATCTATCCTTCAAGCACCCATGAAATTACTTGCCCGGCTGCGCTGGCGATTAGATATATTTCTGATGGGTCAATCGTTTTGGCTCGCTTCATGTCCGTTGTAATCGTATCATTTGCCCGCACTGGCCAACCATTGACTATCGTTACATCCGCGTTTCCATAGTAGACTACCTGATTATTCGCATTGCCATTAGCCGCAGCTACGCCATCGTCACTAAGCAGATAAAGAGTGTCGCCTTCATAGGATACCGCGCTCAGTTGATTAGCAGCATTAGGTGCAGTATTAGCAGTGGTTCTACCCTGAGCTATAATTCTAGCAGTCGCCATGTTTCGCCGCTTTCTTTGCCCTCATAACCGTCAGATTGCAGTTTCGGCACAAGCCCGTTTTGCCTTGGCCGCTAATTGTCTTGCCACACTCGGAGCAAGTATATTTGTCTGCGGTTTTCGGCTTTTCAGTTTGGGGCTTTTCAGGTACTGTTTCTACTTTTGGCGATTCTGTTTTAGCCGATTCGCCTTCTTCGTAGTATCTAATAGCCTTGACAGCTAACTGTGCATCAATAGCCCGTTTGGGCCAGGAAGAAACGTCAACTTCCTGGCCCGGCAAAATGTCCACGCCTCCATTGCTCAGAGGCTTTATTGCAACATACATTCGTCCCTCCTAAATGTTTATTCGGACTATACAATCGTGTTAGTGAAAAACACACCGAGCTGAGCGTCTACGCGCTTATGGTCAAACACGATTTCGCCCTCTACCCTGTCCGCGCTCAAGTTCTCCATACGGAACTTTTTGATCCGCTGTCCGTCCGGTCCAGAACCAATGAAACCGCTCCAGGTAAAAGAGTAACCGGCAGAGGGCGCCATCAGCGATGGATTCGGATTGGAATAGCACAGCAACGCGCCGTCAGTCATGATGTAACCCGTCGCCTCGGCCGCACCTTCGGCAGCGTCATTGCGAACACCGCGAGCAATCAAAACAGTGTCTACCTCAAATAGCGAAGCCAGCACGTCGGTAGTCGTCACTCCGCGTTGGGTGTATTTGATTCGGTCGATAATGTCAGCGTTGTTTTTCACCCAATAAAATGTGTCTGGACTCAGAACCAGTGTGTTAGGACTGAACCCGGTAAGCCCTTCGACGGTCTGGATTTGGTTTTGGACGTCCTGGATCGGCAACGCAGCGGCCTGATTCCAGCCAACAAACTGGTTTCCGACCGGCCCGGCAGCAACACCGGTCATGGTCGTGCCCCAAACCGCTGGAATGAAAAAGTTTGCCGCCCAGTCGATTTCGCGGCGAAGCATCATTAGCTGAGTGACGAAGATAGTCGCATCGCGATCCATCTGAATCGGCTGATCCGCGTTGGCTCGGATTTGGTCGTCCACGTCTTTATGTATTCCATAAACGTCGCAAAAAAACGTGTCGGTAGTCAATCGATAACCAGCACCATCGGTCTCAGTAGCAGGTGCGCGTAGTTGCGCTTCGTCACGATAGAAATCTCCTCGGTTGTAAATGAAATATCGGTTGCCTTGTTTCCCTGATTTGATAAGCGGGAAAACTTTGGTGCTAATAAAATTTTCCTGCTTTTGAATATAGGCGATTGAAATATTCGTCAACGGCCTACTGACATGACCGCTTCCAGCAGTTGGATTTGGCATTATTCGACTCCTTTCTTATGTCGGCACAACGCCGTTAGCGTTGATTTGAATCTCACCGATGTCGCCGTCAACACCGCCTATGCGAGCGGTTCCAATAATCCAATCACCCGCCTGGGCAGCAACGTTCGTCGCATTGCCATTGACCACGATCACGCCGGGGATTGCCTCACTGTCACCATCAGAAACCAGCAAGTCATTAGGTGCTACCGTGTCCCCATAAACGATTTTGGCAACCGACCCCACAATTGCGATAGTAGCCGCCTCCCCGGTCCCTGGATCATTTTGAAGCACCCCGTAGGCAGGCCCGCCCGCAGGGCAAAGAATGGCCGCTTCGTTGGCGTCTAATACAACAAATAGATACTGCGCATCAATTAGGTCTTCACCGGCGGCGCGTGTGTCAGTGTTCAGTAGTTTTTCGGTAGCCATAATTACCCCTCCTTCCTTTGCGACTGTTCCCTTTCCATTTCGGTGACAATCTCTCTGTTCTCAGGATCAAGCAGCGCTTTTTCATAAGCTTGCTCGTAAGTCAGGTCCTTGTCTTCTTTGCTGAGTTTTTGGGCCATCTTTTCGAGTTTAGCCTCGGCGCTATTTTCATCAATAGTATTGGCAGATCCGAGTTCTTTCAACAGTTCGCCTACAGCGATTTGCTTACTTAGAGTACTGAGCATCACATCTAACTTTTTGAAGCTTTCCTCGTCCAGTTTCTGCTTTGCTTCTTTCAGGATCGGCCCAAGGTCTTCAGCCTTTTCCGGCAGGTGGGCTTTGTTCGCCGTCGCCTCGTCAATGAATTCCTTGGTTAGTTTTTCATCTTCCATCTTGGCAATTTTCTCGCCTTGTTCTTTGTGCTCTTTTTCCAGCGCCTCCATTTTCTCAGTTTGAGATTTCAGCAATGATTGCGCCTCGGGAGTAAGATCTTTCAGCGGATCGGGGTTTTCTTCGGGCGGTT
>Ga0307928_10001680_pt1 | contig 16857 bp, 19 predicted proteins | sample AceLakmetagen232_FD_201815 | JGI IMG/M metagenome (GOLD analysis project Ga0307928, IMG submission 201815) | Saline water microbial communities from Ace Lake, Antarctica - #232 | ecosystem: Environmental > Aquatic > Non-marine Saline and Alkaline > Saline | place: Antarctica: Ace Lake... | reverse complement strand
TAGATTCTGGAGTTACTGCTCTAATTCCCTTTGCAGCTAATCCAACACCCTTCATACCACCAAGTAAAATAGCATTCTCCCCGAGCTCTCTAACTGATGGAACTCTTCCTTCAAGTACAGATTGCGAACCTGTCATTCCAGCAAATTCTGCTCCACCTTTTACAAGCGCTTCGCCTAACGCACTTTTAGCAACTCTAGATACAGCTGGATTAGAAAACTTAATAAGTGGCGCTAGAGCTCCTGCAAAACTTGTTGCTGCGCCAACTACTCCTTGCTTTACCGTTTGCCAAGGTATTTGTGCAACATCACTTATTTTATCAAGCAATCGTTCTTTTTTGGGCTTTCTTCGATATTCTTGAATCTGTTTGATTAATTCTGGAAATGCAAACGCACCAGCTCCTGCACCAACAGGACCACCAACTAATCCACCAATCGTTGCTCCACCTGTCATTGCAGGAATATCTCCAGCAATAGTCCCAGCTGCTTTAGTAAGACTTTGTGACATAGGAACATTGGTTGTCATATCTGTTGGACTAAAACCTAAGGCTTGACCAAGGGACGATCCCTGTATTCCTTGTTTAAATGTAGTTCCAAGATCTTGTCCTTCAGGTGATTCAGAAAAGAACGTTTTTGTTTTGTTATAATATTCAGCCTGTTTTTTAAACGAATTTTTACTTTTCTTAGGTGAAGAAAGTTGATTAGCACGATTATCAAAAATATCTGCCATTTTTATGCCTTAAACCCATACTTCTTTGCAAGAAGACGAGCCTTTTTAGGATCAAAACTTCCGTCGCGTTTTTTTGTTTTATTTAAAAAGTAATCTGTAAGTCTTGGAGTAAGATCATTAGCAATTATTGCTTCTATGTCTTCTTTTGGCAACCCAAGAGCATATAAATCTTTTCTAATATTGCTAGGAACATCTCTACCAGATGTACGAAGTTTTTTTATTTTATTACTAATTTTAACAACAGCTCCAGATAATGCTCTTTGTCCTGACTTAGAAGATGGAGTTTCTTTTGTTGGACCTTCAATAGGTTCTCCTCGCATTTGAGCTGCATAAGCACCATAAGGTCCTTCTTGACTTGGAAGACCTTGTTGTTTTGATCCTGCTTGTTGCATCATTTGTTGAAATTGATCAGTTTCAGGACCGCCACTATTAGTCGGTTGTTGCATGTTTTGTAACAGAGATTGCATAAAAGGATTCTGTTCTCCTCCTCCATCACTACCAGAGGACATAAGAGTTTTCAATAATTGTGGGAGTTGATTTTCTGGTAAACCAGAAAAAGCCTTTGCATTTTCTTCTCCAAACAAAGGAGTCATCGCTTTAGTTACACCTGCTTTTTGCTGTCTATCCGTCATCTGAACAAGCTTGTTTTTTAATAACGAAGTAAGACCGGTTGCAATATTTGTTGCAAAAGATGGATCATTAATTATTTGTCTCATATTATTATCCTATGCTAATAATGCTAAAAGTTTCATTATTCCAGCCACCATTCCTTTTGCGTCTACGTTGTTTTCTCCATATTGCTGACCAGCTTTACCGGCAATTCCTAATGCTGGACCTATACCTTGTTCAATTAATCCTGGTTGTCGTTGCATATAGTCAGTATCAAATCGTGGTTGAAATCCCATTTGAGCTTGTTGCATGCCATATTGTGAACGCAAAGCACTAAGCCCTGTTCCTAATCCAGCAGATGCTTGTCCAAGTGCTCCTTCAAAAGCGCTAGATCTTTGACCACCACCCATTGCAGTAAATCTTTCTGCTAATCCAGGAACTGTTTCTTCAGAGAATCGTTGTTTTTCTTGTTGTTCTATAGGACCAAAATCAGATGCAGCTGCACCTCTCTTCATAAATTGGTTTAAAATTGATTCTTGTTCTGGGGCGTAGCGAGAAGTTTGTAATGGACCACCCTCTTGTCCCATAAACATTCTGCTTAATGAATCTAGAAATCCAGCCATAACATTCTCCCTACTAAGGCGATGCCTTGTTAAGATTTAATATATTCTAAAATTACATGCGTTATCGTATACGCTGTTAAATCTGCTGCTGTTGTTATAATAACATTAGTGCCATCCAGTTCCAATTTTATATCTGTGTTTGGTATAGCAAGTGAGCTAAAACTAACAGCATCTGCATGCTGCTTTGTAGCAACTCCATACATTCTTGTAAAACTAGTATTTATCGTAGTTGTTATATCATGCGCAACACTTTTGTTGGTTGTATTTGGAAGAGCCCCAAAAATAACTACTTTTCTAAATACATTTCTAAACACAGGAGTTTGTGCGCTCTCAGATGTTAACGATGGATCAGGAAAGAATTGCTGTCCACACACAAACTCACTTGTATCATAGAATCCAGCATCTCTGTTATTAATACCAATCGCCATTAAATTAAGATTTTGATATAAACGAACAAGTAAATCCTTAAACTCAGAACTTCTAATATCGGTAGAAGAAATTTCTGAGACACTAAAAGAATCAACTGGTATAAATGCACCGTTGTCTGTTGATGACATTTCTTATTCTTTCTTATCTTCAGAACTAAAATCTATATCTAATCCTATTTCATCTTTTATATATTCTTCAGCTGTTTGCTCTACAAAAGAATCACTTTGTTTAAATAACTTTTGAGCAGTATATCCACAAAGACCAGCTAACACTAAAATTACAACTCTAATTAAAACATTTATTCCCATTTAAAAACCTCCTGTTTTCATTGTATAAACAATCATGCCTTCAAGTTGAAAGTCTGATTCAACTATACTTGGGTCCATGGTTTGAGTTGGCGATAAGTATATATGTATCTGAACACAGTTGCCTTCACCTGCAAAATAAACTCTATGAATTAATCTATCCTGTGTTTGTTCAAATGGTTCTAAAGTGTATGCGCTTGTTTCAAGTATATTAGTTCCTATCAATGTATCCGTAGTTGTTGCTTCATCAATAAGATCTAAACTAGACGTAGAAGGATAGTAATTAACTGTAACTTTTCCTGCAGATGTTCTCTTAACTATAAAATCTATTTGCGAAAGATATATGTTTGCTGCTTCTTTCATATAGAAGTTCCATTGTTTAGATAAAATATCTATCTTTGAAACTCTGGCTACTGTTCCACCGCCTAGGTATGTTCCAGTGCATGTCTTAACAAGAATAGTAATTGTGTCAGCATCAACTATTGTTATTGAATAGATTCCATTTCCACTAATAGTTAATCCTGTCATATTTGCAAGCTTGATATACTCACTGTTTTTAATCGTGTGATCTTTTATAGTTAATGTTATAAGAACGCTATCACCAGAATCAGCATATGATACTTTTGAAACCTGCATAACATGCGCATTAGTAGTAACATCTGGAGCTATAACAAAAACAAATCCTTGTTGATTTCCTGCAATAACTTGCTTGAAGTCTGCTTGCATAACTCCTGAATCCCAGGCTCTATCTGATTCTTTCCAAGTTAAATCTCCAAGTGATTCCCACGTAACGTCTTCTTGTTGTTCAAATGAACCAAAAGCAGTAATACAATCATCATTGAATGCCCAAGATCCATTTTTATAGTTATATACTAAGACTTTATTTGGATATACGTCTGCATATTCTTCAGCATTACTTTTTGGAAAACTCCAGTAGAGCATTTCAGTATAGAAGTCTCTTATACCAGCAACACGATCAATTCCATTATTATCTGTACTTATTTTAAATACTTCTTTTGGTATTTTTCTATCTATTCTTTCTACGTTTGCTCCATTACATTCATGAATTCCTCTTGATCCTATTGTTGCAATAGACCTATTTAATTGAATGGTTGAATTCATGGACTGAGATCCAAGTTCTGGATTGATTTGTTTCCATAAAAAAGGAAGAACTTGATTACCTGTATAGACTATTTCCCAAGTGCTTTGCTCAAAGTAGACTATTAATCTATCTCTTATAAGCTCTGCACTCATTATTTGTTCTTTTGTTGCAGCATCTATCCAGCCACCACCGGTATATCCAACTTGATTTTTTTCTAGCCATGCATTTGTATCTAAAGGACTTCCATTATGAGAATATCTACATCTATTTTTAAATTCAGTATTAACAGTTCCGCCAGTGTTTTGCTCTATAGTACTTAAAAGAACTAATCTATCTTTAAACGGAATAATGATCTTAGAGGTTAAAATTTTGTTTCCACCTACAATTGTTTCAAAACTAAAATCTGTCCAAATAGTTCCATCGTAGTAGCGAATTGGATCATCAGTATCGACAGCAGTTGGAACATCTGCATGATAATTACTAGTAAAAAGTATTGAATTTTCTGCTTTTAATCCACGCCATCTAGTACTATTGAAGAAATCTGCATTACCACCATTCCATCTTTTTGGTAATGTGGGTCCCGAAAATCCCCAAGATCCCCCGGAATATTTATAAGCATATTGAGTATCAAATGCGATTGCAGGTCTATCGTTAATTGCATCTGATTCATATTGAGTAAGACCCATTACAGGTTCTGAAGGATAAAAATATATTTGTTTTGATGCATCAGCACCAGTAAATACGTACGCTCCAGTAGTAGTATTAAAAGTAAATACGGTTGCTGTTCCAGAGGAAGCTAACATTATTCCAGGAGTTCCCAAGACAGAAACAGTATATATCTCTGTTCCAATAGAAAACATTTGTCCGACTTTAAATATAGCTCCGGGAACAATTCCCGTTGCAGAACCATCTGCCCGAGTTGTACCAATTCCAGAAGAATAGAAAAAACATTCAGTTGCAAGGGCAGCTCCCTCAATAACAAATGCACCAGTAGTTGTATTAAATGTATGTATTGTTGCAGCACCAGTTGTAGTCATAATTCCAGGAGTTCCAAGTACAGCTACAGTAAATACCTCTGCTCCTATAACAAATTGTTGTCCTATAGCTCCAGAAGCTCCTGCAACAGTTCCGCTTAAATTACCTGTAACTCCATTAGTAGTTCCAACTGAAGCAGAACTACTTAGCAATCCTATTCTTAAACGAGAGAATAACTGTTCAGTAAGATCGCTTGAATAACCATAACCTGTATAAGTGCTACCAAATCGTTTTTTAAGTTTGCCATTTAAAATATAAGCATTATTTAATGACTCGAAAGCATCATCTGGAATAAGCCATGGTTCTACATCGGTTTGAAGACCAGTATTAAGTGGTGCTATCAAGAATTTATCGAATGGAGATGCCATAACGTTACTCCTAATAACCTACTGCAAGATAATAGAAACTAAATGTAGCTGTTATATCAGAAGGATGTCTTATTACACTAAAACCAGCCGTTGTAAGATTTTTTACAATTATTACATGGTCTTTAGCCGCACCAGTAAAAGAAGTTGCAGTTGGTGTTAATTGTGTAAATAGTGCTCCCGTTGAAAAAGCATCGGCAAATACAATTGTTTTATTATAGCTCCCTGTAGCCATAACAGCAGAACCCCATTTTATTATAAGACCGTTCATTAATGTAGTGCCAACAGAAGATCCTGTAATAGGTGTAGATAAACTAATATCATTAGTTGTATCACCAACCATTTGACCAGGTTTTCTAAAATAAACAGCTGGACTAGTACCATCAGTCTTGCAATACATCCCACATTCTGTAGCGCTTGTTATTGGAGGAAATGTTCCGCCAACTGTTTGTTGTGGCAAAGTAACATGTATGTGTTTTCCTTGTCCTCCAGCATTAAAGTCTTCATGGTTTATTTCAAATGCTGTTTTTATAGCTGTAAAGTTATTAAGAATATCTAGTTGTGACGCAGAAAGCTTATCAGCTGCTGCTGGTTTATTTTCATCATATGCCATTAGTTTCCTTCACTATTATAGAAATCTTGGTTTGAATGACCGGTATATATAGTTGCGGTTCTTTGATTAGACTGTTGGATAATAGATTTTCTTAAAACAAGTAATTCTTGTTGTTTAAACTCAGACATAATATTAGAAATACTTTCCATATCCATTCTGTCTTCAAAGACCTTTTTAGCAGTTCCATATGCTATATATTGCCACCATTCAGATAATTCAGGCGCCTTAGTAGTTGCTGTTGCTAAAAACTCTGCTGGCCTTTCTTGTACTACTAAATCAACACGATATGATACATCAGGAACAGGACGCAATGTAAACTTGTTATCAAAATAGAGAACAGAGGTTGGTTTACCCGCAGTAAAAGGAATAGTATTACTATATATTTTTTGATCTAGCGCTGGAGCTGTTGGAAATGTAACTGAATAGACACCTGAAACATAATTAATGGTTCCTATACTTGTATCAGTTCCAGGAACAACAAGATTACCTGTCATAGTATTATATCCAGTAACTCCATCTTTTATTGGAACATCTATTGCGATTAATCCAACACTATCAGCACCTATTGAAGTAAAAGAAACATTATTTTGTAAAATAGGATTAGATGAAAGTGTTCCGGCAAATGTTGTAGTAACGGCATTACCCGTATGTCCGGTGTCAACTTTGTAACTTAATTTAGAATGCGAAGAAAAGAATTCATCTATTGATTGAGAATAACTAGTTCTAGATCCACTAATATAAATAGGGCTATATACATGACTATATTTATTAATGAAGTTATAAAGAGGATCTGTTGTAAGTGTTGTATTGTTTTCATATACGTCTATATATGGTTTTGTATAAAAACTTAAAGTCTTCCTTAAAGTAAATAGGTTTAAATGCCGTGGAAAGTCATATAAAACAAAGTTGTTTATATGAGCATCGATATCAGTATCACTTAATTGTGAGGTAGACGGACTACGAGTTAACTTTCTTACTTTTATTCTTATTTGAGTAAGGGTAGAAAGATTACTATCTGGAGAGGGAACAGCCATTATGGACTCCTATACATTATAATGTATTTTTAGTAGCTATTGTTAAAATACTATTTTTTGATCCAATTGGGATAACTAATGCGCATACGTCTGTATGTGGAGATGGAGAAGAAGGAATAGAGAACGTATCAAAAAGTCTTGAATCTATATCTATAGAAAATGTATCAGTTCCTGTTACCGTTATTTCTCCTGTTAATTTATCACCCTGTGTCATTCCATCTGCTCTTGGTATTACAAGTCTAACAATAGTACCAGTTATAAAATCATGATCAAAAGTTGTTGTTACTACTGCAGGACTAGCTTTTGTTATAGCAGATATAATTCTCATTCCAGGTTGATAAATAGGATCTTCGACTGCATAACAGTTTGACATGTTCCCTCCAGTTACCTATAAGTGTTCGATAGTTACTATTTGTTTATCACCAAAACTAAATTCTTCAGGATCAATAAAATCTAAACCTTGAAAACCAAATCGTCTTACTTTTTGACCTATTCTTGTTGTTGATTTACCTGTTTCATCTTTTTCATATCTATGAATAGGATACCATCCGTTCTTATTAAGATGTTTTGCTACACCAAAAGGAATAGTATATATTTCTCCATCATTAAAAGAATAGTATTCAATAGGATCACCTTTATATACTTTAAAATTAAATGCTAGGGCTCCGCCTGGTATTTCATAGTATCTAAAGATTCCTTTAACTTTTTCGCGATCTTTTATGCGTAATCTTTCTTGTGCTTTACGTCTTTCAACAGTTGATTTTAAAGTAGCGATTCTTTTGATTTCATCTTTAGCGTATTTTTCTAGTTTTTCTTTTTCTAATTTCGAGAGCTCAAGCTTAGCTTCTGCAATTTCTTTAGATAATTTAAAAGACTCGTCCTTAAAAGATTCCATCTCTTTTTTTAACTTAAGAAGTTCGCTGTTTGAATCTATTTCTTTTTGTTTCATTTCTATTGTCATAAAATTCTCCTTTGTATAACTATTTCCGATTTCCGATCCCACTATAGAGAATCGGAAATCGGAAATTACTTACTAATATTCGAAAGACTTACCAGCACGCCATTTAATAGCATCACCACTTGTTCCACCAGCTGAACCGAGCGCTATGGCTGCGGTTGAACTTGTTCCAAGTTTGAATCCGATGAAGTCTTTATCAAGAGTCGCGCCACCAAGACTTGAAAGTCCTGAAGCGAGAGCAGTTGGCATGTCTTCACCAATTGGAACTAATTGAGCTTGTGTAAATGATACACCTGTTAAAGGGAATGCAAATGTTGTAAATGCAGCCGAATTAATATTAACAGTTACTGTGTTATTACCTGTTGTACCTGTTTGTACAACTGCGGTAACTGTTCCAACAAGATTGTTGATTTCAGTCATTCCAAATGCTGATGGTACAATAAATCGTACTTTTTCACCGACAGTAAAGTCATTTGTTACAGATGTAACTACAACAGCTGAAGCTGCCTTGCTAATAGCTGTAATATAACGACGTCTTGGGTAATACGATGCATCATAATCAACAACACGCCATTCACCAGCCAATGCTGACACTACTGGAAGTGCAACGTGAGCTAATGCAAATGTTGTGTCTGCGACAACAGCACCAACTGTAAAGTCCATACCTGAATATTGTGTTGATCCAAGCATGTTTGTTAAGCGAACAATTGTTTTGTTAGCAACAAGACCTGTTGTTGAAGCTGTTGCAACCAAAGGAGGTGCTGCGGCCGATACTCCTGTAGACGCAACAATAGAACCATAGGTTTTAAGTGATGTGTCTATAAGAGATACGCCATTATACGTTACGCTATTATAACCAACTGCGCACGTAGAAGTAGAGATTATTTGGCTTGCTGTAGCATGGAAATTAGTAATAGCATCGTCATTTGTCATTCCACGTTGCCAGAACCATTCTGTTCCAACCCACTGTGTGGAAGATGCTATTGTTGTAAGGTTTCTTACATGTACCCAATCTACACCTGAGCCTATGTTAATGTACTTGTCTGTTCCATCAGACGAAAAGTTACCTTGATGGTTAATAGTGTTCATACATATTCCTTACGCTAGTGTTGTTCTAAGATTAAAAATCCAAAGATCATTTAAGATTCTTGGGCATTCTGCAAATTTATATGCCAAGGTTGAATTTTGTGCTAATGGGCCACTAAATTCAGGTCCGCGGTATATTGTCTTTGCGCTATACATATCTTGTTCAATACTTGCATAAGCTTCTTGACCAACAATAAAGCTGTTATATACAGTTGCGCCAAGTGCAGATGCAGCTGCTGTATAAGAACCGATTGAAGATAAGAAGAATCTTACATCACCAATTGATCCTCTTTCAGAAGGGGCGGCCATTCTTGAAGGATATTGGCTTGCATGAATAAATCCTGTGCAATTATCAAGATCTTTAGATAGTTGTGTTGATCCTAAAGCAATATAAGCATCGCGTATTGGAGCTGTACCAAACTTGTTAGTACCTTCAATACCTTCTTCTATTGTTTTAGCATCATTATTTAACAAAGATCTAGAAACATTATCAACATCAGAACGTGTAATTTCTGATGGTGTATCGCCATTGATACCATCTGTACAGTTAACAAATGTTGCTGTAGAAGCAAGCATGTTTCTTGTAAGTGTATCTTCTGTTTGACGCATTGAAACACCAAGTCGTTCAATATTAATATTTAATATTGGGCTTTGTGATTGCAAGATGACTTGTTCATTTATAGCAACATGTGTTCCAAAAAATGAAATTTCAGCATCAATATCAACTTTAGTGACGTTTTGTTGTGGTGGCGTATCGCCTGAGTTTCCCAATGGAACCATAGCTGTTGCGAGTGGATTATATCTTTCCATACGCAAGATTCTGCCACCATGTGCTGGCATACTCTTTTTAACTGAAGCTATTTTGTGGATCATATGAGGAACAGGAATCGCCAACAACTTAGCATCAAAACTTTGTTGTACTGCTGCTGGAAGGAGCGTTGTAGTTGTAATAGCCATATAACTTCCTATCAACATAAATATATAAATTTAACAAACGCTGACGAAGCGCACGTACGTCAATTTGAGTTGACGAGGCTCATTACGTCGAAGTGAGTTGACGAGGCTCATTACGTCAGATAAAGAACGAAGACGCGACTCTTCAATACGCAGGTATAGTATAAGCATTCTTCATATATAGATGCAATAAAAAAAGATTTGTGGAAATTAGAAAATAGTCAAAAAAACTCCGCATGCGGCAAGAAAAGGAGTAAAACCGCACACGGAAACAGTAGTAATCTCACCCACTAAGAAAAGAATACTATCTAAAGTATATCAATGTCTTTTTTTAGCAGCAAGAACTTCTTGATACAGTTTTGCTTTTAATTCAGGAGTAAGCCCGTTAGCAAAAGCATTTGCATGAGACAAAGGACTATCTCCTTGTTGTGGTGAAATACTTGCAAGAGATCTTGGCTTAGAAATATTTCTTTGAACTAATTTCTTTTCTGTTTCATGAGTATCTTCGATATGTATTCCTAGTTTCTTTAACATTGTATATGCAGTAACTGCTTTGTTATAAAGATCTTTAGAATCATTAATAGTATTAGCTATTTCAGGATAATCTTTTCTCAAAATTGAAAGGTTATCTGAATTTACAACAACATCAAAATCTGGATACTTGTTCTTTAAGCGAACTTCCGTTGTTGTAGCTGTAGATTGTTTCTGAAATTGTGAAACTTGCTTTTCAAGTTCTCTTATTCTTTTAGCAACTTTATTAAGATGTTTTCCTTCAGCAAGATCATCTTCACCAATATTAAAATCATTAAATTCTTCTACTGGCTCAGGTTTCTTTTGTTGTTGATCATTACGATAATACTCTAATATTTTATCGCGTTCGTATTCTGCTTTCTCCTTGGCTTCACGTAGTTTTATTAGATTGCTAGAAGGAGAAACATCTCTAGATGGTACATCTCTAGATGGTACATCACTAGATGAAACATCCTCCTTTACAGCTTCTTCTTGCTTTGTTACTTCTTCAATTGTTTCGTTAACTGCGCCTAGAGTTTCTTCTAAAACTTCGTTCTGTCTTGATTCTTCTTCCATATTTCTCCTTTGTTAATTAACAATCATATTTGAATTATCTTCTTCTTTGTTCAACTTTTTACACTTTTTATATAGTGTTCCATCAGAAAAATCTACGATAGACATAAGTAATGCATATTCTTTTGGATCAATTATCTTTGCATTCTTAAGATATAACAAGCATGTATGTTTTGATGGAACTACCCATATAAACTCGATCTTATCTTCTACGTTATTATATTTATAAACAATTTGGTCGTAATCAGGAGTAGGGCAAGAAACACGAGCAACAAAATAATTTCTAATAACATTCTGTAAAATACGTTCTTTTTTAGTTATAACAACAATAAAAAAGCTTCCAATAAACTTCTTTTTTCCCTCTTCAACAGATTCAAACATGTTCTTTTCGTAATCAGTAAGCATTGCGCTTGATTGATCACGAACTGAAATTTGACCAAAATCCTTTTTTGCTAATTCAGTAGAAAGCTCACCAAGTGTCTTTCTTTTCTTATCCATTCCCTTCTCCAATCCGCTATGAATCAAGTGTTTTTCTAATCCAATCTCTAATCTCTTTGTATATTTCTATTATCTTTTTTAAATATTTCTTCATTTGTTTTCTTCTCGCTTTTTAGTTTTTTAATATTACCAGAAGAGTCGACTATTTCAGGCAATCCTAACAACTTAGCTGCAAGTGTACTTACTTTGCCGTTTTTTCTTGGCATAACAGGCATAGTTTCTCCTCAAAAGTATGAGAAGCCATCTTAATGACAGCTCCACATACTAATTTAATTACTTTTTGCTGTTCTTTCTTAGACTTGCAACATCAGCATTGATTTGTTTATCGATGCCAGATACTGTATCGTCGTATGTTTCGTTAAATGATCCACCTATTTTATTATTAGTTGTTACTTTGTATCCTGATGGTAATGTTGCAGGCATTGATTTAGGACTGTTACCGTGAAACTTCTTTGCCATATTAGGCCTTTCGTGGAAACTGCAGCTTATTGCTACAAGGTTAATAAAATACCTCTAACCGTTGAGGCTTGTTACATTGACTTATTATCCAAATTTAAACCATTTTTTACTAGCTTCAGGAACCGTAACAAGCGGTTGTTTGGGTAGTTCCGCTTGTTGCGGTTCCTGAAGCTCTTTAATGGGAACTTTTTTCTTTTCAAGCGCTTCTATTCTAGATTCATAATCTTCTAATGCTGTGCCAACTCTTTTTCCAAGTTCTCCAACTGCTCTTTCAGTATTAACAGTAACCTCAAGGGTGCGAGCAGTTGTATTCAAAGCACGTTCAGCAAATGTACCAGCTTCTTTAGCCTTTCCTGAAACTTGCTCCATTCCATCTTCTATAACATCAAGCGTTTCTACAAACTCTTCTTCTTTCTTGTCTGGCTTCATCATGTTATAAACTTTATTTATAAACATAAGACTAATTATAGAAGTAGCACTAATAACTATAATCTTTACAGATTTTACAAATCTTATCTTTAATGTGTCTTCTATTAATGTACTATCTTCTACATTATTCTTAAGATTCTCTAGTGAAATAAATACCCTTTCAGCTGCTCTATGATTTATTTCTCCGTCTTCAACACTCTGAAGAAGAGTACAAAGATTAACCTCTAACGTTCTCATGTTCTTATTAAATCTAGATACAGTTTTCTTGATCTTTCTATTAGTCGGATCTTCATTTAACTGGGCATATATAGCATTATAAACATCTGAAAATGAAGCAACTGACTTCTCTATTCTCACTTCACTCTTATCTTTAGCCCTCGTCCCTGCCATATCAAACAGGGTACGAATATTATCAGACAAAGTTTCTATAATCACTTCTTTATTATCACAACTAATAAAGCAAGGAGCCAAAAATAGTAATAGAACTGCTAATATCTTCTTCATTGTTAAACCGTTGGTTGAGTAGTAGCAGCCTTAGGCTTAGGTGCCATAACAGAACTTATAGCAGCACTTGTGCTGGCACTTGCGCTGGCACTTGTGCTTGCTGGTACTTCGCCTTCACCTCTTAATGTTCTTGAAAGAGTAACAAGTCGTTCCATTTGGTTAAGATCTATATCATCTATTTCTTTAAGTGCTTTTACCATATTAAGCAGAGCTTGATCTTCATCTTTCTTAGCTTCAGCTCTTCGTTCAACTGCAAGTGCTTGGTTTTCTTCTATTCTGCTTATTCTTTCTAAGCCAAGACCCTTATCTGCAAGTGTTCGTGCTTGTGCAAGTTCAGTACGTGCTTGTTCTTCTTTAAGAGCAGATTGCATTTGCATTTGTTCCATTTGTTGTTTTGCTTCGTTAGCTGCTTTAATGGATTCAGTAAGTTTAGCTTTATTTTGAACTGTTGCAGCATCAAGTAAGACATCGTCAGGTATAGCAACTCCAGCTTCTTTAAGTTGTAGAAGTTGAGCAAATTGCATTTGACGTTGAGTAGTTGTATTAAGACCGTCTTCAACTGCTGCATCATATTTACCAAAAGCTTTATTATAGAACTGTTTGGATGGTTGTTCTTCTATAATTCGTTGTACTTTACCTGGAGTAAAGTTGTTTTGAACAACATTAATCATTATTTTACCAAGTAGCTTTTGAGCATGATCAAGATTATCAAAAAGACCCTGTAAGGTTGTAAGGCCTGCACCTTGTCTAAGCATGGATAAAACGCCAGCTTTATCATCCATAGCAGAACCAAGTAATTCTTCATTAACTCCAGATATTTCTTGTATTTCCTTACCAAGAAGTTCTGAAAGTTGAATCATTGAAGGTGGTATTTGAGGAGCAACTATTTGTTGAACATCTGTCATTTGGGCAGTGTCTTTAAGTGCTAAACCTTTACCTTGGCCAGACATAAATATATCTTTTGGATTAACAAGAGCATCTTCTTTATATATCCATCCTGAAGCAACTTGGCTTTCAAGTATGTCGAGCTCTATAGTTTTTCTTCTATTATAAAGATACTGCGCATCACGAAGACCGCGCACAACACCTTGTATTCTTGAAGAATAATCAGACATTTGAGGATTATAATACCCTAAAATAGGTACAAAGGGATAATTATCTATACCAAGTGGATTTGGTCCATCGTATAACACGTTACCTGAGATAACTATAGCAAGATTAACTGTTGGTACTTCTTGTTTAACGATAGTAACACTTGGATATATTCTTAAAAATTCATTAAGTCTGTCTTGATCATTAGATTGCCATTCAAGTGTTTCGCCTGTTTGAGAATCAATGAGCATGTTTTGTTTACGGTATGTTTTATAATAGAACTCGTCGTATGGAAGCAAACTGCCAAGATTAAAGTTAAAGGATTCAGGCATATGTTGGAACTTGCCATCGCGAGCTTCTTTTATATTAATATTTTCAATTGTATCTTCATGATCAGGAAGAAGAGAAATAGCTTCATTTTTAGTAAGATATGATCGTTTCCAAATACCATTACAGTCTGATAAATCCTTCTTCTTAAAGAACGGATCTATAAGAAAACTATTGTAATCACAACTATCTACCTTAATATTACCTGAAACAGGATCCGTTCTGTAATCAACCCATACCTGTAGAAGATTCATGCCTGTAACTAAAGATCCATGAAATGCATCAGATACAGTTTCTAATACACCTTCTTGTTGATTAATCCACATTAAAAGTTTAGAGAATTGATCGGCTGTTTGTTCATCACCGTTTTCAACTGGTGTAACGATAGTAGACTTGCGATTCTTTCTTTGTTGTCCAGAAATCATATTAGTAACACGACGAATACGATTAAAATTAAATTCTTTTCCTCGTGCAGATGGAATATGAGCATAAAGCTCATTCCATAGCGATTGGTCACCTGCGTTAAAACGAGTATCCATTTCAGCTTCAGCCCAAAAAGACTGATTTATAGTGATGCTCTCTTTATAAAAGTTAGACATCTTCGCTAAGATATAATTATCACTTTCTTCAGAGAAACTTGAGCCAAGCTGTGGAAAAAGCATATCTTATCCCCTTTTACAATAATTTGGATCAAAATCCAGTGGCTAATTCATTAGACTCTCAATACATAATTTGTGCAACATACGATGTGTAAGTATTAATGATAAATATTTTATTGATATGTGAGTAATATAGCAAGACTATTACTGGTAATATAATTTTATGGGGTGCGCACCCAGCCCTAGAACGAACTAAGTGCGCTTAGGGATTGATAAGAAACTAGCAGGAGTCGAACCTACGACCGCGTATCTCTGCGCTGCTCTGTCCAACTGAGCTATAGTTCCTTATATTTTATATAGTATAATTTTACTGTTCCGTAAAGACTTTAACGTCTCCCACTTCTAAAAACATCTGGTAATCCACCATCTGTTCCATATATAGCTTCTCGATATCTTTTATCAAGATCTTCTGACGATAATCCATCCCTTGTTCTTGGTAAAGATACACATAAATAACGCATTGCATCTGCAAAATGTGACGAATAATCGTGAAGAGGAAAGTTATTATATATCTTCTTTTTCGCATCATACTCTTGTCTGTAGTTCTCTAAAGCCTTAATAAGCGGTACACATTTATCACTATCTATCCATATCTTACTTAACGCAGATCTTACAGACTCAATGCCATCTTCAATAGATATATTTCTTGCCGTAATAAACTTTATTCCAAGATGACGAGCTTTCTCTATACGAGTCATACCAGACCCCCATTCTTTAACAGCTATATCATGTGGTGCAATATGCCTACCATAAGAATAAGGCTTAGACTCAACAATCTTAACGTAATGCTCAAGGCCTTCCTTTGCATGCTCATAACAATCAATAATTCTAACTGTTTGGCCAATATTCTGGAAGAAGATAATCGTTGTTGAATCCCTAACTCCTATATCCCAAGCAGTATGTACTTTAAATGCTGGCTCCCATGGAACCGTTCCAATTTGGTTGTTTCTTCTCATTTTATCAAAGTACTTAGCGTAATAGGCACCCTCAACTCCTAATTCGAAACTGCAATAATATTCTTGTTGGATAAGATCCTCAGACATAATGCCTTCTTCGCGCTCAAGGTCTATAGCCTCTTGAGATATATGCTTTGTATCATCAAGTGTGAGATAATATGCAAACCATTCTTTAGACCTTAAACCAAGCTGATACAAATCATACATGTTATTCTTTCCACGCGGTGTCGATATAAACAGCGCCCATCCTTCGTTAGCTGTTAAAATAGGACGTATAAATTGATACGCACGTGGATCTTGAATGGCATATTCAGAAAAAATACATGCAGTTGGGTTTGTTCCGACTAAACTATCAATATTATCAGAACCAACAAGCTGAAGAATTGAGCCATTCATAAAACGAACCTTCATTTCTTGTCCGTTCATGGATGTAACTAATTCAGATGGTATAAAATCGGTAAAACGCATGCCATCGGTCGTAATACTGTCCCAGATGACTTTTTTAGCTTGTGCATAGGTAGGAAATATATAGTAAACAACGCAGACTTTCTTAAGGCACTGCCGTATTCCAAGATTGAATGCAACAATATCTTTTCCTGAACGTCTTGGCATAATTGCGACTACTCTCTTGTACTCTTTATTCTCTATTGCATCAACAATAGGTAATTGGTAGTCGCGAGGTATGAACTTATTAAGGTAAATCTTATTTTCTTCACTCACATCTCTCCAATATAGTTTTACTTTAGTTTACACGAGCCGGATCAATGTCATCAACTCGTGACGTTTTGTCACGAGTTGGTTCTTCTTCTTTGTGCTTAGCACCAAGCGGAACACAAGATGGATTATCTGAAACATGCTTCCAAGTCCCCGCCTTTGCATGCCATCTTAATCTTTTTATATTCTGCGCCAGCATTAATTACTTAAACAAATAACTTATTGGACCAATTATTTGCTCAGTTTGTTCAAGCTCTTCATCTTGTAAAAACAATAATACTTCATCACTATATTCT
>Ga0307928_10001679_pt1 | contig 16860 bp, 11 predicted proteins | sample AceLakmetagen232_FD_201815 | JGI IMG/M metagenome (GOLD analysis project Ga0307928, IMG submission 201815) | Saline water microbial communities from Ace Lake, Antarctica - #232 | ecosystem: Environmental > Aquatic > Non-marine Saline and Alkaline > Saline | place: Antarctica: Ace Lake... | reverse complement strand
GGTGCTGGTTCAGACATAGATGGAACATATATCGATAGTATCGTAGCAAATAAAATTACAGCAGGTACTGGAATTATAAATAGTCTTTCTGTTCTTTCAACATTAACAATGGGTTCTATTGGAACTGACGGAACTATTCAAAGTTATGGTTGGAATGGAAGTGTAGATGGATTTCAAATTTTAGGTGGTTCAAATCCTAGTTTTACTTTAATCGGTGGAGCTATTACTGGAACTGTAATACAAACTGCTTCTACTGGTCAAAGAGTTAAAATATATGATAATAAAATTGAAATTTATAATAGTAGTAATGCTTTAGTTGGTACATTTTCAGGTCAAACAGGAACATGGGCTAGTGCTATACAGTGTCCTATAGCTGAAATTGATATTATTGGTATGACAGCTCAGGGTGGCGGTTTTACTTCAATTACAAAAGATGGAGTAATAGGAATAGATGTCGATGGAATGGCGATTAGTACAAATAAAACTGGTGGTGGAAAAATTAAACTTATCCCAGAATCTGGACAAGATGTTACTTCTACAGAAGATATTAATTTGGCTTCTGGTAAAGAATTTAAAGTAAATGGAGTAGCAATAGGAGGTGGAGAAACAAATACTGGTACATCTCTTGGATCATATGATATTTATAAACAAAAAGTTGGAGTACAATTACAATTTAGAGGAATATCAGTGTCTGGTGCATTGTCAGCATCCACTTTAACAAATGATATAGCATTAAGTCATAGTACTTCAGCTGGATATAAACATGTTCCTACAAGTGGATCAACACAACAATTTTTAAAATATAGTTCAAGTGGTACAGCAGTATGGTCTTATTTAGGAGCTACTGCAAATGCTACAACAATAGTACCAGGAAGTGGAACAACTAATTTAGGTAATTCAACATATTATTGGAATAATGCTTATATAGATACTATTTATACAGATGATTTATATGATAGAAATCAAGGTTATATTATAACTCATAATATTATTAGACCAAGTGTTAATAATTCAATATTATTAGGTAGTACAAGTTATGCTTGGAATAGAATATATTCTTATAAATTAACATTAAAACCAGCAGCTACAAATCCTACTACTGGTGGAGATATAGTAAATTATGCTTCTGGAGCAACAGACCAATTTAGAGGAACACCAGGAGATGGAACTTGGGATGGTTCATTTGATATGACAGCTTATTAAAATAAATATATGGAAAAATTAAAAAAAGAATTAACTTATTTAGATAAAACTAAAACAATAGCACAAAGAAAAATTACTTATAATAAAGTAATAAGTGCTAAAATGAATCCTTTATCAAAGGAAAATTTTAATGCTGATACTTTTGAACCACTTGGTAATAATAATGATATGGTAGAGATAGCAGATAGACAAAGGATAGAATTACCAGATAGACTTCCTACTCATGGGTTAAAAGCTAAAGAGATTAGAGAGGGTCAAATGATTGGAATGTATGAAAGTAAACAAGATTTATATCTTATATCAGCTCAAATTTATAATAAATTACAAGATAAAATAGACGATTTACAAAATCAAATAAATAATATAAATAATAAAATAGATAAAGAATAAATATATGGCACAAAATAATCAAATACCAAATGGAGCTATTATTAAATTTACAGATAGTCCAAGAGTTTATTTAGTAGATACAAATAAAGAAACTGGTGCAAGAGAATTAAGACATTTTACTCAAGAAGTACAAATGGCTAATGGTCAATCTATTTTTACAAGAATGGTTGAGTTAGACCCTTCATATAAAACTGGTTTTGAAGAAGGTGCCTCTATTAGTTCTAATCTACCATTTGATGCTATTGAACCAAGTTGGAAAAATAATATACAAGAAATATCTGATAAACAAACAACTCCACCTAATCAAACACAAACTCCTGATAAAACACAAACTACTGATAAAATACAAACTCCTAATCAAACTGTACAATTTATTTCAGAAGATAAAGTCAGAGAAACTTTTGAAGCTTTTGGATATGAACCAGACCAAAAAGATATTGCTTATTGGACTAGAAAACCATTAGAAAGCCTTGATGATATGGTAGAAAAACTTAATGATAGAGTAAAAAATGATACTGACGTTAAAAATGCTCCCGATTCTATTAATTGGGCTGGTAAAGTATTAGATAAAGGTACAACCGAAATAAATCCATTAGATGATGCATGGCTTCTTAAATTTGAAAGTGACCCTGATGGTTCTGGACCAATGACATCATCTACAATATTTCTTGTTGGTAAAGATGATAAAACAATCAGACCATTTTTAAATGAACAATCATTTAATAATTATATGGTAAGTATAGGAAAACCAGAAGTTAATATTGGGAATGCTGCTGAAACTGGATTAATTACTTTAGTACCTACAGAATTATTTTCTAGCGGACTAGCCCTATCAAAAGATAAAGGTTATGAATTTTTAACAAATGAATATGGCGTTCAAACTGATGGAACATTCACAACTCAAGAAACATCAGTTGATGATTCTAATCAGTTAAGACATTTATATGGTTATGCTAGGAGTGAAGAAGCTGAAAAAATAGCATTACAAATGTTAGATAATGAAAGAGGTGGTATTTTAACTATGTTAAAATCTGCTGGTGCTTCTACTGGAATTTCTCCTGAAGTTATTGATGAAGCATCTAAAGACCATAAGATTATTGGACTATATATAGATGCTTTAGCTTATGGTAATTATAGTATGCAGGATATTATTAGAGATTTAGTAAGAAGACAACAAGTTAAAGATGGTAAAACTGAATATCAAAATAAAAAAGTTATCGACCCATTAAAAAGAGCTGATGAATATTATGCAACACCAGAAGGAAGTGTTATTAAAACAGATATTAACCTAAAAATTCCTGAATGGATTGGTAATGTTGATACTAATATATTAGGATATTCTATATTTCAATTACCACAAGAAGCATTTGAAATATTAGTACCTCCATTTGACCCAACATCAGAAGAAGGAAAAGCTGCAATGGAAGCAATCGAAGCTAGTCATTATGATATATTATTAGAACAATTAAGTGCAGTTACTAAACAAGAAAAAGCATTAGCTGATTTGAATTGGAAAACATTTCAGGATGATTTAAATAAAAAATATGGTATTAGTTTAAGTGATAATGCTACTGAAGCATGGAATCAATTACAAGGAATAAAATCAGGAGCTCCTGGTGTAGGAAAATCTGGTGTATTTGAAGAAGCTAGAGATAAAATGTTACAAGCAGTAAGAAAAGCTGATGATAGATTAAGGGATGAAAAAGTAGATGAGAAAAAGAAACAAGAAGCAAATTTTTTAATGAAGTCTGGTACTCCAGACCAAATTAATGAATTTTTAAGTAATCTTACCGATCCAGAAGAAAAGGCAGCTTTTGATAAATATTTTAGACCAGACCCTACAATAGTAGATTATTTTAGTATAGAAAATTTAAAGAAAGAATTTCCAACATTAACAGACGAACAAATTAAACGATATAGTGAATCTTTAATTGACCCAGATTCTGGAATGTATAGAAGTCAAATATATCAAACATTGTATGAAAATAAATATGGACCAATATCAATTCCAGAAGCAGGCGTTATTCCAGGCAAAGAAGCTTATCAAATAGGAGAAGTTTGGTATGACGAAGCAGGAAACCTTCATGGTCATGGAGCAATGTTTGAAGCAGAAAAGAAAAAATTAGAAAAGGAAAGAGAATTTATAACTGGTAGACCTTATGATGCACCACCTTTAGCAATAGAAGAAGAACCAAGTGGAGAGCAACCAGTTGGAGAACAACCTCAACAACCACAACAACCAGGACAAATAGGACAATCAGGACAACAATTAGGTACTTATGTTCCAAACCCAGATTTTTTACAACATTATACTGCTGATGAGATTATAGAAGAACCTGATGGTAGAATATATTTAAAACCAGGAGTAGAAGTAAGATGGGGACAAGAACAACCTCAACAACCACCAGTTGAACAACCTCCTGTTGAACAACCTCAACAACCTCAAACATCTAATATACCAAATGGAGCTATTATTAAATTTACAGATAGTCCAAGAGTTTATTTAGTAGATACAAATAAAGAAACTAGTGCAAGAGAATTAAGACATTTTACTCAAGAAGTTAAGATGGCTAATGGACAATCTATTTTTACAAGAATGGTTGAATTAGACCCTTCTTATAAAAGTGGTTTTGGAGATGGAACTTCTATTAGTTCTAATTTACCATTTGATGCTATTGAACCAAGTTGGGGACAAAATATATCTACAACATCGGCTCAACAACAACAACAACCTCAGCAACAGCCTCAGCAACAGCCTCAGCAACAACAGCAACCTCCTATAACTCCAACTCAAACACCATGGGAAACATTTAAGGGAGAACATTCAAACGTAGATTGGTCTGGATATACACCCATTTCTTCACCATCTGAAATGAGTAAATATGAGAATGTTCAACATCCAACAGGAGGTGATACTTTATATGGTAAATTAAAACAAACTCAAACTCCTACATATACTCCGCCTCAAACTCAAACTCCTACATATACTCCACCTCCAACCCAAACTCCTACATATACTCCACCTCCAACCCAAACTCCTACTCAAACTCAAACACCAAGTAGTCAGTATGATTTAAGTAATCCTACAAGTATAGATTGGAACACTGCTTATGGTGGTAGATTTAGTCATAGAAGAAAAGACCCACAAAGAGCTGCTGAACTTGCTAAAATGTGGGAAGATCAAAATAAATAATTAAATAAAATAAATAAATAACCACAATGGCTATACAATACCCAAGGAACGTTCTATATAATAAACTAATGGACGTATCACAATCGTTAGGTGAAGCTACGAGGCAAGCTAAAATTCGTAGTACAGCACCTGCACCAACTACTGCACCAACAGGAGACATATCTCGGTATCAAAATTTACCTAAGAGTTTAAGCGATATTGGAAGTGTCACAGTGCCATATATGGGATCCACTAGTTATGAACCAGGCGGAACACATCGTGGCCTAGATCTCGGAAATGTAATGGGCACCCCGATTCCTTCATTCACTGGAGGAACTGTAACTGATATTAGAACAGGACAAGTTCAGGGAGATCCAGATTTTGGGAATTTTGTTACGATAATTACACCACAAGGTGACAAAGTAAGGTACAGCCATTTATCACAAAGTTATGTCAAGGTAGATCAAAAAGTTAAACCAGGTGACGTTCTCGGAACAATGGGAAATACTGGACAGACTTATAGTTCGCACGGAGGAGATGCTTCACATCTTGACCTCAGAATTCAGACGGCGTACAATAATCAATATGTAAATCCAATTACTTATTTAAGAGATTATAAATATGAATAAATATTATGAGTAAAGTTGAAAAAACATGTGAGTATTGTAACAAAATATTTTTTGTTAAAAATTATAGAAAAGAAAATGCTAAATATTGTTCTCACAAATGTTATTGGAAATCTTTGATAGGCACAATTTCCAAAAAAAGAACAGGAAAATATATAAAATGTAAACAATGTAAAAAAGAATTTTGGGTACAACCTAATGAAGAAAAGAGTGGCAGAAAATATTGTTCAAATAAATGTTATCATGATAGTTCATTATTAAATATCAATAAAAAACATATAAAGAATAATTTAAAACCAATAATTAAGAGAGGAACTTATCAAAAATGTGAAAACTGTGGAAAAGATTTTTATGTATATCCATACCAAAAAAATAGAAGATTTTGTTCAATGGAATGTAATAAAACTGGAATTTATCAAAAATGCGAAAATTGTGGTAAAGAATTTTGGGTTAAAAATTGTAATAAAGACAAAAGTAAATATTGTTCAAAAAAATGTTCTGATATTAGTTTAAAGACTGGTGAATATAAAAAATGCGAAAATTGTGGTAAAGAATTTTATGTAACTATGGCTAGGATAAAAAGAGGAGAAGGTAAATTTTGTTCAAATAAATGTGTCAGCCTTAGTAAAAAAACTGGTGGATATAGAAAATGTAAAGAATGTGGTAAAGAATTTTATATAAGTATAGCTAGAATAAAAAGAGATTGTAAATACTGTTCAAAAAAATGTGCCACAATATCTAAATGGAATAATAAAGGTTTTAATTATAGTGAAAAAATAAGAAAATGCCTTGAATATAAAGCATGGAGACTATCAATATTCGAAAGAGACAAATTCATCTGTCAAATGCCAGACTGTGATAAAACTGTAAGAACTTTAAACGCTCACCATATTATAATGTTTTCAAAAATAATAAAAAACAATAATATAAAAACTATAGAAGATGCTTTAAATTGTAAAGAATTATGGAATGTAGATAATGGAATTACATTATGTGAAAAATGTCATGGAAAAACAAAAGGAAATGAAAAGAAATACATCAACCTTTTTAAAGAAATAATAAAACTAAATACGATTAAAAATTAATTAAAATATATGGAATACAACAATCAAAAAAGTATTAACATAAATGCTGTTATGAAGAACCCTCAATTAGCTAAACTAATTGATGAAGCTCTAAAAGCACCACTTGGTAGTACAAAAAGGGAGAAAGCTCGTGCTGTTTTGTCGTCTTTAAATAAAGCTGGACAGAATACTTTTGATGGAATGGGTGGTTCTCCATATTCTTTACAAGGAACTTCAAACCCTTTACAAGGGTCATCTAATTATTTGCAAGGTTCTATAAATCCCACACAATCAGCTCCTGGAATATCTTCTAGTGCTCCTCCTCAAGACCTTAATGTTAATCCAACACCATATCAAGGATTTCAACAAGATTTACAAGTAACAGGACAACCAGCTGAACAATCAATGATACAAGAAAGAGTAGATGTAGTTCCTGGATTACCATTACCAAAACAACAAGCTACTCCAACAGGGTCAGTGACAGAAGAAATTACACCTCCTTATGGTATGGGATTAGAGGGTCTTAGAAAATGGGATAAAGAAGACCCTGAAGCCTTAAGTCAATTTATAACTAATCTATCTGGAGTAACAGAAGAAATAGCAGACATAACAAGACCAGAAGTAATTCCTAGTGATATGTGGGAACAAATTAAAAAAGATGTTGAGGGTAATATAGGAGCAGACACATCAAGTTATTTTGCATTAGGAAAATTAAAAGAATGGCTTCCAGGTGTTCCAGAAGCAGAATTACCAACTGGTGCTATTTGGACAGATGAAATTCCTGCTATTAGAGAACGATTAGATGAAGAATATCAATTAAATTCTTTATTAGATAATGTAGAGAGATTAGATGCTCAAGGTTTAACTATTGAAAGTGATTTACAAGCATATATTAGGGGAAGAGATAAATACATTAAAAACATTAATAATATGATTGATAATGTTAATGATATTTATACCGATAGAGATGTCTCAGACCCTAGAGTAAGGTCTATGTTAGATAAATATAGAAATTATTTATATATGTCTAAAGGAAGACAAGAAGTTAGATATAATGGTTATGTTACTCGGTCTATTCAGGAACATGAATATAGATTAAAGAGAGCAACCGATAAATATAATAATAATTTTGACAAATTCGAATCTGAATTAAAAGATGAAAAAGATATGACAGAAGAAAGATACGAAGTATATAGTAATATGTTAAAAGACTTATATAATAGTCTTGATGAAAAAGAAAAGGAAATAAATGAAATTGGTAAAGATAGATTAGGTCAACTTGAAAGTAATTTGGAAAGTGAAAAATCTATTCTGGAATATATAAGAGGAACAGTTGATCCATTAGAAATGACAAATGCTAATCTTAATACATCCTATAATAATTATATTACTGCACTTACAGGTGAAGCAAGCGAAGATATATTATCTAATAAATGGAATAGTCTTAGTGATATAGAAAAAAGAGCTTGGCTTAAATTCAAAGAGATTACAGATAATCCAGCAACAAAAGCAAAAAATGATGGATGGTCTTATAAAAAGGTGGTTAAACTTGTCGAAGCTGGGAAATTAGAAGGCCAATCAATTGGAAGATTAAAAGCTGCTATTGCAAGTAAGGGATATGCATTTGAACTTTTTTTAGATTTATTAAGGGATTATGTACCTGCAGGAAAAGAAGAAAAAACAAAAGCATGGTGGTTAACAACACCGTTGGATATAATAAAAAAAATATTATAAACAAAATAATAATAAACAAAATAATATATGGTTAATTTAATTCCAGATTGGTATAGAAGACAAGAGGAAGAACAATCACAGGCTAGTCTAACTGATGAAGAATTATCTAAAAGATGGAATGCACCAAAGGTTTGGGATATATCAAAAACATTAGACGCTATATCGAAGAAAATAGAACCTAAAGTAAGCGTTAAACCTATAGATAAAACTTCTTTACCAGAAGCAAGCGTTAAACCAACAATAGATACTTCATTATCTAAAGTAAGTGTTAAACCAACAGATACTTCTTTTGATTTACCTAAATTATCTGTAAGCGAATATAAGCCATCGTTTAGTTCACAATATAATCAATTATCAAAGACATTAGATGCTATATCGAATATATCTTCAAAAAAAGAAACTATATCAGCCAAAACAGTTACTGATTATAGACCTACTTTTCAAAGTTTATTTGAACAAAAATCATATAGACCACCAGCTGAACCATCACTCAAAGTAAAACCCTTTGTTACGCCACCATCAAATATAATAGATGAGTTAAGGGTAATTATGCCTCAATTAAAAGAAAATATTAGAGTTATTCCAGAAGATGAACGAACCCTTAGATATCAAGAAAAAACCTTACAATCAATGTTAGATAATTTAGAAAAAGAACATCAACGAATATTATCTAAGGGAGAATTAATAACATTAGACGATGTTTCTATTTTCGAAAAACAACAGAATGAAGCAAAAAAGTTTTATGAAAAATATAGACAAGAGATAGAATCATATAATAAAGTTCATAGATATGCTCCTGATTATTTAAGTAGTCTTAAAGACCAGTCTTTTGCTATTCCTAAAGAATTAATGCCTAAAACTGTTGGAGATATTGCTCAAGATTGGAATCAGTTTATAAAAGATAAAGAATCTGGAATATTAGATTTACAAGACCCTAAGGGTTATCAAGTAAAAGTTCCTGAATTAATTTTAAGAACTATTGCTGGAGAATTATTACCAAATATAGGTAGAACTGGATTAGGATTGACTAAAGCTGGTGCTGAATTAAAAACAGAATTTTATAAAAATATTCCAGTAATAAATAAAATAGTAAATAAAGAAAATGATAAAATACTTAAAGTTGTAGATGGTATGCTTGATAAATTAACTAAATATCAACAAGAAACTCTTAGTCCTATCTATGAAAAACCTAAATGGTCTGAATTTACAAAAACAAAACAAGATAAATTTAAACAAAAATTTAATGAGTTATTATCTCAAAATATAAGTGCTACAATTAGTTTAGCTGAAATGGTAGGTATTAGTATAGCTACTGGTGGAACTGGATTAGGATTAGGTGTAATGGGAGCTATGACAGGAACTGAAATGTATTTGAAGGCAAGATATAAAGATGTTAGTCCTATCGCTTCTGCTAGTTTGGGAGTGGCTATGGGTTTAACAACTGCCATAACAGAAAAAATACCATTAAATTATATTTTTGGAACTGCTAGTAAGGGATTAAAAAACTATTTAATGTTTTATGTTTTAGAAACAGCTCAAGAAATTACAGAACAGGTTGGAGATAATCTTTTAACTATGACTTTTGATAAAGATGTTAAGATAACAGACCAATTGAAAGAAACTATGACAGCTATGATATTACCTACATTATTTGGTGGAACTATGTCTAATGTTCAAAGAAGTCAAACTATTAAAAACATAATATCTGAAAGTGAAAAACAGGGTGTAAGAATTAATAAGCAACAAGCTGGAAAAATATTAAAAGATTCTGAAACTACTTTTGAAAATAGAACTACTGAAGCCTTTATAAATATTCAAGAAAGAATAAAACAAGCAATTAAAGAAGTGGATATACATAAAGCAAGACCAGGCTTTATTAAATTACCAGGAAAGACACCGGTGGAAGGAGAAATTGAGTTAGAAGAATTAGAAGTTGAGCCAATAATACCCACTCAGAAGCCACAGGAGGCTGTCAGGGAAGTTTTAGAGCCAGAAGTGGTAAAAGAACCAACGGAACTAGAAATTCAACCAGAAACAAAAGAATTTCAAATAGGTATAACATCTGTAAAGGGATTTGACGAAGCACAATTTCAAAAAGATAATGAATTAGTTGATAGGGGATTAGAATTAGAAAATCAGGGTAATTTTGATTTAGCTCAAGATACTTTTAATAAAGCACTTGTATCTGGTCAAAAAATTCTTGGAGAAAATTTAAAGACTATATCAGATGATGTAAATATAAAAAAATCTATAGGAAGACTTTTTAAGACAACTGAACCAACTTTATATACCAATGTAACAGTATCTAATAAAAATGTTGATAAATTTATTGATACAGTTTCTACCATTTCAGGAGATTTATTTAAACAGAGTTCTGTTATAGTAAGTAATGCTTTACCTATTGACAAAACGTATCAGTATGGTATACTTGATAGTAAGAAAGGAACATCAATCGAACCAACTATTGATATTATTTTAAATAGAAAAATAACATTAGCAGATAATAAACTTTTAGATGAATTATTTGCTAAATATGATTTAATAAAAGGAGCTACAATAAAACCAGATGGCTCTGGCATAGAAATAACTAATTTAAGTAAATTTAATCAAAATTATGAACAATTTAAAAAAGACACATGGGACCTCGCAGAAGATTTCAAACAGCAAGGAATTCTCAGAAGCGTTCAGGAAAGAAGCAGAAAAACGTGGTCTATCGGAATATCTAATAAAGACGCCCTCACAACCTACAAACAAATACACAGTGACTTTCAGACCATTGGCACGGAGAAATCAAAAGAAAAAGAAGAAGTAAAACCAACAGAAAAAGTAATACAAGCCATCAAAACAAGACCTGATGTTGTTAGTGCTGAAAAAATATCTAAAGCTATAAGAGATGTAGAGAAAATCTCAAGACCAGCAAAGTATAGTGAAATAAAAAAAGCTATTAAAGAAACAACCGGTAAAAAAATATCTGATTTTATTAAAATGAGAGAATATACATTATTAAAAACAAAACTTAGAAATATAATTAGAGGTATACGTGAAGGTAGGAAGACAAAGAGTGAAGAAATCATTAATGCTCAAAAACAACTTAGAAAATTTGTTAAAGATTCTAAATTAGAACCTAAATTCAGAGATAAATTTGATAGTATTATTAGGAATGTAGCAAAGGCAAAAAATCCTATTACTAAAATGGTATCTATATTATCAGATATAAGGTCAAAAATAAGTGATATTAAGACCAAGTTAAGTAAAAAGGATTTAATAACATCTATAAGAAAAAATTTAAAAGCATTTAAAATTAAAAAGGGTAAAGTTGGTAAGTTAACTGTTGAATATGAAATGCTTAGAGATGCTATGCTTAATATTTATTTTGATAAGAATAAGTTAAGAACAAAGAACGACAATATTGTTCTTTTAGAAGATATACAAAAGAGATTAGAAGATAAAAGCACTGGGTCACAAATTGTTCCTAGAGATTTTGTATTACAAGCATTATTAACTGAAAATGATAGAAGTATTAATGGTCTAGGTGAAATGACAACTGGAGAATTAGAAACTTTATTAATTAGAATACAACAAACAAAAAAAATAGCTCGTGATAGTTTCTTATGGAAACAAATTGAAAGAACTGCTAAGTTAGAAAAGGATATTGATACAGCTGTTGAAAATATGTCTGCTAAAACAGATAAAAATATATTTAGTAATAAAATAAAAATAAAAGAATTTCTTAAGAGAGCTTATGATATAGCCGATATTAGAGATAGAGGATACGCTCAAATCGTTAGTTTCTTAGATAGTATAAAGGGAGGTAAATTCTTTTTGAATACTTTATATCAACCAATATCAGAAGCTAACAAAAAAATGTTTATTAAAGAACATGACAGAAGAGAAGAGGATAGAATTTTTTTAGAGTCTATATTCAATAAAAAAGATATTTTTCTAGACAATAAGTTAAGAAAAATGAATAAACAAAAATATATTGGTAAATTTAAAGATGTAAATGGTAATAAAATTGATTTATTTTTTACGGACTTTGAAATGATAGATATATATAATTCACTTAAGATGAAAGATAATAGAGAGGCTATGATTAAGGATGGTATATATATAGGTAAAAAATTTGGTGAAGGTAGAGTTATTAAAATTAATGATAATATTATCAAAGCAGTTAAAAATAATATGAGTCCAGAATCAAAGAAAATGGCTGACTATATTATTTCTAAAATTGAAAATAAAGAATTTTTTAAAGGAATGACTAATGCTTATGAAAATAAATATAATAAACCATTTCCAGCAGTAGATGGTTATTGGGGAATGCCTAGAAAACATGTTGGTAAAAAAAGGATTACTGATAGATTAGATATGTTTCATCAAGAACAAGAAAAAAGAGGTTTACCTTCACCTGCTTCTTTTAATCAAAGAGTAAAAAATAATAATCCACTCTTAATACAAAATGGTTGGACTAAATATACTAATGGGTGGAATGGAATAACTAGATTTGTAGAATATAATGAAGCCTTTGAAGATATAAAAGCAATAATAACTAATAACGACTTTAAAAATAAATTTATAGAAATACTTGGACGTAATAATTATAAACAATTAGAAGAATCTTTCGATTGGACAGCATCTGGTGGAATAAGGACTGTTAATGTTGGAGCGATTGGTAAGGTTGTAAATAGTCTACAAACAATGTTAACAATTAATTATATTGGTAGTAAAATTAGAAATGTATTATCTCAAGGTACATCAGGAGTAGCTGCTATGGCTGAAGTTCCAATTAAAGAATTTATTAAAGGAATTGGCAACATGATGGTTAATCCTGGAAAAGCATACTATAAAATGATGGAAAGTCCCATCATAAGATATAGACATGAAAAAGCTGATTTCTCAAAGGGTATGTTTTTACAAGAAACAGAAAAAATACAAAAATATACTGAATTTAAACCAGCAAGAATGTCTATGATATTTACAAGAATAGGTGACATGACAGGTGTAATTATTGCTGGTTATAATATCTATCAATATAATTATAAACAATATATAAAACAAGGAATGAATGAGGAGTTAGCAGATAAATATGCACTACAAGATGCTGAAAATTTTGCTATATTTACTCAACAATCAGCCCTTGCTGAATTTGCTAATGCTATAAAAAGGGCACATCCAGTAGTTAGAAGTCTTGGAAGATTTCAACAAGCTCAATCTATGTATAGAGCTAAAGGTGCTAATGCCATTAGAACTTGGATGAATAAAGGAGACGAAAAATGGGAGAAAAAAAACTTCTTACCAATGGCAAAAAAAGTTATTACTTATCATTTTACATTACCAGCATTGTATGAACTTAGTAAAGGAAACTTTAATCCTATTTCTATAGCTTCTAGAACTATATTATCTCCTATCTCTGGATTCATGGGATGGGGTAAATTTGTTGAATATGGAATAATGCTTGGTTTCATACGAATGATGATGATTACTGGTGATGATGACGATGATGAAAAATTAAAAGATCTATTACCATTTAAACCAGATTGGATAGGTAATGAAACATGGAAAATAGTTGAAAGAACCGTAAAGAGTTTTGGCGATTTAGTTGAATCAGATTACGCATATCCAGAAGATAAAGGAGAAGATATTTTAAATATAATTGATGGTACATTAGTCCCACTTAAAATACCAACTAAGAATATCAGAGAAGAAGTTATGAAATTAGATGATATGTTAAGTGGAGATATTCCATTGAGATTATTAGAGACAGAATGGCAAAGTGAAAAGAGAAAAGAAAAAGAACCCAAGAGTAGTGTTAAAGGTTTCGATTGGGATGCTATGGATGATGAAATTAAAGGTTTCGATTGGGATGCTATGGATGATGAAATTAAAGGTTTCGATTGGGATGCTATGGATGATGAAATTAAAGGTTTCGATTGGGAAGATCAAGAATAAATTATCTTCTTTATCTTTATTTTTTCCTTTATCTTTTTCATTTCTTTTATTATCTCCCCTTTTTTATTAAACTTACAAAAAGGGCATTTAAATCTTTCCCATTTTTTAATATCATCTTTTGGATGAAATGTTAATTGTGTTTTTTTACCACATTTAGAACAAAGATAATGTGGAAATTTTTTTATTTTAGCCTGTCTTCTATAATATATAACAAAACATTTTCTACTACAAAATTTATGTTTATTTGTTCTCTGCATAAATTCAGTTCCACAAATTAGACATTTCGTTTTTTGCATGAGAATTAGGTTAATTATTAAAACTAAATTACAATCCAGAATTATTATAATCATTAATAAGTCCTCGCTGTAATGCCTTAAGTGCATTTATTATTTGTTCTACAGACTCTAAGTGAGCCTTGGCTATTATTAATTTTGCTGATTCAACTGTTCCATTAGCTATTACTTTAGCCTTAGATGATGAAATAGCTTTACCAGAATCTTCATCAACTGTACATTCTATTTCCTTAGCAACATTATTAAAATTAATTAAAGCTATTGCATGGCTTAAATTAATGTTTGTATAATGACTTGCCAATCGACTTATTACTTCTCCAACTCTACTACCATCAGTAACTCCTGCCTTATATTCGTTAAGAAATTCTTCATACTCTACTCGATACTGTTCTTTTTTTGTTTCTTCCATAATTTTATTTGTTATTTATTATTTTTCCAAAAATCTTCTAAGGTTAATTTATTTCTTTCTAATATTATTTCTTTGTTATTTTCATTTCTTTCATTTTTCCATATTCTAGGCCTTTTCTCTATGATACACCAAGTACTATTTTCCCTAAGAATATATTTAGAAAATAAATATTTAATATAATCTATAATTCCACCACTAAAAAAATATTCTTTTTTCATAATTTTATTTTATTTATTAATTTTTTCAAACATAAAACTTATTTTCATCAGGGTCATAAAGATAGATTTATTATTAGCTCTATATTCCAGTATACATGGTCTATTTATTCGCATTATTTCTTCATAATCTTTATTTTTTATTATATTGTCTAATTCTTTTCTTATATATGTATGGGTATAAAAAATTGTTATTTTGTATTTATTCCCATTATTATCACATAATTCATTATTTTTAATAAATAATCCTTTCTCTTCAAATCCACCAACAGATTTAATACTACTATTATTATTAATATGTTTTGATAGTTCTGATAGTTTTATACTATATCCCAAAGAATTAAAAACATCTCTAAAAATATCTTTTATTGCTACAATTTCTGTATCAGGATTATTCTTAAAAATTTGAAAATTATTAGTATTTTTTCCAACGATACATTTATCAACGAGAAAACTATCGTCTAGATATTTTTTCCATGTAACTTTTAGTAATGATGTAGCATCATTAACAGGATAAGGATTATTAAGTATATTAGGTAGCTCTAATGGTTTAATTTTTTTAATTTTCATAGTTTTATTTTATTTATTAATTATATCATCTTAAATAAGTTTTTTGATAAATTCTAGTGGGTTTTTCCCCTTATCACACCATTCACCTAAGTCTTTTAATTTATAATCTAATGCTTTAGCAAAAATAATGTTAAAAATAAATTTTTCTTTGTTTTCCATAATATTAATTTCTATAGTCGAATCTCCGTTATAATCTGCTATATGCCAACCCCAAGGATGTTCATATTCTTCTATAAATAATTCCCAATCATCAGGAAGGATATATTTATTTTTAACGGCTATTTCAATCGCTTTTCTTAGACATTTTTCATCAGGAAGGATATATTTATTTTTAACGGCTATTTCAATCACTTTTCTTAGACATTTTTTATCAGAAGTAATATTTTCTTTTAAATAAAGTTTTTTTATTGTTTGTAATTTATTTTTTTTCATAATTCTTTTTTTAATATTTTATTAACTATTTTCTTAAACCTCTTCTCTGGATTAAACCCTATTACTTCAAGAGCTTTAGAACAATCAGCAAATGATGACATAACATCTTCTTTAGGCATAGGAAATGCTAATATATCGTGTTTTATATTATGTTTCATACAGTATTTATGAAAAAATCCATAAAGCTCTCCTAACTCTATTCTCTCATTGCCACCTAAATGTAATACTCCATTATAATTAATTTTTAATAATTTATATATAGCTTCTACTAAATCACCAACATAAGTATAGCCTCTTTCGCTTTTACCATCTCCGTATACTGTAACTGGTTTATGATTTCTAATTTGATTTATCCATTTATACATTACCATATCACCCCTACTATTTTCTCCGTAAACTGTAAATGGTCTTATTATTGTACTAGGGACTGAACTATTACCAACTAAATACTCTCCAGTTACCTTAGTAATACCATATACTGATTTAGGATTATAATCTTCATTTTCAGACATTCCAATACCAGTGTTTTTACTACCAAGAACAGAAGAACTACTAAAAAATATTAATCTATTAACTTCATATTTCTCACACATTTTAACTATATTATTAGTCCCAGTTATATTAGTAGATATAAACTCGTCTGGAAACTCCTCACCATTTCTAACTCCAGCTCGAGCTGCTAAATGAATTACTACATTTGGTTGGTTTAATTGAAAGAATTTATCTAATTGAAATAGATTTCTAATGTCTTGGTTATCAAGTAGATCATAGCCAACCCAATCAACTTTTTTTTGATTAAATAATTT
>Ga0307928_10001678_pt1 | contig 16860 bp, 18 predicted proteins | sample AceLakmetagen232_FD_201815 | JGI IMG/M metagenome (GOLD analysis project Ga0307928, IMG submission 201815) | Saline water microbial communities from Ace Lake, Antarctica - #232 | ecosystem: Environmental > Aquatic > Non-marine Saline and Alkaline > Saline | place: Antarctica: Ace Lake... | reverse complement strand
AGCAATGTAGAGAAGCTGCTCTCTAATATGCTGAAGCTTGATAAGCTGATCCCTGATCTCTATGAGAAGATGAAGACCCCGCGCCTGGAAGCCAGGATATCAGAGGCAATGTATGCGGGCGATACCAATGGCCGACTGGAAAAAGCTCAGCTGATAACAAAGAAATCAGCAGACGCAGTCGCGCTGGCTGATGGAGATGATCAGCCTGACTATCTCATCAAGCCGGACACATTCAGCGGTGCCGTTGATTGGTTCAAAAACAAAGTGAACCTGCCCACCAATTTATCATCTAAAGAAATTGCTGCCACTACGTCAGCTGATATGAGGAATCAGGCTTTCTTTTCTGCCAAGATCGCTGACGCTAATATTCTGACCAGCCTGCGGGCAGAGACAGAGGCTATCATATCCGGTGAGCGTGGCTATGGTGAGAGCCTGAAAAGGATGACAGAGTTTCTGGCGCGAGAGGGTTACGGGATCCCCAGGCCAAAGACAAAAGAGGATGCTGATCTCGAGGATATCACCAGTACGTCAAGGCTACTGCTGATACTCCGGCAGAATGTAGGCATGGCTCACGCTGTCGGGCAGCGTAAAGTTTCAGAACATCCAGCAGTAGCAGAGCGCTTTCCTAATTATGTCTATGTAGCAAATACTAACAGGCACCAGGAGTTTGATGGACTGGTGTTGCCTAAGACAGACCCATTCTGGGAGACGCACTACCCGCCCTGGGATTTCAACTGTCTATGCCTGGTGCTCGATGAGGATGCGGATCCGAATGGGAAGACAGCAGGATTCAAGACTCATCCGGATGGGACTCAGTCGGGCAAGCTAGACTTCAATGGTAAGCCTATAAACGTAGATGCACCTGAATCGGGAATGGTCTTTACCAGCTCACCAGATAAAGCATTCAAGACATTTGACGCCAGCATAGTTGATGATCCTCAGCTAGAGAGCCTGGTACAGGATGACCTGGAAGAGCAGACAGATGAGAAGCAACCGGCAAATCTAACAGTGGCTGAGTACAAAGCGCGGATAGCGGATCTCAAGAAACGCATCAAGGAGCAAGAGCAGATTAGAAAGAAGATAGACAAGAAGCTCGCCAAGGAAGATCGAGACGCGGACAAGAGTTAATAACCAGGATGATTTTTTTTAGAAATCTTCCGCAAGAAGTTTAAGGGTGTGTAATCATTGCCTCACTATGAAGATCGATGGATGTAACAACAACAACATAATCCTTGCACTGGCGGGGGAAACTATCAGGCGTGATGCCAATGGAATCCCCTCAGCCATAAAGGTCCTGGAGCCTGGAACATTATCCATCACGATCAAGGGTCAAGCTATTTCCGGATCCGTTACGGCAGCCGACGTTAAGAGCATCATGGATTACCACGCATTGAAAGGTGAGTTTATTCCTGTAGACTGCGAGCACTTAATACAGAAGCTGGCGGACAGTGTCGGAGTTGAAGAGATGGACCTCATAAAGACAAGGCCCCTACTCGGAGAAAATGCAGCGGCTGGTTTTGTTAGTCTGCGCGAAGAGGATGGCGCAGTCTGGGCGCACGTTGAGAAATGGACTGACCGCGCAAAACAATTGCTCAGCTCTTCAGGTGATAAGATGTATGCATACTTTTCGCCCGTGCTTCGTGGCCTCAACAATGGAGGGTTACGCATCACATCATTGGCGCTGACAAACCTACCCGCCATCAATAAGCAGGACATGCTTGCTGCCTCAGAAGTTCAAGAGGCTGACCTATCTGATTTAACTATTGGTAAAATCGAAAACCAGATCGCACTAAACGATACACAAAATGGAGATTCAGGAATGAAAGAAAAACTGATCAAGCTTATTACTCTTCTCGGTATGGACTCTGCAGCACTCACAGCTGAGGGCGCTGATCTAAGTGAACTCTTTGAGAAGACCGGCGTACTCATCACGGGTCTCCAGGATGACCAGTCTAAATTCATTCTCTCTCTCAAGGATGCCCTTGAGTTGGATGACACAGCGACGCTCGATTCTGTCGCGGGTAAGGTTCTCTCTATTGCTGAACTTCAGAAGGGCGATACTACTGCACTGACAGAAATGCAGGGCAGAGTCAATGACCTGGAAGCTAAAGAGAAAGAACGCTTGATCGATGGCTACAGGGCCAGCGGTAAGTTGACTGAAGCTCTGGTCCCTTGGGCGCGCACTCAGGACGTAGCAGCATTGATGGCCTGGGAAGCAGCAGCGCCAGTAGTTGTGAAGCCTACAAGAGCGATCGACCATTCAGAGATTCCTAAAGAAGACAGCGTCGCTCTCTCTGAGAATGACAAGAAGGTCGCGGACATGTGCGGCCTGAACCATGAGTCGGTTGCAACGGCCAACAATCTAAAGGTCAAGGTATAGTTTTCGTTTAACTGGTAAGGATATTTTTAAAACAATAACGCTTAACAATTAACAATGAGGTATCAAATGCGTTCAACTAGAAACATGACATCAATCGCAGTACTCACTTTCATCATGGCTTTTGTATTCTCTCTAGAACTTCCGATGTCCCTGATGGCTACAGCGCTAACGGCTAATAGAGATACACCCATCAGAGTAGGTGAGCTGTTCTCTTATACCCAGGCATCAAATCATATTTACGTAGGATCAATAGTGTGCATAAATTCCAGCGGGACTGCGCTGCCTGGTGCTGACGCTACTGGGCTGACCGTTGCTGGTAGAGCAGAGGTTGAATCTGATAATGATTCCTCTGACTATCTATCCACTCGGGTCATAGAAGTAAGACGTGGAGTCTTTCTGTGGGCAAACGGCGATGTTATAACAGATGCCGATATCGGTAGTGTTGCATACGTAACCGACGATCAGACTGTCCAGGTTGGTGTGAGCACTTATAATATAATCGCTGGTCTGATTGTAGATGTAGACTCTGATGGTGTATGGGTTGATTCCGGTTCACCTGGTGGGATCGGTGCGAGCGCACCTACCAGCTTAGCTGTCAGCGGCAATGCCGCGATCACAGGTACACTCGGAGTCACAGGGGCAAGCACGTTCACTGGAGCGCTTGGCGCCCAGGCTGGTACGTTCGCCGCTACTCTTGCGGTTGCAGGGGCAAGCACATTCACTGGAGCGCTTGGCGCCCAGGCTGGTACGTTCGCCACGACTCTTGCGGTCACAGGCATAACAACTCTAAGCGGTGGCCAAGTGACTGGCTACGCTAACAAGACAGCTGGTTACACAGTTCTGACTACTGACCATCTGCTGAGCTTTAACTCGTCATCTAATACCACATGCACTCTGCTCGAGGCCAGCACTGCGCTGGGTCAGGAATTCATTATCACTCTGCAGGATGACGATGGCGACCTGATAGTTGATACCGATGGCACTGATACCTTTGACGGAACTAACAACCGGATCACTTTCACAAACGCGCTTGATGGCGCGACGTTCGTTCCTACAGCAGCAAACGTATTCACAGTATATGGAAAGACCGGCGGCGTATTGTCTACTCAGTAATTGTAAATTGTCACTATCGTAATCGCCCCTGCTAAGGGGCAAACAAGGAGAGCAGTAATGGATATCAACAGAGAAAATCTTGATTCAATGTTTAAGTCTTACATGACAGCATGGCAGGAAGGTCTGATTCTTAAAGATCCTATCGACCTGAGCTTCCTGTTTTCAGATTTCCCGTCATCCTCAAAGGCCAATTTCTATGCATGGCTTGACATCATACCAGGCTTCAGAGAATGGCTTGGCGATCGCATCTTCAAGAATGTAAGAAGCAACAACTTTGAAGTTGTCAACAGAGATTTCGAGGACTCAAGTACTATCCCGAACAATGACATTGAAGATGATCAGTTCGGTGTATACGCGCCCATCATTCGCATGATGGCTGCTGCGTGGCCACAGCTTAAGTACACCCTGGTGGTTGACGTGCTGAAGAACAACCCGCTGAGTTTCACGGGTAAGGCTTTGTTCGCTAATGACCATGCGTATGGTGGGAATACGATTGACAACCTGGTCACGGATGCACTGAGCGCAACTTCATATGAAGCAGCTAGACTTGCTGCCTCCGAGTGGCAGTACTCGAACGATGAACTGATCAGACCTAATTTCACTCACCTGCTCGTTGGCGAGAAAAACAGAACGACAGCTTACAACATTGTTGTCAATGAGAGGATCGTGGCGGAGACCGGTGCGGGCGGTTCAAAGGAAAACCCAAACAAGGGAACAGCGATCCCTGTTGTCATCCCTGATTTCGCTGGAACTTATGACGACTACTGGGTCCTGGTTGATGGCTCCCAGCCTGTGCATGCGATCTGCAGACAGATACGCAAGGAAGCTGCACCATTCATGGATACTGATCCGGCGACAGTGATGCGCTCTGGTCAGGTTGACTTCATGGCTGATGGTCGCGGTGCAGCTGCACCTGCTTTCCCTCACATGGTATTTGGTGGAAGACTCTAATTGTTGATGCGGTGGCGGCAGCTTAAACCTGGGCTGTCTATGTTGGGGCGGGCTGTTGGTTGATGCGTTACTCCATCCAGCAGCCCCGCTTCTTTTCAAGGAGGTTGACGCGTGGGTGATTACTTTAATACTGTCGATGCACAAGCAAAACTGCGACACGATTTTGATGGTCTTTATGAATTGCCCTCCGACCAGCCCGCACTTCTCTCCGACATAGCAGCGACCGAGGCAACAGTTAATTCATATGTCGGTAAACGTTATGCCGTTCCTGTTACCGCAGCTGATGCGGTTGTCTTCCTTAAAGATATCTGCACTTGTCTCTTTGCTCGCAAGGCTTACTTCAGGGGTCCTGGTTCAGAGATCCCAGAGAAGGTAGAGAAAGATTCTGAGATGTGCATCAAGCAGCTGGTAGGAATATCTAAGGGCGAGATAACTCTGGGCGGCGCCGTAGCAATTCCTGAGAGGCCGAACGGTGGAGCTGATGCGATCATAGTCGATGGCAATGCGCCTGAATTTAAACGTGATCAAATGGGTGGATTCTAAAATGGCTGGAGCTATCATAAAACTTGATACCGCTACACCCAGGATGAAGCGCCTAGCTGGATTCCACCAGGGCCGTGGCCGTGGCGATCGCTTGCTGATGCGCTGGGGTGCAGTCGTCAGAAAGATAGCCATCAGGACTGCAATAGATAAGGGCGGCAAGAGATTCTGGAGAGAGCTCGCTAGATCTATTAACCTGGTCCAGGGATCCATCAACGTAAATGTCGAGGCTTCGCATGTGGCAGCTGCTCAGAAACAATATGGCGGCAAGATAAGAGCCAAGGGCCAGGCAGCAGGCGGATCTGACTTCTTGACTATCCCTATCGCTGATGAAGCTGAAGGGCAGAGTGCAGCCAAGTTTGCGCTGGCCGGTGATGACCTGGTCGTCATCACATCGAAAGCTGGCAACGCCATCCTCGGTAGATCTGACGACGATGAAGAATTCACGCCGCTGTTTGTTCTTGTCCGTGAGACTAAGGAGCAAAGACCTGATAAGTTTATGCCGAGTGAAAAAGAGATTGCACACATCGGAGAGAAAGAAGCCGTACGAATGATAAAAGAATAAGGAGTAAACACATGAGCAACCCTGAAAAGATCGAAGCACTTAAGATTATCATTGTCGAGATCCCCGAGATGGACCGCCAGCAACTGCTCGATGTAATCGAGAAGCAAGAGCTTGGTATCCCGAACGGTGGCAACGCTAGCCAGCTGGCACAGAAGGTATGTGATGCGCTCGAGGCGAAGATCGAATCATTGAGCAAGACCGAGACAGAGTCTGAAGAGACAAAGGCTCCTGGCCTGGTCGGAAAGATCGTCGAGAAAGTTAAGTCCGCTGTTGGTGGAGATGGACCTTCTGGCCCTAAGATCATTGATTCCCTTAAGAAAGGCCATGAGGATGGGGAAGCTAAAGCGCGCGTGCGGCAACCGATAGAAAAGATCCTGGACGACGTTGACATACTCGAGCTTGTTGATGGCGAATTCATTGAGCCTGGGGAAGAGCCCCGCAGTGACAACTATTTTGTCAGGATTAAAAAGGATGCTGACATTCCTAGAATGGACATGCTGATGTCTGATCTTCAGGAGTTGTATCCGCTCTGCGCTTTCACAGTAATTAAATAATCATACCGGCTGCAGCTCCACGCGGATCCCGCTGGGGCCTCGCGGCCGGCAAAGGAGATTATGAATAAAGATAAAGCCATAAAGATCGCGACTGACTTCCTCAGAGCTGTAGACCTACAGGTCAATGGAAAGCCTGTAGAGAAACCGACGAAGGGCCCTAACATTATCACGATGAAAAAGGGCGTCACGTTCGCAGGGGATAAAGATAAGACGATCAAGATACTTGAGGATGCGTATCCTGATTGCAAATTTGACTGGAAGAAATAGGACATGCTTTCGATTGACGCCACATGGACTGAGCTTGCTAAACTCACTGACGAGCTAGAGATATTTAAACAAGTAGTTAAGTATCCCTTCAGCAGAGTTAACCAGGCGAAGTTCATTGAGGACCTTCCAGCATTAAAGCTGCCTGCTTGTTTGTTAGTATTCAGAGGCGGTCCGACTGATGTCCAGGGTGGCGGTAGAACAAACACGAGGAACTGGAGCGCGATCTTTATTGTTAAAGATACAAGCGGTGACGGCTTCACTGATGCTGTAGCTTTTGTCGATAGGTTCATAGGCGACGATGATACAGACGGAGTGCTGGACCAGCAGACACTTGACGATGAGCTGACGATAATGGGCTCAGCTGATACGCGCGCCACATTTACTAAGCCTGAATTCTCTGTCTATGAAGTAACGTTCACAACAATGGAGTCGAATCTAAGATGATTAAACGCCTGGCATTTTGCATCATGCTCGCAACTACCCTGCAGGGAGTCTGCCAAGACATAGCCCCACTGCTTAAGTGGGATGTGGAAGTCACCAAATATAAGCAGAAAGATTGGGAAGTGAGACGTGGCGAGAGCATTACCTTTCAGCCGACCTTTCTGCAGGATGGCCTGGCGAAAAATCTCTCAGCTGCCAACACAGTCAAGATGCTGTATACTCCGCTGAACCCAGCGACCAATGCATCACACTTTACGATAACCGGATCCGTATACAATGCAACCAGTGGAATAGCTCGGGTCCAGTGGACAGCTGCAGCTGAAGCTGTGCCGGACTATTACAGCTATGAGATTTCTATATCGGCCAACACTCAGACACTCGTCCGCGCATTCGGAGTACTGAAGCTTGAGGCTGGGGTCGGCGACACAGGAACGGCAACCAATCCAACAGTCCATTCTTCTATCGACTGGCTCACGACCGATCAGTCTAACGTCCATGCGTCTGGCTTCGTTACAAGCTTTGATATTAGTAGGATCGATAACCTCGAAGATGATTATGCGACTACCTCCAATGATGTTGATGTACTGCGGGCTGACTATGCTGCTACATCGAACGCGGTTGACGTGCTGAGTGTAGACTATGCTGCCACATCGAACAGCCTGGACACTGTCAGCAATGACCTTGATACTCTCGAGACCAACTACGCAGCTACATCGAATGCTGTTGATGTACTGCGGGCTGACTATGCTACCACATCAAATAGCCTGGACACAGTGACGCTGAACTATGGGACTACCTCTAATGATGTTGATGTACTGCGGGCTGACTATGCTACCACATCGAACGCGGTTGATGTGTTGAGTGCAGACTATGCCGCCACATCGAACAGCCTGGACACTGTCAGCAATGACCTTGATACTCTCGAGACCAACTACGCAGCTACATCGAATGCTGTTGATGTGCTCCGGACAGACTATGCTGCCACATCGAATAGCCTGGATACCCTCGAGACCAACTACGCAACCACATCGAATGCTGTTGATGAGCTCCGAACAGACTATGCTGCCACATCTAATATTGTTGACAACGCTATATTGAAAGATGGTTCGAGGACCTGGACAGGTAACGATAATCATGGGGGATATACAATAAGCAATGGCGTTCTGTCTGCTGATATGTATGCCGACTGCACGAACATCTGGTACGTAGCTCTTTGTGGTGACGATGCCAATTCAGGGCTTACGGAGATATCACCAAAGCTTACGATTCAAGCGGCTATAGATGCGGCATCATTAATAGAAGTTGCAGGTGGTGGGCATCAGAAGATTCAGTTTGGCGGTGGCGATTGGACTGAGGCTAATACACTTGCTAAAGGTATAAGTCTATACGGGGCAGGGCGCAGGGCTACAAGGCTTGGCGGTTCGTTGACTATTGCCACAAATTATACTGGCGGCGAGATTAAAGATTTCCAATTCCAAGCTACAGGCACAACAGGGGGGAAGTACGTAGTTCCTGCTGGACTTACTGATCTTGTTAATATTCGCCTTGAGGATGTTGGATTTCAGTTTACTAGCCTAACTAACTTTACTGATACACCTGTGAAGATTTATAGCGGAAACAATATCTTTAACAATGTCGGGCTAGATGCGCCTTCTCCTGATTTCACAAGTATGGCTGATTCTTCAGGTTCGTTCTTAGTGGTAACTAATGGTGCAGATTTAAGCATGAACTATTTTCAGGTTATCATGGAAGATGTTAACATCACTAATGGCACTATGAATATACTGGACTTACAAGGCACAGGCAATATCCGCATAAAGAATAGCTCTATGGATATTACCCTTACCAACTCGTTTGATGGTGACTTCAGAGGTATATATTGGTCTGCACCTTCTGGCGAACACCAGATGATAGGTTGCGATCTTGATATAGAAGGAGCCGACGATACTGTTGGTGATGCTGATGGAGTTTATGTTGACGAGGGAACAGTACGCTCTGCTTTTTGTGAGATCAATATTGATGGATTCCTCGAGAATGATTCATACCATAGACTATCTACTACTAATGCTGAAGTTCATTTAATCGTAAACTTCTCAAGTGATACAACGGAATACGATGCAGAGGGTTCGGATACATTTCTTAACTATATCGGCTCACCTCAAGACGGACTATTCAGAACACCGCTATTCCAGTTTGGTCAGAACGGGCAAGTGTATTCAGCATTTCCTGAATCTCCTACACTCACGGGTCATAACGGTACAAGTTGGTGGAACTTCTGCGAATCAAAGAACGCTGTTTATGGAGAAGATGCTATCTATAATAATGCAACTATAGTGATCGATGATACAGAGTATCAGGCACAGGATTCCGATGGTTTCTCTATGGGTATGACGCTTACTGTCGATGGGTGGGATGCATCTAAAGGCGATGGTGAGAATGCAGATGGAACGCTTTTCCCTGCAATAGTAGTTAAATCAGAGTTTGAAACTCTTGACGATGAAACTGGTACGGTAACCCTTGCAGGTTGCGAGATTGGCGAAACGTATGTGTGGGAGATTCTTGGTAGCGCAAAGGATGCAAGCAAAGACTGCACCGACATGACTTACTGGATTGTTGGCGGTGGTACTGGAACAGTAGACGTAGTTGATAACACTGATGATCTAGTGACGATCACAAACGTAGCAACTACAGATACAATGATACTCTACTGCTCCTCGCCCAACGCAGGAGAAGACTCATTCCTAAACGCTATACGCATAAGCGGCCCAGCAGGGGCAGGTCTTGACGAGCGATATCTAAGGCTTGATGGGCAAGAGGCTATGAAAGCCAACGGGGATGTTGGCGGCTATAAGTGGACGAACCAAGCGCCTGGCACAACAGCCGGAGATGGGGCTATCTATGAGCAGACAATTGCCGGAGATCCCACACCGCAGGTAGTAGGTCATTTAGACTATCAAAGCATATACTATACAACCAACGCCACGCGGTTATATTGTGACGGTTCATACATAATAAAGAATGGTGCAGACGATACAGAGATCGCCCGTTTCTCTCCTACTGCTTTCTGGTCTGCTAAACCAGCAGAATTTTTTAGTACTCTAAAGCTTGATGATGATGTAACGGTTAATACAGGAGTCTCAATAGGAATCGGTGGTGGTGGTAACATTACATTTGTTAACGACACTGTTGATGAAGTTAATATCCTTACCGCTGATGTAACTATAGGCACTAATTTCTTCTTTGATATCAGTACAGGCAAGATGCACTTGGGTATAGACAGTACATTCCCAAGCGTATCACCTATGGGAAAGACTAACATCCTATTCACAGCAGGAACAAACACAGCCTACATAGGGTGGTAAATGAAACGATTGATTATATCATTATGCTTTATGTTTGCAGTATCAGCGCAAGCAGTAGATACATACCTCCGAATTGTTGATGGTAAGTTTGTTGTGATTGACGGAGTTATGCAGACAGGTGCAGCAACTCCATCCTTCATAGACTACGCTGATATACCTGAATACTTGCAGACCATTGGCTACTTTGAAATGACATCATTCCTCGCTGGCGGTATAGTTATCAACAATGCAGGGAGTGGCACAGAAACCCTCACGAATGGGGTAAGCGCATTTGCATTTACAAGTGAGGCTGAAACCAATGGTGTAAGTGCATACGGCAGTAATGATGGCGGTGACAAGATGATTGGTTCAAGCTTTTCCGATCTTCAAGGCGCAAGCAAAGCTACGTTCAGTATGTGGCTGAAGCCTAACTCTACCGTTGCTACTGGTGACGGAATACTCAGCAAGTATCTAAGCGCAGGAGATAATATATCTATGGTAGTCGATGCAGCTACTACAGGTTTTATATTCGTTCCAGCATCAAATGGAGGGTTAGGAAATACTACCAATGCAGGGCATATAGCCAACGTGTACGGGCTTCATTCGTTTGTATTCGATGGTACTCTTACGGGCAACGCTAACCGCCTGAAGTATTATTTTAATGGCATACAGTACGGACTTAACTTTGCAGGAACGATAGGCGCAACGCTAGCAACCAACACGGCAGAGCTTGAGATAGGAGTACAGGAAGGCGTTTGCTATGACGGAGATATTGATACTGTTTGTATATGGGAAACTGCCTTGACTTCTAATAATGAGAGCAATCTATTCTGGGCAACCTGCTGGAACAACCCTGACAATAAGAAGGACGGAGTACAGATCAATCCTGGCAAGGGGTGGACTTCTGGTATGCACGCCAACAGAAACAATGATCTATACTTGGGTGCGGATAGGTGGTTCTCCTTTAACCCTGCGTTTAGCGATGGTGGGAGAGTTGCAAGTCAGCCAACAGATGGGAATGCCATATCTATTGATACAGTTAGAGATACGGTTTCTAAACTAGGTGGTATCTCGAATGGCGTTGCTAATTTCGCTACGGTTGAAGCGTATATGGCAATGGGCAATGTCGGTGATTTCGCATACGGAACAAATGATTTTTGTTTTGCTATGTGGGTTATTCCGAGAGTTGACACAGGCGCGGCTCAACGCTTGATTTCAAAAGATGATGGTTCATCAGATAGACAACTATTGGTACAGCTATCGGATACTGGAGCAGGAGAATACGGGGTGGATATTGCCTACTGGACGGCTGGTAATTCTGTTCTATTAAGTAGTTCGGTTGATATACTTACTACCGATACTTTATGTCATTTAGTGTGTCAAAGGGTAGGAGATTCGTTCGAGATATGGACTAACGGAGTCATCTCTGTATCAGGAACAACGTCAGGAACACACGGAACTATGGTTAGTGTAAACGAGTTCCTGAATATTGGTAGAAGAAACGATGGAACATTAGATTTTCGTGGCGATATGGATGATTTATATATCCGTCAAGGCTCTTTAACAACTAATCAGATACAAACGCTTTATGGAAACGGTGAGGGGTGGAAATAATGAAAAAGCTAATCACACTTATAATCTTATCGGCAACAATAACCCTCGCAATAGATTGGGGCAACCTATCTATACGGGTACGCCTCGACAGATACCTTGTTAAGCAGACTCAGGTGGCGCAGGGTATGCGTGACCTATGGAACAGAGCGACTCAGAAACCAGAAGGATGGGACTCATGGACAGAGGAACATCAACTGGCATGGTCAGATCAGGGATACTGCTATACCACGAACACCCCTGACAACTGGAAGAGTAATATAGTTTTTGAAAGCCTGAACCACTTACAGACAAGCGGAGTTCCTAACAAAGAGATATGGATGTTCTACAACGTCACCGACTTACAGACAGGAGACAGGGCTACTGATGCAAGGGTGAAATACTGGAAGGGTGTAGCAGGGAACACCAAGACGTTCAAGATATTCAGGAACGGGATTGAAGTTAATCCTAAAGACTTATAAGGGAGCATGATAGTGAAGGCGGTAAGAACATTTATCTTTTGGGTCTACTCTGACTCGCGCATGGCTAAGCTGACTAAGTTCAGTACTGATGGGCCGTTTAGCCACATGGGAATAGGGTTTGAATTAACGGACGGATCTGAGATATATTTTGAGGCATTGAAACACGATGGATTTGTCGGGCCGAAACCGATTTCATCAGTGAGGAAGTATGTTGCGGAAAATACCGCAAGAAAATTGGTGCTAGAATATACTCCACTCAATGAAGATATCAGTAATAGGAAATTAATCGAATGCAAAAAGCTTGTAGGTACAGTCGGGTATTACTCTTTTCAGCTGGCGCTGATGGGGCTGTCGGAGCGTTATCATTTTCCGGTACCACGCAGCCCTTCCAGGGTAGTGTGCAGCGAGGCTGTCAGCAGGATAGTATTTCCGGAGATCGATCTAAGAGACTCCAGGCGAACGAGGCATGATATGGTAAACCCTAACTCAGCCTGGCGCCGGTGGCTCGAAATTAAATGCGGCTACGGATATATAAATAAAGCGACTAAAGCTAAAGGAGAATAATTATGGCTCTCAATCATGGTGCAATTGTAGTACCTACAGGCGTCACTGCTGTAGGAGTTCTGGTCCACGAAAAGCGGACACGGATAGAAGATGTGATGTTTGAATCTATGGATAATGCGGGTGCATTTCAGAATGGTAAGAGCATCAGAAAGAAAACATCTCACACGACCAGCGGCGAGAGTCTTACAACTCTGGCGCTGCCCACGGTAGGTAGTGGTGCGGCTACCACTGATGACCCTCATATAGATATCACAGAGCAGAACGAAAAGAATGAGGGCGCAACTGATTTCACAATAGAAGACCATGAGTTCTCAGCAGGCGAAGGCGACTTCTCCGCTTAATCAGGAGGTAACAGGTGAGTAAAAAAGTAACGCGAGTATTATCTGACGACACTGAGTACTTCACAATATGGGACAACTTCAAACTCCATTGTGAAGAGCTCGAAAAGATGGGCGCAACAGGGGCTCAGCTCGAGCCTCTGAAGAAAGCAGCCCAGGCAGTAGCCGATGCTGAGGACCAGCAGGCAATCGACACCGATCAGAATCCAGCCCTACGTAATGACACGATGGATAAGCTCCTGGCGCCTGTCACTTGCTCTAACGGCTGGATCATTCCGAGACCCAGCAAGATAGCTAAGCGCTATGCTGCGATCGTTATGATGAAAGTCACAGGCGGCCAGCAACCGGATTCTGAGATGGGAGTCACCTTCTCTATTATCGCTGCTCTCTGGGCGCTCAGGGCTTGGGGTGATGGCCGCCGTAGTGCAGTTATGCAGGCGGTGATGTCACCAGGTATTCTGGCTGAGCTTCTACCTGACCTCGAGACTGAGTTTCTTGGTGCGGATACGGATCAGCTGGCCGAGGAATATTCTGAGTTGATGGGACTCTCAAAAAAAAAGCGCGAGTCGATGCTGATCTACAGGGAGACGCACGAGACAATAGCATCCACGCTCAAAATGAAGCCGTTAAAGAAATCGACAGACACATTATCCGACAGTACGTCACAGCACGAAGAGGGCTCGGATTAACTTGGGATGAATATGAAACTATGCCTGACCAGTTTCTCGAAGCATGCACCTGGGAGTGTATGCGCCAGAATAGCGTTGAGATGCAGGCCATGTACGGCAAACAGAAAACAGTTAAGACGCCGGAGTTGAATAAGCTTAGGCTGACATACCTGGAAACGTCTGTCGGAATCGCAAAGGAGCTAGACCCTAATGTCATTATGGACTGAGATACCTGGAAGCCCTAAGTTTTCTGAGGATGGCGGCGGCGGCGCTCGCCTGACCAGGATATATGAGACTGATTACAATCAAGGCGCAACTAACGCCAAAGCTAACGGAATAATAAGAGGTAAGAGCATTCGCTGGCAGGGTCCCTCCGTTAAGTATTTCCTCACGCTTGAGAATATAGAGATATTCAATACCACGAGTAAGGACCAGGTTGTTGCGTTCTATAGTACTGGTGGCGGAATGAGTGTAGGACCTAAGCGCGTCCCTTATGTCGACGGAGTTTGGAGGCAGCCAGGTGACGAGGAATGGACCATAGAGTTACAGAGCGGCGAAGTGCAGGCAATAGACGCGCTGGATAAAGAGGGCCAGTCGTGGTCAGGAACTTGGAACATCGAGCGGACCACAAGGGTCATGCAGCCAGGCGCGACGCTGGTCTGGAGAAAATGGTTTATAGGTAATCCAGGATTCATAGGGACGCGGCGATCGAATGTTCCTTTACCTGCAACCAAGGAAAGAGCCTTGACTATTCTGCAGAGTTATCTACCTGGTGGGGCAAAGAATTTTGAACCGAAGGGCCCACAGCTGATGTACACGCTGGACTCTACAGCGATAGGAAAGAAACTTCTCTGTGTACGGCTCTACTTGGAAGCTGATGCAGACTTATTAGTCCGCGTCGCTCATTTCAAATGGAGGGCCGCCGAATGGCCGTCGACTATCTTTGGTAATACACCATGAAAAAACCTCCGGTACCCAGACCAGGGCTACCTGTAAGGAGGCAGGCAAGAACGACACAGCTGTCTCAAAGTGGGCTGGCCAATATATCTACGAGTGGTAATGCCTACGCCACTGAGGACGGCACAGGCGGCCTACACCTCCATTCAGATCTTCCTGAGATAGATGTATCGCTCCTCAGCTTTTGGTTTAGGAAGGTCAAAGACAAATGCACCGTCTTCGCTGGGACGCTCCGGATCTACGGAGTGGGCCGATGGAACGTTTCGGAGACGACAGTCACTTTGTCAGGATCCACTGAGTGGGTCTATGTTAAACATCTGAAGGATCACAGTGCGACCACTATCGAGCATTCAGCGACTGAGCCATCTGCTACTGATCCAACTGCCTTTAACTTACCTCTCTTTAGGTTCACCGGCTATGGGAGTGGGTTTTATGACCTCGCTAAGATATGTCACTCAGGCGGCGATCTATGGCTTGGGGCCCCACTATAATGAGGCCAGTAATAATATCTATTATTTGCCTGGCTCTCCGGCTCCAGGCGGTCGCTGACTTTAGCGGCTTCCCTCTCGTCGACGCGACTAACCTGACCTGGGAAAGCGTCAAGGCTGAGTACAATCCTATAGGTCAGATCTACTCTGGTGTAGTGGAGCGGTGCAGCATATCAGGAGTGTCGGAGCCTAGCATCGTAAAAGTCTACTCATCATTTGCGGGTACCAGCAATGAGATTGTTACCAATGCATTCGGGACCTTCACGAATATCAATATCGTGTATACGAACATCACCACTACAAACCAGATTGATCCGTGGGTTTACGATGCTGGAGGGATTAACTATACAGGATATCCCACGATCGATAGAGCATTCATTCATGGACTGGACACTAAGATCTATGCGCTGCTGTCTAGCGGTAGCTGGGTGAGCACAAACGAGGTCTCTGGTGATGGCACCTATTCTAACTGGTTTGAGACGGATGATTCAGGCGGCAGCTTTCCTTCAGCTTTTCCAATCGAGAGCAGAGCCGGCCTCTTCCATCGACAGGACATTGGCTATTCGACCAACTTGACTACCAATGCCTGGGGATTCGTCACTGGTGGCGACGCCTGGTTCACCAGGACACCTGCTGTCACGAGTGACTGGGTTCTCGCTGAATCGCACTACACAGGATCCTGGGTCTTCGTGGATATAGGATCATTCGAGAGAAGGTATTACGATACAGAATATCATCCTGTCCTGAAGTACACAACTGGCGGGACCAATGCGATCGGGTCATATACTGTGAGCGTCACGGGGCAAGTCCTGAACATTCCAGCGCAGACATTATCAGTAACCAGTGAGACGGTGACGGTGACATCCACCAACACGGCGCTGACGAATTACTGGTTTGATATCACGGCGATCGCTTCAGCTTCACCTGGTGCAAATACAGGTGATGTGATGGCCGTCATATGGACCAATGAAGTTGTCCTGTACGGGTCGATGCCCTATGAGCTTTTCGCAGATGATATCGATGAGCGAGTCGATGTATTGTCTGCATTATTATGGACGTATAAAACACCATCCTGGGATCCTCCCGCTAATTCTAATAATTACTGGAGCGGCTCCGCCGTGAGTAACAGCTGGGCAGACGCGACGCTTGGCGTGACGAATGACTGGGCTGGTGCCGTAGAGGACTCTCCGCCTACAGCGTGGACATTTGGCAATCGCGGAGGGTTCATTTGGCAGGCATCAGGTGACGCCATAAAAGCTGACGCTCTAGTCTCAGGCTTGTATACCAGCGCCTGGCATTCAGCTCATCTATATCTGCTTGGCGAGGCAGCTCTAGGTGGAATTAGCAGCGAGGCATTCGATGACAACGGGTCGGGAATAAAATCGAATCTATATGTAGATGTCAACTCTGATGTCGAGGATAGTGTATCTAGTAACGTGTTTCGGTTTGGCCAGGTGACCGTCCCTGTGTTCCCGCCCGAGCCTGCTAACGGCGAGACTCTGATCTTAGGCTACAGGATAGGAGGGCAGTACACGCTGCTCAAATGGGACGGAACGAACGGAATGTTCTACAAGTGACGCGCCGCCTGCAGGCGGCCTGCCACGGCCTCGCAATGATCCTG
>Ga0307928_10001676_pt1 | contig 16866 bp, 23 predicted proteins | sample AceLakmetagen232_FD_201815 | JGI IMG/M metagenome (GOLD analysis project Ga0307928, IMG submission 201815) | Saline water microbial communities from Ace Lake, Antarctica - #232 | ecosystem: Environmental > Aquatic > Non-marine Saline and Alkaline > Saline | place: Antarctica: Ace Lake... | reverse complement strand
TGCATGTACCATATTGCAAAAATAATTGAAGTTATTCCTGTTGAAGAAAAGGGAACTAAATCTTGTGAATCTTTAAGTCATGCACTTGTAGAAACATGGGATGGAAATAGATTAATTTTTAAAGTAAATCAAAAAATTGCGCCTTATGTAAAAAAAGGGGATTTTGTTTTACTTGATTTTTCTCCGGTTTCACTTGCAACCGCACCTGTTCCAAGACATGAAGTAGTTGAAATTGTTAATTCTATTACTGGAAAAAAGGTTTGGAAAGAAATGAAAGAGTATCTTGAAAAAAAGAAAAGTACACTTCAAAATAAAGCTGGAGCTTCAGCACAAGCATTTCCAAATATGGGACACATGATTAGGTAATAGTGACAGTCCTATATCACAGTTATAAAACAAATTTAACTAAAGCAAAGTATTAAAAATTAAAACAAATAATATTGTTAGGTAAGCCTAACATGTTTAAACTATCACAATCAGACGAAGATTACCTTGAAAGCATAATGCTATTGGAAAAAGAAATAGGGAAAGCGAGAGTAAGTGACATCGCTTTAAAACTGAAGGTTAGCAAACCGAGCACTAGCGAAAAAATAAAAATTCTTTCAAAAAACGGATTTACGGAATACAAAAAATATTCTTCTGTTGAACTCACAAAAAAAGGAAGGAGAATCGCAGAAAAAATTTATTCAAAACATGAATTATTGAGGGATTTTTTTCAAAAGCTAGAGGTCGATAAAAAAACTGCAGTTGAAGATGCCTGCAAATGCGAGCACATACTAAACAAAAAAACACTTTCAAAAATAAGACAATTCTTGAAAAAAGAAGGGAAAAAAGAATGATTCAAAGCTTGACAAATCTACCTAATGGAAAAAATGCGAAAATAATAGCTTTAAAAGGCGGCATTGGATTAAAGAAAAACTTGGAATCCCTCAACATAAGAACAGGAAAACAAATTACAAAAATAACTTCCCATCCTTTTTCAGGACCAATAGTAGTAAATATAGAAAACAGGGCAATTGCAATTGGAAGAAGAATGGCAGAAAAAATATTTGTAGAGGAAATATAATGGAAATTCTATTAATGGGAAACCCCAATGTGGGGAAATCCGCACTTTTTTCAAGGTTAAGCGGAATAAATGTGAGTGCCTCAAATTATCCGGGAACAACAGTTGAAATTAAAAAAGGCAAAATAGTTTTTTCGGGAACAACAGCGAAACTAATTGATGTACCTGGGATATACTCCCTTGAAGCAAATTCCAAGGCGGAAAAAAGCGCTGTTAAAATGCTCAAAAAAGCCGACGTAATCATAAACGTGGTTGATTCGACAAACCTTGAGAGAAATCTTTTTCTCACAATGGAGTTGCTTGAAAAGCAGGTGCCCATGATTATCGCACTGAATTTTTGGGACGAAACAGAAAGCAAAGGAATCAAAATAAATGCAAAAAAACTTGAACACATTCTAAAAATACCTGTCGTGCCCACCTCCGCAATAACTGGTTTTGGAATAAAAAAACTTGTTTCAAAAATAGATTGTGCAAAAAAAGAAAAATATCCAATTCACAATAATAAATATAAATGGGAAAAAATAGGGGAAATAATTCACAAAACACAAAGCATAACAAATGAAAAAAAAAGTTTGCCCGAGTCAATGAAAAATCTAACAATGAAACCAATTACAGGAATTCCTTTCGCGATTTTAGTACTTTTAATAGTATTTTTTTTAATTCGTTTCATAGGCGAAGGATTAATAACAATTATTTTTGACCCTCTTTTCGGAGCTTACCTTCCAATTGCTGAAATAATTTCAAATACTTTAGGGGAAGGCATTATAAGGGATATATTAATAGGAAAATTAGTGGGTGGAAAAATAGATTTTGTCCAATCAATGGGATTGTTGACAACAGGAATTTATGTTCCCCTAGCAATGGTTCTTCCTTATGTTTTTTCATTTTATCTTACTCTTGGAATTATTGAGGACTCAGGTTATCTCCCAAGACTCGCTACCCTACTGGATAACATAATGCACAAAGTAGGTTTGCACGGATTATCAATAATACCAATGATTCTTGGATTAGGATGTAACGTACCCGGAGCACTTGCCACAAGGGTACTTGAAAACAAGAGACAAAGATTTATTGCAATAACTCTAATGGCAATAGCTATTCCTTGTATGGCACAAATAGCAATGCTTATTGGTTTATTAGGAAAATATGGGGTTGAAGCATTGGCAATTGTTTTTTTGACACTTTTCATGGTTTGGATTATTTTGGGTTTCATTATGAATAAAACCCTAAAAGGGGATAGCCCTGAAATTTTTATGGAAATTCCCCCCTACAGAATTCCTTATTGGAAATCTGTTGCAAAAAAGCTCGGGATGAGAACAAATTTATTTATAAGAGAAGCAATTCCTTTTGTACTTTTGGGTGTGTTATTAATAAATTTTTTTTACGCAACAGGGATAATAGCTTTTTTTGGAAAAATTGCAGCTCCAATAATTGTTAATCTCCTTGGATTACCCGAAGAAGCCGTGGTTGCCCTCTTAGCGGGTTTTTTGAGAAAAGACATTGCAATAGGCATGCTGCTACCCCTAGGGCTTAATATGAAGCAATTAATAATTTCAAGCGTTATTTTGACAATGTATTTTCCTTGTATTGGGACTTTTGCAGTCATATTTAAGGAACTTGGTTTGAAAGACACAATAAAATCAGTTATAATAATGCTTTCAACAACATTAATTACTGGAATAATACTTGCAATTGTTCTTTAAAAAAATAATGATAATTAAATGCTTATTTGAAATCAGTAACTTTAATGGAAAACAAAAATCCCAAAGTGAAAAGGTGGACACAGATAAAAGTCTATTCAGCACAAGCATTTCCAAAACAAAAAATTAATTAACTATTTTTTCATATATTCCAATATCGGGTTCTGAACCTTGAGGAACAAAAACATCCTCAAAATCACTTGTTATTTCAACATTCGTTCCTGAATCGATTAAAGGAGAATTACTAAGGGGATGATAATTATTGTTTTCAAAATCTTCAAACAGTGGATCAATCTGCCACAAATCACTAGGAGAATTAATTATTTGCTGAGGGTTTGAACCAGAGAGATAATAGAGATTATTGCTTGTTTCAGGGTTTGATTTCTGTGCATCACCATCATAAAAATATGGATTTTTAGTGTTGTAAAAAATATTGTTTTTTACTTCTGAATTTGGAACCTGATGGAAAATTATAGGGTAATATGGAAGATCAATAAAATTATTATTATAAAATTTTATTTCACTTAATTCTTTTGAATTACCCGCTTCAAAACCAAGGCTAAATCCTCCATATGCCCCTCGGAAAATATTATTATTGAAAGTCAATTTGGATACAATACCTTCAGTTGCTTCAATCATCCCGCTATTGTAAACACTTCCATATTCACCTCGATCTAAATAGAAAGTATTTTTTTCAAACAAAATATTCGAAGCAGGGCCTAGAGTCTGAATTGCATCAATATGAGGGTTGTCATTTCCCGAATCGGATTTTCTTATATCTTGGATATAATTATAACGAAAAATATGTCCTGATCCAAAGAATCTTATTCCGTCAGCATCTGGGCCATTTGATGGAATCGCAGGACTAAATTCAGAGTATTGAATGGTTCGGCTTATGTCATTGCTTTCAATTAAATGATTTGTTCCTTTTACTCTTATTCCTGCAAGACTTGCTTTTTCAATTACATTATTTTTTATTAAACAATTTGTGCTTGTTGACAATAATTCTATTCCTATCCATGGAGTCTCATGAATATAATTTCCATTAATTTCACAGTTGCTTCCCGTAATATAAATTCCTACTCCTTCAACAAAATCAGAATTATTATTGGTTACTTCAAAACCAGTAACCTTAATGTAATTTGAATTAATTTTGAATCCTTGGGTAATTACTGTTCCCTGTGCAGTCAGAGTAATTGAATTATTTTCCTGTCCTGAGTTTGTTAATTGTATTCTTTCATTGTATGTTCCTTCTAAAACAATTGCACTTTCCCCGGATTGTAATGTATTAGCCGCTTTTTGAATTGTGAGCCAGGGTAAATCAGATGTTCCTGGGTTGGAATCAGATCCTGTTTTAGAAACGTAAAAAGAATTATTTGGAATTGGGGGTTCGGGTTCTTCTGAAGGTTGTTCGGCACATTCACCAAAATTATTCGCAATTACCAATAAATCAGCAATATTTATTTCACCATCTATATTAACATCCGCATCTAAATCATATTCGTCAAATTTTTGCACAACAAAAATCAAATCAAATAAATTTACTTTATTATCGCCTGTTTTATCATAACAGGTAACTTGTTCAACTTCAGGAATTAAATCAATTTTAATTTTATCAATTAGCATATTTTTTTCTCTTCCAATAATTATCAATTCATGTATTCCTTCAGAAAGTAAAAATGTTTTCGGTGAAAATTCTGAGTTTTCCGGATCGTCAGTTCCACCCCTCCATGCGAGTGTTCTTTCTTCAAATCCTAAAGTAATATCAACATCCCATATTGTAAGAGGAGAAACAGGTTCTTCATCAATATTAACAAAAATAGAGTTTGCACCAATATCGGGTGCATCAACAATTGCAGATACAGAATATTCTCCGTTTTGAGTTATTGTAAATTGATAACTTACTCTTCCGCTTATTGCTGGATCAGTGATTTCGGTATTTTGGTAAATATAGCCCTCCTGAATAACAAAAGGGGCAATTATTGTTCCTTCTTCTGCTTCAATGAGTATTGATTCAGATTCTTGAAAAAAAATTTCCTGTTGAGAATAAGTAAATACTGAAAAAATTAGTAAAAATAAAATCAATATTTTTTGTTTAAACATTATTGTAAGTAGTTTTAACTTATATTTAACATTTTTTAAAAAATAAAACTAGTTAAATTTGGGGGTATAACCTTGCAAAAGTAGTAATGCGATTAATTTAAATAAATTTTAAGTAAGGCAATTCTTTTGCCTTCTCTTTTGTTTTTTTAAGATTATTAATTAATAGTCCAAGCGTATCCCAAGAACCATCAATTAAACTTTTTCTTCGTTCTTCAGAAATATTTATTTTTATTTTTTCTTCTCCAAAAGAAACTTCGCTATTTTCAATATTAAGCATAAATTTTTCTTCTGCATTTTTTTCAGAATAATTTTGTAATTTTTCAATATTTTCTTTTGTTGTTGTTATACAAGGTATTCCAAGCATTTGACAATTTCCTGCAAATATTTCTGCAAAACTTTCTCCAATTATCGCATTTATTCCATAACGCATTAATGCTTGGGGCGCATGTTCTCTTGAAGAACCGCAACCAAAATTTTTGTTAACTAAAAGTATATTTGCACCTTGATATTTATCTTCATTAAACGAATGTTTTTTTGGTTGCCCAATAGAATTGAATCTAACATCATAAAACGCAAATTTTCCAAGAGTATCAAAAGTGATTGTTCGCATATATCTAGCAGGAATTATTTCATCAGTATCAATATCATTTCCTCTAACAGGAATTGCTTTTCCTTTAATTTTCAAAATTTTATTCACAAGTAATCCCTCACATCAACAATTTTTCCTTCAATTGCAGAAACTGCAACCATTGCAGGGCTCATTAAAATTGTTCTTCCGGTTGGACTTCCTTGTCTTCCTTTAAAATTTCTGTTTGAGGAAGATGCACAAATTTCTCGGTCTATAAGTTTATCAGGATTCATTGCAAGACACATTGAACATCCTGCATCTCGCCATTCAAAACCTGCTTCTTCAAAAATCTTATCAAGTCCTTCTTCTTCAGCTTGTTTTTTTACTTGTTGTGAACCAGGAACTGCTAAAGCTCTAACGTTTTCAGAAACCTTTTTTCCTTTTAGTAGTTTTGCAGCTTCTCTTAAATCACTAATTCTTCCATTAGTACAAGAACCAATAAATGCAACATCGATTTTTTTTCCAAGCATTGATTCTCCTTCTTTAAATCCAGTGTACTCAAAAGCATCTAATGCAGTTTTTCTTTCATTCTCCGGAAGAGAATTAATTAATGGAATTTTTTTGGTTATTTCTATTGTTTGACCAGGATTGATTCCCCAAGTAACCATTGGCTCTATTGTTGAACCATCAATTAAGTAAACATCATCATACTCTGCATCAGAATCAGAAGCAATCGATTTCCAAAACTCCATTAATTTTTCAAAATTTTCTTTAGGTACATATTCCCGATTTTTTAAATATTCAAAGGTTTTTTCATCAGGATTAACATACCCTGCTCTTGCTCCGCCTTCGATAGTCATATTACAAACAGTCATTCTCTCTTCAATACTCATTTCTTCAAAAACTTGTCCACAATACTCATAAGCAAAACCAAGTCCGCCTTTTACTCCAAGTTCTTGAATTATTTTTAATGCCACATCTTTTGCAAAAACTCCTTTTTTTAGAGAACCAGTTACCTTAATTTTTTTTACTTTTGGTTTTTTCATTGAAATGCATTGAGCTGCAAGAACGTCTCTTATTTGAGAAGTCCCGATTCCAAAAGCAATTGCTCCAAAGGCTCCGTGAGTACTTGTGTGTGAATCGCCACAAGCAACAAGCATTCCGGGTTGAATTAACCCAAGTTCTGGTGCAATAACATGAATTACTCCTTGTTTGCCTGTTTCAGGATTAAAAAAAGTTACTCCAAATTCGCTAGTATTTTTTTCTATTGCTTGCATCATTTTTTCAGCCAACTCATCTTTGAATGGTCTACTTCGGTTAATTGTTGGAATAATATGGTCAACAGTAGCAAATGTTCTATTTGGAAAAGCTACTTTCAAATTTTTTTCTCTAAGCATACTAAATGCCTGAGGAGAAGTAACTTCATGTAATAAATGCGTTCCAATAAATAATTGGCTTTCACCATTAGGAAGTTTTTGAACTTCGTGCAATTTCCAAACTTTATTAAACAAATTTTTTTTCATAAATAACACTTTTTTTATTAAATAGAGTTAGGAATAATTAGATTTAAAAAACAATTAAAACCAACTAAAAAACTTTAAATCGAGCTAAATACACTTAAAAAGAAATCGTTTCTTTTTTAGAGTATGAGTGAAATATGGATTTATTCTATTTTAAGCGTTATTATTGTAAGCCTTATCTCTTTAGTTGGCTTGTTTACAATTAGTATTAAAATTGAAAAATTAAAAAATTATTTACTTTATTTAGTTAGTTTTTCCGCAGGTGCATTACTTGGAGGTGCTTTTTTACATTTACTTCCAGAAATCGTTGAAGAAATTGGATTTACTACTGAAATTTCATTATTACTTATTGGAGGAATTCTTTTTTCATTTATGACTGAAAAATTTATTAGATGGAGACACTGCCATATCCCAACAAGTGATGACCACCCTCACCCAATTGCAACAATGAATTTAGTTGGAGATGCTGTTCATAATTTTATGGACGGATTAATTATTGCAGGAAGTTATCTTGTTTCAATTCAAGCAGGAATAGCTACTACTATGGCAGTTGTTTTTCACGAAATTCCACAAGAAATTGGTGATTTTGGAGTTCTTCTTCATGCAGGATATTCAAGAAAAAAAGCTTTAATTTTTAATTTTTTAAGCGCACTTACTGCAGTTCTTGGAGCAATAGTTGCATTAGTTCTTAGTTCTTTAATTGAAAACATTACTCATTTTATTGTTCCTTTTGCAGCAGGAATGTTCGTGTATATTTCTTGTTCTGATTTGATTCCAGAATTACAAACTGAATTAAATGTAAAAAAATCAGTATTCCAAGTAGTAGCATTTATTCTAGGAGTAGGAATAATGCTTTGGATAAAAATGATTAATGGATAATAATTGAAATTGTTTTTTATGCAAAAAGAAAAAATTCAATATTATGCAGTTCTTGCCTGTTCAATTGATGGTTTTATTGCCAAAGAAGAAAATCAATTAAGCACTACTTGGACAAGCAAAGAAGACAAAGAACATCTTCACAAAATGGAAGATGAAGCTGACGTGCTTTTGCTTGCAAGCAAATCTTACGAACTTGCAAAAGAACCATTAAGAAATCGCAATTTAATTGTTTTAACAACCAAAGTGAATTCGATAAAAAAAGAATCTGAAAAACTTTCATTTATTAATTTACAAAACGCGAATTTGAAAAAGTATATTGAAGAAAAAAATTACAAAAAAGTTTGTGTTCTTGGAGGAAGAACAGCTTACAATTATTGCCTTGAAAATACTCTCCTTACTGACATTTACATTACAATTGAACCAATCATGTTCGGTGATGGCATTAAACCATTCAGCAAAGCAATTGATGAACAGAAATACGCTCTTGTTTCTGTTGAAAAACTAAATGAAACAGGAACTATTCTTTTACATTATTCAAAAAAATAGGATTTTACTTTAAAAAAAGGATAAGCATTTAATTCGTTCAATACTTATTTTGTGCATGGATTATTTTGAACAGACCATGTATTGGCTTTTAAGTGGTTCAAAAGGTGCTATAAACCGCGTTAGAATCATTGCAGAACTTGATAAAAAACCAGTTAACATGAATGCGCTTAGTAAAAAAACTAATTTGAATTACAAAACAATCCAACATCACATTCAATTATTGCTTGAAAATAATTTAATTGTTGAACGTGGCTCAAAATATGGAAAAATTTTCTTTTTATCCTCACAATTAGATGAAAAAAAAAGTCTGTTTAAAAAATTGTTTGATGAAACTATTTTTGTGGAGGAAAAAAAATGAGTAAAAAAATTTCAAAAGAAATTATTCAAGTGGCAGGAATAGTTGTTATTCTCTTGCTTTTTGTAGGGGCTTTTAGCTTTGTAGTTGATTCAGTTGCACCTTCACCTAAAAATAGTTTTCCAAAAGGCGAATTTAGAGATAACGATTTTAGACATTATTTTGAATTTAAAGAAAAGTTTACTCTTGTTCAGGTAATACTTGCTACGCTTAACTCACTCTTGCTTGTTTACTTGTTATTCAATTATGTTTCGCTTTATAATCAAATCAAATCTAAGTTTGCACTTGGGCTCATAGTGGCTGCAACGTCATTTTTGGCATTTACTTTCACAGCAAATCCAATTATTCATAGTTTCTTTGGATTTAAGGGAACTGGGTTGGGACCTTTTGCTATGTTGCCACTCATATTTTCTTTGATTGTCACTGTAGTGCTTATTTATTTGAGTAAAGAATAATTTCTCCCTAATTCATGCTGAATTTGGGTCTAACTTTGGAAAATCCTTTTTTAAGTAGCTTCCGCAATTGTTTCAATCACGTTGGAGGTGAAATCAAAATGAACAAAAAAAATTTAGGCGTTTTACTTGTCATCAGTCTTGCTTTTGCAGGAGTTGCTTCTGCATCAGGACAATGGCTGGAAAACCAAGATAAACCAAATTTCGACCCTACAATACATGAACAGCTCGAAGCTGCAATTGAAAGCGGAGATTATGCTGAATGGATTCGCTTAAGGGAAGAAAACAATCTTCCAATGAGAGGAAGAATTTTTTCAGTCATAACTGAGGAAAACTTCAATCTTTTTGCAGACCTGCACGAAGCAAGGGAAGAAGGAAATATTGAAGAAGCTCAAGAAATAAGAGAACAACTTGGACTCGGAATTGGTCAAGGTAAAATGGGGCCTGCACAAAGAGGACGAGGTCAAAGTGGTTTTAATGGAAAAATAGCCATGCAACAAAACCAGCGTAACTTCAAGTAAATAGGTCTTTTGGCCTTTCACTTTTTTTTGAATTTATGCCTAATTTGGGTCTAAGTTCGGGAAATTGATTTTTAAACATAATAACTATTATTAATGTGATAATAATGAACAGCGTATTACAATTGAAAGATGTGTGGAAAATTTACCAACTAGATGAAATAGAAGTTCCCGCGCTTAAAGGAATTGATATTAATATCTCGCAAGGTGAATTTGTTGCTGTTACCGGCCCATCAGGTTCAGGTAAATCAACCGCACTTGGAATTATGGGTGCATTAGATTCTCCTTCAAAAGGTGGAATTTTTCTTGACGGAATTAATGTAACTAATTACACTGAAGATAAACTCGCTAGAATTCGAGGTAAAAAAATTGGCTTTGTTTTTCAAGCATTTAATTTACACCCTACATTAAGTGTTTATGAAAACATTGCTTTACCAATGAGAATTCACGAGTTTGATTCAGGAAAAATTGAAAAAAAAGTTCCTGAATTAATAAAACTTGTTGGACTAGGACACAGAGCAAATCATTTACCCAGACAACTTTCAGGCGGAGAACGGCAAAGAGTAGCAGTGGCTAGAGCTTTGTCCACAGAACCTTCAATGGTTCTTGCAGATGAACCAACAGGAAATCTTGATACAAAAACAGGAGAAGAAATTCTTGCGTTGTTCAAAAAACTTCATGAAGAAGACGGAAAAACAATTGTAATGGTTACACACGAATCAGATATTGCTAATAGAGCTGAGAGAATAATTCGTTTAAAAGATGGGCAAATTGATTCAATAAAAAAAGGAAAAGCAAAATAAAAAAAATGCAAAAATGCTTATGGTTCATTAGGAACTTTAACAGGAGTTGATGAAAAAATGAAAAAAATAGTAGCAATAGGATTAGTTCTGTTATTCGCATTAACAATGTTTCAAAGTGTTAGCGCGGTTTCGGATCTTGGTTATCTAACCGAAGTTACATCGATAAATTTTTTACCCGCTACAATCCATGCTGGAGACACAATAAGTGTTGCAGTGGATATTAAAAATAGAGGAAGTAATCTAACGATTGGTGAGCTTAGGGCTATTCTTGATGTTGGAAATCAATTTACTGCAACTGATTTAAATTATTTAGTTGGAGATATTAAACCTCAAGCATCAAAAACAGCAATACTAAAATTCACTGCTAATGATAATATTGTACCTGGATATTACCCTATTTTTTTAACATTAACCTATGATAGAGATGGAGATATTGTAAATGAAAAACAAACAATTAGTGTTCCTGTTGCAATGTCAGAAAAAAATATTGATGTTACTGTTGAACCAAAAATAATCAATCCTGGAAATCAAACAGAAATGAGTTTTACTCTAAAAAATATTAGTGGAACATCAATTTCAAATGTCGCATTTTCTTGGGATGAAGTAAATGACCTTATTTTACCATTGGGTTCAGATAATAAAAGATATGTGAATAACATTCATGCAGACAGCTCAAGTGAACTTGTTTATATTGTTGCTGCAGATCCAAACATCGCTCCTGGAATTTATCCTCTTGATGTAACCATTAGTTTCACTGATGTTGAAGGAACAAAAACTCAGGAATCTGAAGTTGGTCTCATTATTGGAGGAGAAACTGATTTCGAGGTTAGTGCTGAAGTAAAATCATATCAGCTTTCATTGAGCATTGCTAACATTGGTTCAAACAATGCAGAATCAGTAGTTATTAAAGTACCAAAACAAGGTTCGGTTAGTATTAGCGGAACGAATATTGAAATTGTTGGAAATCTAAATAAAGGAGATTTTACTCTTGCAAACTTTTCATTGCAGGGTTCAAGAACCACTTCAATAGCTAATAAAACAGTTCCAACTAATACAGGAATAAGGATTCCTGGCCTTAAAACCGGAAAAACACAACTGCCTGAATCAGGAATTGCAGAAAATTCATTTTCAAAAGATTTTGCCGGAGGAGAAATATCAATCCAAATTGACTACACTGACACTACTGGTGAAAGACACACAGTAATAAAAAAAGTTGATTTGAGTGTTGAGTCAACTCAAACTTTTGATTCAACAACTAAAAAGAATTCTGGCTTTCCATTCCTTCCAATAGGTTTGATGATTCTCTTCATTGGAGGAGGAATATTTTATAATCATAAAAAGCCAAATAAAAATTGGAAAAAACTTGGAATAAAACTTGCGATAATTGCTGTAATGTTTTTGATTGCAATCTTTTTGCTAGGCGCAGATATGATTGCATTAGCAATAGCAACAATTGTTTCAGCAGTTCTAATGTGGAAGTTTTTTGGAAAAAAGGAGTGAATTAAATGAAGATTGCTGACTCTTTTAATTTTTCATTAAATAACATTCTTCATAGGCAACTAAGGTCATGGCTCACCCTCCTTGGAATAATTATTGGCGTGACCGCAGTTGTTTCTATTATTTCTATTGGAGATGGAGCCAGCGCAAGCATTAATGCACAATTAACTGATTTTGGAACTGATACAATCACGATTTATCCGGGGTTTAGTTCTGCAAGTAAATTTGGAGGAGGGTTTAAAGGCCATTCTAAAGATTTAAGTGGTTCTACAACAGCCACCTCCACAGAAAATCCTGAATTAGGAAGACTTGATGTAGTGATAATCAAAGGAAATCCTAATGTTGAACTTGTTAATGAAATTGTTTCTGGCGGAGGAGAATTTGTTTTTCTTTCCGAATCAATTAATGTTTCAGTAAAAGGAGTGAATCCTGTTTCATGGTTGGAAATTAATTCCGATTCGGAACTTGAAGCCGGAAGATTTTTGGGCGCAAGCGATTCTTATTCGATTGTTATTGGAGGCCAACTCGCAAACGACACGTTCAAACAACCAATAACTGTTGGACGAAGAATTACAATTGAAGATAAAGCATTTACGGTAATTGGAATTCTTGAGGATAGTAGCAAAACTATTTTGATGCCCTATGATATTGCTTGGGTTATTACTGACGTTGAAAAAAATACTTACAGTTCCATTGAAGCAAAATTAAAAGATAATGGTTTAATGGCAGAAACTGCAGATGAAATAGAAGAAGCTTTAATGATTTCAAGAAAAGTAACCGAGACCGATAAAGATTTTACAGTTTCAACCCCCCTTGAATTATTAGAAATGGTAAACGAAACAGTCGGTACAATGACTCTCTTTTTGGGGGCAATTGCTGCAGTATCACTTATTGTAGGAGCAGTTGGAGTTGCTAATAGTATGTTTACTTCAGTACTTGAAAAGACTAAAGAAATAGGCATAATGAAAGCACTTGGAGCAACTTCCAATGAAATAATGGTTCTATTCATTATTGAATCCGGACTCTTTGGGTTAGTTGGGGGGCTTATTGGAGTTCTCCTAGGGTTAGGAACATCAGCCTTGTTATCAATGGCACTCGGAATGCAAACTCTTGTTTCAATAGAATTAATGGCACTTGCAATTGGACTATCAACCTTGATTGGAGTGATTTCAGGATTATTGCCTGCAAGATCCGCATCAAAACTTAGACCTATTGAAGCACTTAGGTACGAGTAATTCGCACCGGCAATGAGGTTTAGAAAAACACTTATTGGTAAAACAACTAATCTAAATTGGCTTTTTAATGCTAAAATTAAGATACATTAAAATATGTGTATGCACATATTACAAATAGGTGATTTTTTGACAAATATGACTCTCGCGATCCCAAAAGAACTTCATACTAAAATGAAAACAAGAACTGAATTAAAATGGAGTGACGTTGCAAGACAAGCATTTGAAGAAAAAATTAAGGATTTAGAATTACTTGATGATTTGAAAAGTATTAAAAAAGCCGAGTTAGAGTTCAAAAAAGGAAAAACTATTTCTGAAAAAGAACTTGCTAAAAAACTCGGGTTAAAAAAATGACTTTTGAATTAAAATTTTCAACAGAAGCAAATATCCAATTACTAAAATTAGACAAACCTATTGCGCAAAATATTTTCAAAAAAATACAAGCACTAAAAAGTAATCCGTTTCTTGGAAAGCCACTAAAAAATATTTATAAAAATAAAAGAAGTTTACATATTGGAAAATACTGAGTAATTTATTTAATTAAAGAAAATACAATAATCATTGCAAAAATTGCACATCGAAAAAATGTTTATACATAACCGTCGTAGCAAGGCTATTTAAAAAAAACCCTTATTTCAAAAAATCATAAAAACAAAACATTTATATATGTAAGAAATATATTACATATAGTAATGTAAAGTATTTTTTACATGGAGGTTTTGGCATGATTGGAAAACCAGAATGGTTTCAAAGAAGAAAATTTGGTGGTTGGGGAATAACTCCAAAAACTTGGCAAGGGTGGCTTTACATAGCAATATTTTTACTACCAATTATAGCATTTCAAACTATATACCAAGGCGCTGAAGAAATAAAATTTGGAGTAACAATAGTTTGGGTAGGCTTACTCTTGATAGATGCACTTGATATAATGAGAAAACTTAACAAGGATGAAAGAGAAGAAAGACATGAAGCTATTGCTGAAAGAAATGCAGCTTGGTTCATGGTTGTTATTCTCACCATTGGAATGGGTTACGATATAATTACTCATGCACTTGTTCAAGAGTTCTACATAAACCCATTTATTGCAATTGCTTTGTTTGGTGCAGTAGTAGTAAAAGGAATAAGTAATTATTGGTTGGAGAAGAAAGAATAATGCACAATCAAATATCATTTATTAGAAAATCTCTTGGCTTGACTCAGGAACAGCTCGCGCAAAAATGCGGGGTGACAAGACAAACAATAATTGCTCTTGAACAGGGAAGGTATAATCCTTCCTTGGAACTTGCTTTTAAAATTACTAAAGCACTTGGGAAAAAGAGAATTGAGGATGTTTTTAAGTACGAATAAAAAACTATAAAAAAATAAAATTTAAAAAAAAGTTAGTTTAACCAATTAAATTAATGCTTATTCAATAATATGCTGAATGCTTAATGTTTATATAGTTTAATGCACAGTTATTATATTGGTGATAATGTGAATGTGAACCTTGGATTACCTTATGAAATAATAGTAAATAAAGCTATTGAAAAAGGATATGCCGGCAACCAAACCGAAGTAATAAGACAGGCTTTATTGGCTTATGAAAGAATGCTTGAAGATGAAGAAAAAGAACTTGTGGCTAAGGCAATTAAAATAGAAATGAATGAAGTAAAATCAGGCAGTATTAAAACAAAATCTTTTGATGAAATGAAGAAAAAATTTAAGTGGTAAAATGAGGATAAAATTTCTTGTAACTGCTGAAAAAGAACTTGAAAAAATAGTAAATCCGTTAAATAAACAATTTGGAAAACATATTGAAAAAATCATTACCTCTGATGAAACAACGAAGCACTTGAAACATGGTTTGCCATACTTTATTGAAAATGTCACAAAACAAGCAAGAATTGTTTACTATTTTGAAGAAGAAACTATTTACGTATTGCATTGTTTTAAAACTCATAAAGAATATGAAAGATGGTATAAATTATATAAGTGATGAAAACACATAAAAGAAATATATCGCTAGTAACAAATGTTGAGTTTTTTGAAAAAACCAATCAGTTAATGAAAAAAAAAATTCTAATTATCTCAAGAGCTACGACATAATGCTCATTTATGACGAACCTAAAGGCGAATTGGACTTAACACAGCAATTATGATGCAAAGCACTTTGCACCGCAAAGTATATATACTTCTTAGTGTGCAATAAGTATATGAATTCAAAAATTGACTTAAATGATTTAAAGCAAGGCACATATAGAGTTGCAGAACAGGATGGTTTTATTGAATTAATGCTCGGGATAATTCTTATTGGCACAAGTTTTTTTCTTTTCAATGTTGTATTTATGCCATTTTACATTCTTCCCATTATATTTCAAAAACAAATAAGTGAATGGTTTAGAAATAAATTTACTTATCCAAGAATTGGAAAAGCTGAGTTTAAACTTGAAAAACCAAAAGAAACTATTAGAGGAATTTTTACATTTGTATTCGTAACTTTTATTTTAATTGGCACAGCATTATTTTTAGTAGGAGATATTTCAAATACTGATTCTTGGTATAGATGGATGACTCTGTTGTTTGGAACAGCACTTGTAGGCGCAATGACTTATACTTATTCTCTTTCAGGAGATGTTAAACACAGAGTTTATGCAGTTCTTGCTTTTATTAGTGGAATTATTTTTTTCCTAATGGAATTTGATTCAGGAAAAACAAATATCACTACTTACTTATTTGTAATCGGGATTTTCTTTTTCCTTACTGGTTTAACAACGTTTTACACTTTTCTTCAAAAGCACCCTGTAAAAAAGGAGAACTAAAATGCAACCAGTGATTGATAAACTGATTCACGAGCCAGCGCGTTTCCAAATAATGGCTCAATTATATGTTGTTGAATCAGCGGATTTTTTGTTTATAATGAGACAAACAGATCTTACTTTTGGCAATCTTTCTTCCCACATAAGCAAATTAGAAAATGCAGCATATGTTACGGTAAAAAAAGAATTCAAGGAAAAAAAACCAAGCACAATGCTCAAACTAACCCCTAAGGGAAGAAAAGCTTTTGATGAGTACAGAAAAGAAATGAAAAATGCTTTGAAGATGCCTTGATTCCCCTAACATTTAGTTTTATTTCTTTTTGAATCCAAATGTTTTATTATATTTGTCATGGTTTCCAAATTCTAGTATAAAACAAATTATTTCTATTTCATCAGTCTGAATATTGTAGAGCATTCTCCAATAATTTGCCAAGTTTATTATCCATAAATTTGTTAAGTCTTGTTCCTTGTATATTTTTGGAATTAATTTTTTCTGAACTGCTCTTCCTGCTTGAGGATTTAATTTCAATAATTCTATTTTTTTATTAATTGAATTCAGGAGAGTAATATTTTCGCTTGAAGTTATTTTATTCTTTTTTTCCTCTTCAACTGCATTCATTAGTTTGAGGTAATCCTCTTTTCCCTCGCCCTCAAAAATTACCTTAATTTTTCTCATACTTCAAGTCCTTTGGCGATTCTTTTTTTCAGTTTGTTCTTTGGTAAATAAGTCCACAGAATACCCTTTGTACCATCAAGAACCATACCTCTTTCCTCAAGATATGCTATAATCACATTTAGAGTTTGCTTCATTACCTTATTTTCCAGTTTCTTGAGA
>Ga0307928_10001675_pt1 | contig 16875 bp, 35 predicted proteins | sample AceLakmetagen232_FD_201815 | JGI IMG/M metagenome (GOLD analysis project Ga0307928, IMG submission 201815) | Saline water microbial communities from Ace Lake, Antarctica - #232 | ecosystem: Environmental > Aquatic > Non-marine Saline and Alkaline > Saline | place: Antarctica: Ace Lake... | reverse complement strand
AGTAGACGCTCAGGCGTTCCCATGCCGCCTGCACCGCACGAACGTACCTCAGCAATCATCTCGTCAAAGCCGCCGGGCTCGTTGCCATAGCCGTAGTCTTCCTCGCACTCTTCGGTCGCAACTACTCCGGGCGCTCGCTGTTCCTGAATCGCAGCCGTCAAGCGTTCGTCGGCTTCAGTCAGCTTCTCTTCCATCTCTTCGTAATGTGCTGTAGCGTCGCCGGTAATCTCTTTGACGCGCCGCTCGACTTCCTCTTTCACTGTCTCAGGCACGCCTTCAAGCACATCGGCGACACCCTTGAGCTGCACTTCTACGCGCTCAAGTGCCTTCTCCTGATCTGTTCTCTCGTCGTTCTCTGCCATCTTAATCACTCCTCAACCTAGATATTCTTTCTACCTGCGTCTGGATGCCCTGCAAGTGGTTTCCCGGCTTGCCTTGCGGCTCCGTTCGAGTGTCGTTGGACGGCTCAAGGAGTGCGTCTATTCGATCCATCTGCGTTCTCATGCCATCGGGAATCACCATCGGTTCCTGTGGCGCTTCAGTTCTCACGCTAGTCATGTCAATCGTTGCTTCGCTTGCTGATGCGAAGTTCGCCGTTACGGGTGAAACCTCGAAGGATTTCACCTCGCGAAAATGAGGAACATCCACACCGTCTGTCTTTACAATCTTGATCTTGTCTGGGATCTTGCCGAATGAGTGGGACATCACAGTGATGTATCCCTTCTTCATCCCGCTATGCACCTCAGCGCCTTTCTGTACATCAAGGTCGAGCTGGCCTTGAACCCTCATTCCTATATCGTCTTCAGTAACTAAAGCGCGTCCAATCGGTACGTCAGGCTTGTGCATCCAGACAATCGGGAGCCATCCTCCGCGCTCCTTTATCGTCTTCGTGAACGCACCCCTGTCAAATACCGTGCCGTGAGAATCGACCACTCCAAACACTGAAGCGTAGCCCTCGAAGCTCCCAGGCTCGCCGTCTTCTACCGTCCGCACCTCAAACGATCTTTCTGGATTGGTCATGGCTCACCCCTTAAGACTCCCACACCCACACGATGACCGAGGCATAGTTACTGTCTGCCTTGCTCGTAACCGTGATTTGATATGATGTTGATGGTTTCAACAGGAAGTGATTTCCCGGCTCGCCGCGCATCTCTGCCCTCTGAAGAATCTCTGTGCCGCCTGTGTAAGTGCCGTCATACTCAGCAGCCACAGCGTACTCATCTGGATAGCTACCCTGACGGATGCGCCCGAACAACGTAAGCGCAGTGCCCGCAGCCCCGATCGTCACGCCCTCTGTAATCAGCACATTGGATATAGAAGCAGATGACACATCCTCTGCCAACCAATACGAGCCCGTTGCCGGTGTGGTAATGACGATCTTCATCACGTCGGCAATGTCGAAATCGGCGTCAAACAGGTATCCCCTGTGCCCTGAATCCCTTATTGAATAATGCTGATGGTCCATACCGCTCACCTATCCCTTATACATTGCAACGCATCTCTCGCCGCGTCATTCTGTCGCTTATCAGCCAACGTCAACCTGTCTTTACCCTTGAAGTGTCTGCGAGGATTGCCACACATAGCACAGCTACATAGCTTCCGAGTGCGCACCCAAAGCTGTTCAGTCTTTGAACCCTCATACAGAAAGCTGAACCCTGCCATTCGGCGATCAGTCAATCTCGCCAGGATGCCAGCACGTCGTTTCCCCTCTTGCAGATTCAGATAGTGCATCCCGTCACCTACCCCTTGTACATTCCCACGCATCTGCAATTCACGTCGTTCGTCCCATCACCCGGATAATCCGCACCGTCTGAGAACGTATCTCCGAATGGAATCCATCCCTGCCCCGTGTTATTCACGTGCGCCGTCCTCACCCGATCGTCGCCCGCGTCCAGCCATGCCTTCTGTTTCGCAACGCCTGATTGCCGCGCAGACTCGTGCATCGCCGTCCCAGCCGCTTGATGCACCTCAGTACGTGCGATCATCATTGCGCGATAGGTGTCCGTGCCGCCTTCCCAATCCTTAAACACCTCTTTGATGCTGCGTGCTATCTTGACACTGCTATCGCCATCCTTGATCCCCTTGAGCACGATCGCACGGATGGCCTTCTTCGTCGTGTCCTGTATCAGCTTCACCTCGGCAGCGGCGTGAGCGTTGACGTACTTCTCAATCTCCTCTGACCACGGATCGAAGTCGCGCTTTTCTGAGTGCAGTAGGACCCCCCTATCTGAGATCCTTTCTCCCGACACGTCGGAAGGTGAGGAAATCACTGCACTCATATCAATCGTCCTTGGAACCAACTCGTCAAACGTCTCTTCGCCGAAGTCCTCTATGACTGCTCTGTATACGGCAGTGAAGGTCTTCACCCACGCGCCGCGCTGGGATTCAATAGCCGCGTCAGTATCTGTATGTCCGTTTGTGATAGCTTTGACCACCGCTGACGACTCTGCCGTAAACAGAGAACTAACCTTCTGTGCAACACCGCGCTCCCATCCAAGCCGCTTTCTGTCCGTTGCCCGATAGTGCAAATCTAATACTGCGCTATCTGCCGACCTCTCAAGAATGCGTGCCCTCTTCTCACGAGGTAAGCGCATCATCTCTACGGCTGTATATGCCCGCCCTTCGTCAACCGTGTCCCGCGCCGCGTCAACAGGAAGCAACTTCACTGATATGTATCCGTCCTCTGGACAGTCTTTCTCATCAAACCCGAGGCTTAATCGTTCGTTGATCGCCCTGGTAGAGATGCCCATGTCGAAATACTTCTTCCCTTCTTCGGCGTTCGCTTTGCGCTTATCGACCATCGGCGGCGTACCTGACAGATCGTAATCGAAATAGATGCCATCGAAGTGAGGCGCAAGTTGGATGTTCAACGTAGCCACGAATTTCTTGACCGACGGAATGTACGTCGCGTTGTAAGTCGCAACCTCAGACGCCCTCATGTTCTCGAATTTGGCTGGTACTAATCCAGTTGACTCTGCGAACACGCCGAAGCCAGTGCATAGCTCCTGGTTCGTCAGGTTCGATCCGCCCATGAAGTCCATCTCAGCAGGCGTCGGGGTAGCAGGAACAAACCCGCGCCCGTCCTCGATAACTATCGCTTTACGTGCATTCGCTGGCCCTTCCTTGAACTCCTTCATCTGCGCCATTAGCCGATCATACTGAGTCTTTTCCAACATGCCCGTGCTTATAGTCCCACTAGGCCACATGCCATTTATCATCGAGTGATACTGGAAGTCAGTTATCGCATTGCCCGTGTCTACCAGCTTGGCATTCGCCCTCAATACAGGCTGCCCGAATAAGTCGCTCGACGGGCTGTAGTTCTTGAAGTGGACTATCTCGTCTTCAGCAAATGGAACTGGCTTGTTGCCTGGGATCGTGTAGAGGTATATATGTTTCTCTACCCCGTCATCACTATCACGCGCCCTTAGAACCTTGATGCTCACACGATCTGATCGTAGCGGGTCCAACCTTACGCTGTCGCCTAGCTGGTTGATGTACCAATAGGCGTCACCGGCTAAGCATAGGAATAGCTCTACCCTGAACTTCAGATCGTCCATTGAGATCTTAGGATTGGGGCTGTAAATCATCTTTGACGCTGGATGTGTATCTGAGGTCGCGTCTTTGGTGGATATGTCTTTAGCGATGATCGGGATGGAAACTTGCGCATCAGCTCTGAGTTGGATCAGCCGGGAAACGAGCCAGTGCGACTCATATCCTTCAATGACGGCCTTCTTCGTATTCCAATCCGTCCACTTCTCAACGCCGTATTGCATGGAGGAAGTTGTCTGAGGAGATCTAGCGCGTGTAGAAAGCAAATTGGCAATAGCGGCCCGAGGACCATCTACTGCCCAGTCTAGGACGGCATTGCGCAAACGTCCCATTAACTCCCCTCGATAAGCACAGTCCGGTTGTCGTGCCTATCGGAGAGATACTAACACGTGTGGCGTTTATATACAAGAGGGGTTGCTACTGATTGATTGGGAAACTATATAGATTGCTTGCCAGTATGTTTTCCTGACGATGTAAACTGACACTATGTATAGTTCGGAGGCTGGCTGATCCAACTCCCCAGCCGAGTATAGGCCAACAACGTAGGGCAGTAATCTGCGGCTTCACTCATAACAGATCAGCCTTGGCACCAACGTCGTTGCTGTGAATGTCCCCGGTTACCCGGAAGGTCACTCTGGAAAACGTTCGAGCTTCCCCTTATAAACACATTCGCTCCTCTGCGTGGCGCGTCCACGCCGCAGTCTCCATAGTAATAGCATCCTACACCTCAACGAACATGTTATTCCCATACCGCTCAGCGTCCCTAACCTTCTTCGTCGATCTGATCGACTCGATCTCTTCCGGGTTGATGTCGTGCACAGCGATAGACAAATGCACCGACCCATTGTGCTTCAAGGACAGTTCCTTCTGTCTCCAACGCTTGATGAACGCCGATGTCTCTCTGCCTGGTTTCGGCTCTCTCAGGTCGAACTCAGCGATCATGTCTGCGAGCGAGACTATGGGGTATTGTTTGATTGGCACTATTCGCCCTCTTCCCACGATTCCCACGGGAGCCAGCTACATCCTTCTTTCAGAAAAGGGAACGCGGATGCAATGTCTGTCATAAGCCGCGCCTCGGACTTGTAATCGTCTGATCCCAGCCCTTCACTGAAGCACACGCTGGCCCCGTGTACAACAACGGCAGCCATGTCTTCCGTCAATAGGATTCCTGTCTCTGTCATCTCTACCTCCTACAGATCAACGAAGAAAGCGCCGTGGCCTTCCTCGCCTAGCATCAGCTCAGTTGCCGCCCACACCATCGCGTCGATTCTATCATCATGCTCTAGCTCATCCAAAGGCGTCGTCATCTGATCCTCTAGCTCGTGGAATGAACCGTGATGGAAGCCACGTCCCTGCTCATACAGTGCTGCGATAGGCTCAGCCCTCAGTACCTTACCTCTGGTGGCTCTCACTTCCTTGTAGCTCACACTGGCGTTCACCTGTCGGATGGTGTTCTCGATCATGTCGCCGCCGTTGTTCACCTCGCCGATGATACGGTCAGCGTGCCAATGGAAGTAGGCCGACACTGCCTTGTTCGCCCATTCCTTCGGCGAGTAGTTGCCGCTTACGTCGTCAAGGACATGGAACTGATTACCGAGCTTGCCTGCTACGATGATGCCTGTCTGGTCAGATTGCTCGGTGTTGGTAACCGCAGGGTCGATAGCCACCACGATCCTATCATAGTCGAACGCCTCAGTTGAGCGTAGGATGTTATCGTACTTCCACAGTGCCCTATCATCATCATCCTGCCACAGCCCAAGTAGGAACCTATCACGCTTACGCTTTGACAGCCCGTTGAGGATCTTCATGAACTTCGGGTCGATGTTGTCGATGTTATCTGCCGGGTTCATCAGCATAGCCGCGTAGCTATCGGGATCTGCTAGTGGCGTCCTCTCTACTGGGTCAATCTTCTCGATGAACAGACGGTGAGACCAGTGCTGCTTATGCGGCGTGTTCTCGTCATAGTAGCAACGGTTGATGACGCCTGACTTCTCAGCCAACCTAGAAAGCGCAGTCTCTACCGAGCCGTAGGATAGCTGTGAGCATTCGTTGAAGAAGATCGAACTGTACTCGGTACCAAGGATCTTCTCAGAGCGTTCCTTCTCATCTAGTCCGCCTATCCAGATCTCCGAGCCGTTATCGAATCGCACGTAGAAGTCTGAGTCGTTCTTGTAGAATGGCATCTGATCGCCAGCGTCATCTCTGAACGCCAAGCTGAATACGTCAGGCAGTGTGTCAAGCCAGATGGATGTCTTTACGTGGTTGAAGTGTTGACGCAGGATGAGGTGGCGTGATGTTGCAGCCAACGCACGGTCGATGAGGTTCATGAGTATGATGAACGTCTTGGATGATCTAGCGCCGCCGTACAGGAGGATGTGCGTCGCCTCGCTCTTCATGAGGTCAAGGGCTTCGTACTGCTTGGGGTTGATGGTGAAGGGCTTAGGTTGTTCCATCGGCCTCCTCGGTCGCCTTACACAACGCGGCGGCTAGTTGGGTTGATGTGGCGCGTGCGCCTGCGACGAGATACCACTCTCGCATCGTGTCACGAGGACAATCCAACACATCCATCAACGCGGTAGCGAATGGCCATACTTTATCTTTCTCCGCAATCTCAGCCAGCAACCCGTCCGGTCCGTGCCATGCCAGCGCGGTTTCTAGGGCCGAGAGTTCGGCCTTCGCTTCATCTATCGCGGCCTTATCCTCGATACCTTCATCGCAAAGAACACCGCTTATCGTGTTCTCCAATATCTCGCAAGCCTTAATCAAACGTCTAATCGCGTCAGTCTTCATCCTCAACCTCCTCGCTCATCCATATCCGCGCCCACTTGCCCATCTCAGTCACCGGGAACATCTTCATCTCGAAGCCTAGTCCGTCCGGTACTTCATACGGACCACGGATGAACAGCATCATCGTGCCGTCATCTGATGTTAGCTTGGCGTCGAATAGGGGTTGGGGCATTAAGCCTCCATACTTCGCTTGAACTCCCTGCATAGCCTGTGAGTCAAACGCATCCACGTCGAATGATGGTGTTTGCACTTCTTACGATCATTCGCGCTATGACCGCCACAAAAGCACCACTTCTTGCTGCGTAGTTCAGGGTCTCGCTTGATAGTTGGTAAGCTCACTTGCCCTCCTCGGTACTCTATAAGCGTGCTCGGCCGCATTTTATCGCATGGATACGGCTGTCTGGAAATCGCGTGTTGTGCCGGATGCGGCCCCCGGTTGTGGCAAGCTGCCCGTACTGATGAGTTCATCTGGTATCTGTGGCATAGCAATCACCTCCTAGTCGTCCTGCTCCTCAGGCGCTCTAGCCTTGTCAAAGCTAAACGTCATGCTCGTCTTCTGGTCTACCTCGCTCTTCTCCTTCCACTTATCGCCAGCCACGTTCTTCAGGTAGAACTGGATCGCTCTCACGTCTGGATGCTTGACCTTCTTCTGTCCGCCTTCCTCGTATGTGTAGCCCTTGGACAGACGTAGCAGCGCGTCCTCTACGTCCTTGATAGGGTTAGCCTTGCCATCAGCTATGGCCTGCGAGAACTCAGGATGCGCTTCCTTCCAGTCGTATAGCGTGCGAATGCCTATCTCTAGCACATCAGCCATGTCCTCGTCAGTCATTCCAGCCTCAGCTAGTTTCCGCACGATTCCTGGAGTTATCTTGGCGTCGTACTTCGTCGGGCGTCCGTTGGGATTACCTGTTGGTTTATTAGCCATCGAGCACCACCCTCACACACTCAGCTATAGCCTGCATCATCTTCGGAGGGACTGCGTTGCCGAGTCGTGCAATTTGCTGTGAACGATTTCCCTCAAGAATGAACTCATCAGTGAATGACGTTAATCTCTTCATCTCTCCAATGCTAAGGTATCTCTTCTTCGATGGATGAATGATTCCCGTCGCGGCTATCTCACTCTTCATTAGCGTGCAAGATTCACGATTCCACGATAGCAGTTTCGTATTCATCGAACCAGTTCTCTTCCCTCGCACCTTAATAAAAGCCTTCTCTGCATTAGTCCCTGAGTAATTTCCAGCTTCCATTAAGTGAGCGGCTTCAACTAACCAGCCTGGTAATGGAGGGGCATCAATATCTTTGCATCCCTGCAATGCCTCTCGCACGGTAATAGGCTTCTCATTCGAGTGCGCCGGCCACTCAATCTCTTGCCCATCTCTCATACCGATGAAGATGATTCGCTCGCGGCTCTGAGGCACGCCGTAGTACATCGCATTCAGCTTCTTAACTTCTACGTGATAACCAGTCGCCTTCAATCCTGCTAGGATCTCGTTGAACCGTCCGCGCATTCCACCCTTAGCCATGCCTGACACGTTCTCCATCACGAACGCACGCGGATGAAGTCCTTCAATCAATCGGATGAACTCCCACGCCAGATCGTTCCGCGCGTCAGACACTTGCCGCTTACCAGCCGTTGAGAAGCCCTGACAAGGAGGTGAGCCGTCTAAGACATCAAGAACGCCTTTCTCTATGCCGCATCGTTCAAGGATGCTCTCAGCCGATACCTTGCGGATGTCAGCTTGCCACACATCAACGTCTGGAAAGTTCAACTTGAACGTCTCGACGGCGTGAGGCTCGAAGTCGATAGCTAACAACTCACGGAATCCAGCCCACTTGTAACCTAGGCTTGAACCGCCGCAGCCTGCAAAGGTTGAAACTACTGTAGGCTTACCACTCATATCCACACGACGGGCATTTGTTCTCTGTCTCTACGCCATCAGACAGATCTTGCCCATCCTCCTTCGGCTCCCATGCCTTGACATCATCGAATCCCATCACGTCAAAGTCTATCTCGCCAAGCAGTTCGCCCTTCAAGTCCTCAAGCACAACATCGTCCCACTCGCCAAGCGTCCCGATCTGATTATCTGCCAACGCGAGAGCCTTGCGCCGTGGATCGTCCGTCTTCAGATCAACGCGTCGGACAACGATTAGCTCCTCACCGGATGTCTCGATCTCGCGGACTGGTATGCCAAGCTCTTGCGCCTTCGTGTATACGGCGTTACCTCCTATCACCACACCGTCAGCGTCTACCACGATGGAGCGGCCAGCGCCTAAGTCCTTCAGCGACTTGCCTACTGCGTCCATGTTGCGTGCAGGATGCGTCCTCGCGTTACGCGGATCTAGTTCGTACTTCCTCGGTCTACCGCCTGCGTGTTTCTCAGTCATCTTTCTCATCTCCAAAGAACATCTCGCGCAAACTCGTCTCCTGCGAGCGTATCTTGAACCACCTCATCAGCAGGCATCCGAACCAGTTGCTCCACAAGGGGATATAACACGGTTCGTCAAGCACCTCGTTAGGTATTAGGTAGCCGCCGTCGCTAGTACGCTGCTCGCGGTTCTTGATCGCGTCTGCGATTGAAAAGTCAGTCATCGTCCAAGCACCTCTCTCCGAACTCTACAGAACGCCTTTCGCGGGCAGTGTAGTATTTAATCGTGTAGTTGAATCCTGGCATACACTCGCCTAAGTCTATCTTAGTGTCTGACATACCAGGGCGGAACACATGCGTAACAGTTCCCCAGTCGTCACCTGCTTTAGAGAATACAATCTCTTTCTCAGCCATCAGCCCTCCTTTGCTAGGTTCAGGACGATACTGTCGAATGGCAATAACCGCAGATGAAGATTGCTTTCATCTTCAGATAAGTTGCCGCCGTATACAGATAGAACCTTGGCATTAGCACCCTCAATGAACACGTCGCACTCGCCGTCTTCAAGAATCGTGACCGTTATCCTATCTTTCTCAGCCATGCTATCACCTTACCCACTATACATCAAAACGGACGGAGGCCGCTAATCGTCGTCATCTTAGGAGCTCGTGTCTTCGTCTTTCTATTGCTTTGGCACTATAATACGGAACCAACATCATCTTCACTGGCGGTTGTTCGACGCCATCAATTGACAATGCACTATATAGTGACAAGCACAATTCCTCGCCACGTTCGCCGCTTTGCCGTTCCATATTCATACTGATCCGACCGCCATCTTCATCCATCGCCCAAGACTCATCAATAGAATAAACATCATGCCATACATGCGCATTGGGAATAGCCGTCTCCCTGACGAACTTGAGCGCGCGAAAGGGGCGCATCGCGGAACGGATAACAGAAACAAGACGCTTACTCATCTTCATCCTAAATCCTCCATTGATTGCGATACCACCACCTGAGAATTTACACGCGTCTCTGTTGTCAATTGTATTCATGTATCATCATCCTCCTTGAACAACGAAATGGACGGAAGGTCGCGTCTTGTGCGCTTGGTCAACATGCGACTGACGAAATGAAGGGGTAAAAGGAGTCCAGATTGATGCCTTGAGAGAAGGCTCTGGGAAAACCCCGCCAAGCTTGCCTGCGTATCTCGCTACGCGCGCCGTCCATTTCATCATGCTATTTAGTCCACTCAGGGTACTTCTTCATCAGTCGTTGCAGATTAGCAAGATCCTGCGTCTTTGTTCTATCTACGCGCTCGGCCGCCCGATCTAAGTCTATCGCGTCGGATTCTTTCTGGCTTATTACTCCGGCCTCAAGAAGAGATAGGTTCCTGGGCTCGCCGTCAAAATCCAACTTAACGCCATCATCGTAATCGTGTGCTGGCTCTATGCAGAGAAAGTCACCGCCGCCAAGGTTTAGAATGACCTCCCATTCACGGACAACTGCGCCAACGATCGTCTTCCCGGATATATCCTCTCCTAGCTTGATCTGCCTCATGCTAATTCTCCTCCATGCCTATCCATTATACCCGATCCGCCGTTCAGAACACAGTTTAGAACACCATCCACCGCACGCACTCGAGCATTCCCCACACGGCCAGCGACACTAGGCTGATTGCTATCAGGACGCCGATTGTCCTACGTGGGCCTGGCGTCATCCCGTCGCCTCTGGATACTTCTTCATCAGCCGCCGCAGATTTGCCATGTCCTGCGCCTTTTCTCGGTTTATGCGCTCGGCCCTTCGCTCTGCGTTTATCGCGTCTGATTCTTCCTGGCTTATTACTCCAGCCTCAAGAAGGGATGAGCTAACGGGCTCCGAGTCAAAGTCCAGCGTGACACCATCATCGTAATCGTGATCTGGCTCTATACAGATGAAGTCGCCGCCGCCGAGGTTGAGAACAATCTCCCAACTCCTGATAACCGCGCCCTCGATTGTCTTCCCAGATATATCGTCGCCTAACTTAAACTGTCTCATCACTTACCTCCTCCAGTAACCGCCCAGGCAATCAACCAGCATACAATAACAAGCACGTGCATAGCCGCTATGCCGACCAGGACATCATGGACAAACTCAACCGCTAGTACATCTGACATCTGCCTTGCCGCTATGATGAATGGCAAGCACCACGCGCCGAACCCGTAGAGCGCCCCGCCGGCAGCAGCCCATGTTGTTCGTACTGTCTCTCTCTTCATCTCTTACCTCCTCGCGTAGGATGATAATGGTTCGCCGGACTCGGCATCATCGCCGCCATCGCATTCTTCTCAAGGCACGCCGTACAGTTCATGCGTCGCGGATGCGTCTCCCAGCTATGGAACCGCACGTCGTGTTCTGCGCCGCACTTCTCACACACGTATCGGATGCGCTTCATTCGGCCTCGATTGAATTCACAAGTGCACTGGAGAGCTGTGCCGGTGTAGCGGTCATATATTTCCAGAAGTTCGTCTCTCCTTTCTCCATCTTCAGAACGTCACGCAGGTAGAACGTGAACATGACAGCTCTTTCATGACCGCGATGATAGATCGAATCGAACAAACCGCCTTCACCGTGCCAGAGCGTGATGTCAGTTGAGAAGGCTATGCTAACACTTGGACCGTGCATCCGTTCGCGCCATCCACTTGGGCCGTCGTCTTGAAATGGCTTCTTGATCCTCTGGTCTACATAGAAGTAGCCCAACCATTCCGCTATCCGTTCGTTGTCCGTCATCACGCCTCCTTTGGAACGAAATGCACCACGTCAACCTTGTGGCCTTCTGGGTCGAATAGGTCGCCGCCTTCTGCCCTCAAGCCCCACACCGTCTTCCCTATCTTGTAACATCTGGCTCCAATTTCCATCGTGTCGCGTAGCTCTGCCTCGTATGCCGTCCGATAGTACACCTCGGGCCGCGCCCCGGTGAGCCACGACTTCGCAGGGATCTTGACGTAGAAGTATTCGCGCTTCGATCCGTGGCCAGCAAGACGCCGCGTCTTACGGTAGTCGGATACCGTCATACCTTCAGGCCACTCTAGCCCGTCAAGGCTCTTCTCCCACAGATTAGCCGCGCCCATCAGCCGCCGTGTGTCCAGCCCGTTCGACGCAAGACACTCTCTCAACGTCCGCGATGCTGGGTCGGTTACGTCAACGACTTGGCCTAGCCTGTATACGCGCTCGGCTATCGTTGAATCGAGCGATGCGAACGATGATAGCTGCGTGAGGATCTGTTCGCCCTCTTCGGCGTCGCGGCGACGATAGAACCATAGGTAATTGTGATCAACGCGCCCGATGCCATAGCCTAGAACGTCTTGATTGTCGATTACTTCGAGGATACCACGCTCTGCTCGTTGGTCTACTACCTCGCCATCAGACAGCATACGAAGCGGCGCTGATGGCCCTCTAGCCCACTCAGCGATCACAAGCTGCCCAGTCTCAACCATCACATGAACCGGCGCATGTAGCGTAATGCAATTTTCCACTACGTCTTTTTCATCACTGCCGCCAAAACCAAGAGGACAAACATGATGCACTTCAAGCTGTTTCCTGCCTTCCTCAGACCTTCCATCAAAACCAGTTATGGCACACCGCAACCCATCGAGCCTCAACGCCTCTTCACGCACCGCTCTAGACCTAGACATCTAGCCACCCCCAATTTTTACCTGTAGCTATTAGGCCAATAGCAGGCTGAGAAACATTGAACATCCTAGCAATTGCGCGTTGACTTAGTTGTCCAAGAAGATTTCTAATCTCATGAACGTTATCTTCAGTCAACTTTGAATTGCCATGAGCCTCGCCTCTAGCTGGAACAAGCAATCCAGTATCTATGGCATGTCTCATATTCTCTGAGCGAGTGACATAAGCGATATTATCTACTTTATTATTTGTTTTGCACCCGTCGATATGATGAGCATCATAACCATCTGGCCTTGCACCAATAAACGCTGCCGCAACAATACGATGGCACTTTATATGTTTCTGTTTGCCGTCTCCCCTCAACCCTATACTCAAGTATCCACATCTTTCTAAGCTTGGTTTTAGTATTCTTCCTACGTGCGAATTTGAGGATTCCTTTATGCGCCGGATTCTCCCGCGATCACTTACTTCATACGATTCTTCATATCCAACAACAGGCAACCATCGTTCATCCATCGCTATCACTCTTCATCTTAGCAATCAACGCCTGCCGTATCGCATCGTTCTTATTCGATTGTCGCTTGATGTACTCGATAACGTCTGAGTCTGTTTCTGAGTTTAGTTGTAGCGTGAACCTCGCGTATGTAGTGCTCATGATTTCTCCAGATTAGCAAAAGCTCTGCGGCCTGCCTGAGCCACGCTCTGTTCATCGCCGCCATCTGGGCCATAATAGTTATCAACTGCCATCTTGCACACGTCTACAAACGCATACGCGCGATTCCACGCTGTAATAGCGACTTCTTCTTGAGACATGGTAGGAGTGCATTGTATGTTGCTCGGACCGTCAGCGTCACAAGATAGGCAATTAACGCACACTTGGTAATGAGTCCAGAATATCTCAGCCTTACCCCCGCAGAACGGGCAAGGCTTTATGTCTAGTTTCTTCATGATTTCCTCCAGCGGTTAGCTAGTAACCGCTCTGAACTCTTCTTCGTTGAATGCTTCGTCGTTATCGCCGAACATCAAAGCTCGATTGTATGCAGCTATTGCTGCGCTAGTCATTCCCTCGAATGAATATCGTCCGTTTGTGTTGTTCGAGTTTACCTGCTGGCGTGCTTGTTCGAGTGTTGCGTTCATGGTTGTTGCCTCCTTGGCTACATCACAACTATACCACACATGACACGATAAGTCAAGAGGCGCAACGGTATCCGTCGAGCTTCAGAGCTTCGGCGCGTACTGCTTGGGATCTGCTCACGATAGCCTCCGAAGATTCCCGATAGCCATGACAGAACCAACGAGCAACACGCCCCATCCCCACCACGCGCCAGCGCCAGCCGCACCGCTTCCACCGACAGCAACGTGCATCCATACAATCGTCCATCGACGCGCGTCCATGTGCCGCCCTATCCATCGGTCAATCTTACGGAACATCATTCACCACCCACAGACCCAAGCAACGAATAGCCCTGCAACCGCACCGGCGACGAAGGTAACGTGGATCGCTTTCAACGCCAGCCGTCTAAATCCTTCCTGCATAGAGAGCATGTCCTGTTGGCATTCTGAGCGGATTGCGTCTGTATTCTCTGTCAGATAGAACTCGCGCCCTTCGATGTAGAAAGCTTCTATTGTGTCCGGTTCGTTGATGTGAATGACATACGGCGACTCACTTTCATAATCGTATGAAATAACAATCTCTATGTCATTCCCGGTAACCGCGCAAAAATTATACGTCTCTGGCGGCAACGTGATATTTGACCACACGGCGTCCGGCTTATCTTCGATCTCTATCTCTCCATAAAGCCAATCTTGCCCCGCCGCCGCAACCGCCATCGCCGCAACCAGCATCAGCACGACTACTATCTTCTTATTCATCACTCACCCCTAACATAGCGCACACCCAGCAAAGCGTGATCGCACGCGCCATCTCGCCACGCGGACACGTCACCGATACCTGCAACGGGCGGAACTTCGTGAAGCTCTTCGACTTCCATATCAGACACGCATGTGCGCAGTCGCGGCCATTCTCTACCGTGCTGAGTACCCACGCGCCGTCCTTGATCGTGCCGCGACCGTATACGGATTCGAAGAGGTCGGTCATCGCATAGCCGATGTCTTCTGGATAGAATCCGCACGTGGTAGAGATCTCGCCGCTACCCAAGCCAAGCAGATCGAGCACCTTGTCGTTCAGGGTATCGTTCGTCAGCTTCAGGATCTCTTTCTTGTTCATTCCGCCTCCTTAAGCCATCCCCAACTGCCACCGGTAGCGATTGAGCAAATGGTTGACTGGTCAACATTGAACAGTCTGGCGATTGATCTCTGGCTTTCTTTCCTTAGAAGTCGTCTAACTTCACGAACATTATCTTCCGTAAGCTTAGACTTCCATTGCCGTTCTCCATGCGCAGCGACGTTCAATCCATTGCGAAACGCGTGTACTATATTTTCCGAGCGAGTAACGTACTCAAGATTTAGAACTGCATTGTGTTTCTTGATCCCATCTTTATGATTCACTTCTTTACCATCGGGGCATTGACCAAGAAACGCCGTAGCCACTAGTCGGTGAATGCTATGACGGCGTTGTATCATATTCTTGGATAGGTTAACTTGCATATAGCCACGAGATGCTGAGCCTTTAGCTATTCTTCCTATCCGCGTGCCACATCCTGATTTTACTCTGCGCACACGTCCAAGGTTGCTGACTTCGTATATACCTTCATACTCAACTACATCGCGCCATTCTTCAATCATAAGTTAACCTTCCGAAAAACCTCGTCGATCTCATCACGGCTAATCCCGACATATCTCAGCGTCGTCTCTTCCCGGCTGTGGCCCAACGCCTGACGTATCAGGTCGATGGCCTTCATTCGATGATCTCTAGGCCGCAGTCGTCTGGATCGTCTTGCCGTTCTACTGCGTTGACCTTGGCTACTAGCATCTTGATGTCTTCGACGGCCTGAATAGCTGTTTCGCAATTAGTATACTTGCGTGCGAACCAATCATTATCGCCGTCAATATCTCTCCCTCGTATGTATAGAGCGCACGATGATGTCGAACACTCAGTGTGTCCTGCGGCGAGTGATGGGCGTTTCCATGAGCGTAGATACTTAACCACTGCATTATCTAGACAAGTCACAGCCTGCCCCATACCGTCATCACGTAACGACTCATCCTGCTCCAACACGCGCCCGAATACGATGCTGCCTACTCGCTGGATTCCTAGTCTCAGTTTCATTTCTCTGCCTCCATCTGCGCCCTAAGCGCCCGCTTCATCGCGCCGTTCTTGTTATCCTGAGCGTTCAGATACTCAACAATGTCGGCGTCGTTCTCTGTGTTCAGTTGCAGCGTGTATTTCTCGACTGCCATGTTGCCCCCTTATTCTGGAGGAGGATGGAGGTGTCGAACCCCCGTTAAGACGATTCCATCTGCTCGTATCGTCCATGTTAGCGTAGGTCGTTCGAACTCCTACGCCCCGCCATCGGATTCCGAGATCGTAAGAACGTGACGGACTCTCCTAGGAATTCCACCATGTCCCCGGCCTCATGCCCTACTCCTCCGTGTTTGGTTGTATGTCTCTAGAGTGCATTCGCAGAAGATCCCCAGACGCCTCAGTTCATTCTTCACCACACCGAGATACGGCAACCCATGCCTATAACCGCACCATGATTTCGTTGTTGCAACCCACCCAAGGCTCTTGTGTAGCTCTGCGCCGCGAGGATGGTTGTAATAAACGAAGAACTCTGGATTCTTCCGCACTGCTTTTCGTATCTCGCTTACCTTGCCCATGTATGTACCATACCATACCTTGCAACGGATGTCAAGTCACTTAGCCAACCGATTTGCTGCTTGTGTTACGTTCTCTTTTCCGGCCAGTTTTCAAGCGCAGACTGGGATAGCGTTACAGCGATTACGTTCGGATTGGGGCATTGTGTTGCGTTACGCGTCGAGACATTCAATTGCGGCTACTGCCGACGCCGCAACCTGGATTAGCTCATCTCGCAGTCTCGCACGTTCGCTCAGCAATGAAGCCTCACACGCTTCTCCAAATTCCTCTCCGATGATTACGAGCCATCTATCTGGGGTATGATTCTGTTTTCCCCATTTGTCGTCCTGCCTACTAAGCTCATTGGCGATGTCGAATCTGATTGCTTCTGGCAACATTACTCCTCCTCAGGCGTAGCGCGGATGGCGTGGCACTTCACACACACCTCTCCGCTAGATACAAACTCGTTAGTTGCGTCTACCCATTCGTGATTGCATTCGTCATCAAGCATCTCACACGCGGCCAAGTATTGAGTCATTATGTCGGTGGCTGTCATTTCCTTTGGGTTGTTCCACATCATCTTCAGAGAGTCACGGATAGGCAGTAGCTTCTCAGCGACGATAACTGACGCCATATCATTCCACGCCACGTTGTATTCCAATTGAGGTTGCAACGCACGAACTGCTTCTACAATCTCACTCGCTATCTTCATCCTCTACCTCCTCAATACGTATGGAAATAGCTCTTTTGTT
>Ga0307928_10001674_pt1 | contig 16879 bp, 31 predicted proteins | sample AceLakmetagen232_FD_201815 | JGI IMG/M metagenome (GOLD analysis project Ga0307928, IMG submission 201815) | Saline water microbial communities from Ace Lake, Antarctica - #232 | ecosystem: Environmental > Aquatic > Non-marine Saline and Alkaline > Saline | place: Antarctica: Ace Lake... | reverse complement strand
ATACAAGGAGAAGAAATGATATTCACTACTCGACCTATGCAACAAGGTCTGAGACAGAACTTATATTTAAGGGTTGTGATTGGTTTACCCTCGCTAAATGCGAAAAAGTTAATCTAAAGGTTATATTTAATTTAATAAAAGTGATTTAAATGAATGAAAAACTAATAGAACAAGTAAAGTCGGAGATTAGCTTTTTAACTGGAGAAAATATGAAATGGTTAGTCCACGAAGCCGATATAGGAACTTACCACGCTGAATACTTACCTTTAGTTCGTAGAGTTAGTAAATTGAAGAAGAAACTTAAATCACTTTTACATCGGACTAAGAGTCCTAAATCAAATAAATGTTTTACGGCTACGCCTGAAGCTTCGCCCAAATCTTGCCTTAGATGTATGGGTAGTGGAGAACTAATTGAAATATTTACAGATGAGATTAGTACGTGTCCAGATTGTAACGGAACGGGCAAGACTCCGTAAAACATACTATATTAATTTAGCGTTTTGGAGAGTGAAAAGATGGAAATAAAAACAACATCGGAAATAGAAGAGTTTGTTGAGAAGAATAAGAATAAGTTTTATGATGAAAAAGGAGATTGGACTCATTTCGGAGATAAGACTATGAATAAGAAGTGGATTGCTATTGATAATTTAATTGATGAACTTGATATAATCTGGAAGAAAGTAAGTGGAGATAAGACAATTCATGGAGAACCGAATCAAATATCAAAGACTAAAGTAGCATGTCTTTTAGGTGGTTTAAAGAATTCACTCTCCAAAAGCACCGAGCCAAAAGGCTCTAAATCAAATACGCACTAAGTTCAATAAATCCTACGGATTTACAAAACCTAATGCGATATATTATATTTAATAAAACCCCCCAAGAGAAAAGATGAAAGAAGTTTTAAAAGTTACGGACATTAAAAGAGAAAGGAATTTCATGTATTATCTAAAAGCAGATACTATTATAAAATTCAATAGGAGAGATAGAGGAAACAAAATAGAAGTAGCAACACTTAAAGATCTCAAAAGAGATCCTAATTTTCTTTATTTCGTTAGTAGCAATACAGAGGGATTACTAACAATAGAGAGGGCAAAAAGAGATCCTACTAGGAGAGCTGTAAAACAGCTTAACTGGGCTAGGGTTGAGGAGGACTAGAGCTCCTCCTCTTTTTTAAAATGAAACAGAAAGAATTATTTATATGTTGTATGGTTAGTTTGGGGGTTTTTATAATTGGTTTGCTTTTTGGTTATATGTTGGCCATGTGGGGAGTTTATGAAATTTTAAACCATATTCATATAGAAAGTTTAATAGTAGATTTAAACGAAACTCAAATAGTAGATTATATAATGAGTAATGCACAAATACAACAATATTTAAAATGATAGAGATAGAAATAATATATATGAAAATAACGAATATTTTTATGATCATAATAGGATTTATTTTTCTCCTTTTATTTTTATGGTTAATATTAGAGGAAAGAATATTCTACTTTATAAGGAGGAGTTACAAAAATGACAAAAGAAAGAAAAAGTAAAACAAATACTAGGTTTTTTTATGATATAACTCCCATAAAAAGCAACAAACCTAATAAAACCTTTACAAAAAAAATAGAAGATGGAAAAAAAAGCTAATGTTTTAGATTTACTTAATACAAACTCTAGGAGAAAAAATATTGGTTTTACTGATCTGGAAATCTTATTCCTGGTTGCTAAATCAGAAAGAGCTATACAAAAAGAAATAGCAAATTTGTTTAAATGGAATAAAATAGAAGCGATATTATTATCAGTAGATAAGAAAAACTACTTAATACTTTATAGGATCATGAAATAATCTTTATTTACAATATTGTAAATAAATAGAAAGTTATTTAAAATATAAGTGGTTTTTAGATTATAAAGGTGAAATTTTAATGAAATTTTTATCCAATAAAAGAGGAGCTTCTTTAGTTGGGGGTATTATTGCTGTTCTAGTTGGTATTATAATGATCGTTGCAGTAACTATTCCGGTTGTGCAAGATACGATAACCAACCAGGCCTTTACAGGAACCGTAAAGACAATAACCGACTTATTCCCAATACTTTTAGCAGTAGGAGGACTAGTGCTAATAGCTGGAGGTTTCTTAATGGGAGCTTCTAGGTAATACTAGAAAGCAAAAATTAAGTAAAATAGTTTTTTTTTATTTTTCAATTTTCAAAAAAGAAAATGACAACCCCCTATATTTTCGGAATATTTGTTCTGTTCTCTTTTCTATTTTTAATAGTTGGAATAGTTGCTAGGGTTATAACAAAAAATACAACTATGAGCTTATTAATTTTTATTAGTGGGATTTTATTCTTATTAACTTCTTTAATGGTTTTAGGAGATGGTATTCCAGAAAGAATAGGATTTGAAGAAGGAGAAATGTATATTTATGGGGACAATTTCTCCCTAGATCCTGATCATTCTCATTGGATCCATGACACAACCCCCCCTAATGTAAATGAGATTTATTTATTCCGTTTAAACAGAACAACAACTCCTATAAATGCTTATCAAGATAGTATATTTATTAATGCTCTAGGAATTATTTTATTACTGCTCTCTTTGGTTTTGTTTTATGCCTCAGTTTTTGATCTTGCTACTGGAGATGGCCTATAATTAATGGAATACCAAAAGAAGAAAACCCAGAGGATCAAGAACAATACATAGGATCTTATTTTGATTTCCAGAGGTATTTAATAGATCCAGAATTTAAAAAGACTTTTGACTATTTAACAAAGGAGCTAGGAATAGCAAATTTAAATCCTTTTGAGATCTTTATTATTTCTTTTCAGATGGAAGTAGTAAGTTTTCTTAAAATTTTAGGAGCTCATGCTTCTGCTAAATTGTTTCTATCAGATATATATACAACAAGTTTATTATCTAGAAGTAAGCATGGATTTGGGGCCAAGCTTCTAGTTTCACAAATAACCAAAGGAGACTATTTAATAAAAGGAGCAGATGAAAATATAAAGAGAAGATTTTTTAACTTTGGAAAGAAGAAATCAGAGAGCTATCAAGAAGAAGAACAGAGGAGGGGATATTAATGGATAAATTCATAATAACATTTTATTTTATGATGATTTTAAATTATATTTTGGGAGCTTTATTTGTGTTTCTAAGAAAAGAGATAATGGACGCAATAAAATTAAGGCTTTTAACTATGTTTGGGCATGATTATTGCATAGTTAGGATCCATAAAAACGATAAAAGAATTAAAAAATATGTAGTTAAACCTGATAAGGATACTGGAGAGTTTTTAATTAATGATGGGATTTATATGGTTGTGCCTAGCCGTGCTTATTTTGAGGGCTCGATCCCTTCATATACTTATAATGAAGACAACTATATGCCTATTGATCCTAATGATATTAAATCCCCACCAGAAATGGATCCAAGCTTAGTTAATAAAGTAGTAATGAGAGCAAAAGCAACAGGGAAGTTAGCAGAATGGATGAAACAGAATAGAACTATTTTAATGGTTGTTTTAGTTACTGGGGCTATGGTTATAATATCTGTTTATTTCGGATATAAAAATAATCTTTTCTTACAAACAACAGGAGAATTAACTATGGAACAAGTTATAATGAAATACTGCTCTGGATCTGTTATAACTGGATAAGGAGGTAAAAATGAAAATATATTTTAATAGCCCAAATCCTAAAGTAAAAAAAGCTACAGGCATTTTTAATTTTCTAGCTTTTGTAGTGTGTATGATTTTGAGTCTTAGACACCCAGTATTTATGGTTTTACTTTTTTTAATTTGGTTAGAAATGACAGAGATAGAAATAAAAAAATAGAAATGAAATGGCTAAGAAAAAGATTAAATCTAATCTGGATTTTTCTATTTCGTTTAGATTTTTTGATGAAAAATTTGATCAGATTTTCGGATTAACAAAGAAAAATTATATAAAGGGATTAATTGAAATTGATGATCTACTAAAAGCAAAACTAGGAATGGGAGTAGAAGAAATATTGAAGAAAAACAAAAAATGACAGATAATAAAGAGTTCATGATCCCAAGCGATTTTATACTAGTTAGATTTGAGCTATTAAAAGATTTCTATGAAATGAATGACAAATTTAATTTTTACCTGGATCACACAAAGAGAGGGTTTAAGGATAAAAGGGGCTTTGATATATGGATCTCTAGTTTAAGGATCTTTTATTTACAGATCAGATCCTCTATAAAAAAATACATTAAGGGCAAAGAAAAAAGTAGATATGAAAAAATTGTGGATCTAATGGAAAATGTTGTTTATCATGATAGAAAGTTAGAGGATCAAGAAGCAAGAGAAGTAACTTTATTATTGGGAGATTATCTAGACGAAATTAAACTAACAGATATAACACAAGAAAAAAGAGATCTGGGAAGGATCTTTGGACAACTATAAAAATGGTAAAAATATGTTTTGAAAAACCAATTAGACAACTAAAGAAAGATAGAAAAACAGTGTATAAAGCAGATCACTATTATTTAAATGATAATATCAAAACTAACCTAGACATAATAAAAGGAGCTGTTACTCTAGATTGGGATTTTGTTATTGCTGTTGATGGGATAGAGAGATCTGGAAAAAGTCTTTTTGCTCAACAGCTAGGGTTTTATTTAGATCCAACATTAGATCTAGATAGGATAGTATTCTCTGGAGAAGAATTTGAAAAAGCTTGTTTAAAAGCTAAACAGTATGAATGTATAATCTGGGACGAAGCTATAACGGGGGCAAATATAAGGGAAGCTATGGCTAAAGTAAATGTAGGAATAATGAGAATGTTGGGAATGATTGGGCAAAAGAATTTATTTATTATTATTGTTTTGCCTACTTTCTATGACATGGATAGATATATTGCTCTATTTAGATCTAGAGCTTTATTTCATATATACGCAAAAAGTTATTCTGAGAGAGGATTTTTCCAACTATACAAAACTAATAAAAATAAAATGTGGATTAGATTTAGAAAATACTTTTATTATCCCAGTAATATGAAGGACTTTGAAGGGAGGTTTTATAAGACCTATTGTGTTGATGAAGTATTATATAGAGAGAAGAAAGCAGAAGCTCTAACCATAACCAATAATAAAGATAGTAGAGATAAAAGAATAGATGAATTACTAGATCAGAGGGATAAACTAATATATAAAGTATATAATGAAAAACTGCTTAAAACAAAAGAGATAGGAAGATCTGTTGGTTTAACCACAAGACAAGTATATAATGTTATTAACGAAATAAAGCTGGATTTGAAGGAAATTAAAGAAGCTGTTAATATAGATAGTTAAGCACACCTAATATGAAGAAAAGGAGCTTATATGGGCTTATACTCATTGTTATAGCTCTCTCAGTAATGTTGTTAGGTTTGTTTGATTTTAAAAGAAACCCAGAATGTTACTCAGTTAATAGGACATGGAGTAATATAGAGGGAAAGTATGTTGAGGGGGATATGCTAGAGGCTATCAATAGAAACTCTACAACTGAAAAATTACCAGAATGTTATGTATTAAGATCTAAAATATTTGAAATCACTAGAGGGATTTTGATTGTTGCTATAATCTTTTTGGGAGCGAATACTTTATGGGTTTCCATACCAACTAAGAAGAAGAAGGAATTAATTAAGGAGTTTAGTAAGAAATGAGAGCAACAATAATAAAGAACTGGATCAAGAAGTTTAAAAATACTATCGGATCATTAAAGGATAACAGCAGAATATATGTAGAGATGGGGAGGAATTTGAGAAAACAATATGAGATAGATAGAGATTTAGATAAGGATTTAAACAGGAGGAAAAAACAAAATGTTAAAAAAAATAAAAGTAGCTTATAGGTTTGGGGATCTGGAGACAGCTTTTGGATTTGCAGAAGAAAACAAAATCCCTTATGATGAAGTTATTTTGTTATTCGATCATGTTGAGGGAGAAGAGGAAGTGGAAGAAGCAACAGAAAAGGCAGAATTACCAAAGATGGAAATAGACAAAGATAAGCTAATAAAGGATCTAATGAAAGAAAAGGAAGATCTAATGAGCTCTAGAAATCCAGAAAAAAATAAACCAGTTGGAGTAAAACCAAAGAAAGCAGGTTTTAATCCTTTTAGAAAAGAAGATGATGGAAAGGCCAAAGTTATACCTATGAGATAATGGAAATAAAACCTAGAGAAACCATAAGGTTTTCTAATGAAGAAGCTAGAGATCTAGATTATTGGATTTCTATTTCAAAGGTTAAAAATAAAAGTGAAGCTGTGCATTTAGCCATTTCTTATGCTATTAAATATTTTAAGAATGTTCTCAAAGGGTTAGAAACCGATAAATTCGAGGTAGGTATTATAAGGAAAACAAAAGATTATAAATTAAAGGATCAAAAAGATTTCATTAAAATATAGTAGAATGTTCTCAGATTTCCTCTATATGTTCTAACAAAACCTAAAAGAGATCCCTTTTTTCTTGTTTAAGCGAATATAAGCTAAAAATACCTACTTTCTTAATGGTTTTAATCCTTTTAATAATAATAATGGCTTATATTAGCTCTATTTCGTTTTGTCGTGGATAGAATACAAGTATTAGTATAGGAAAATTTATTGTTAGTGTATTTAAACTTTATAGATATACTAAATTTATGGGATTTAAGAAAGTTTCCAGGATAACGAAAGAAGGAAAAACTCAGAGAGTTTGGGTTGGTTTTGGAAAAGATGAAGGAGTAACTAGGGTTAATCAACCTATTCGCCATGCAACAGCCGGAGGGAGAGTTGTTTCTGTTGGAGAGCAATTTCATGCTTCTAAGATTGCAGAGAAAGAAAAAGCAGAACGGCAAAAGGAAATTCTAGAAGCACAAAAACCTGTAGAACAGAAACAAGAAGCTATCCATTATGTAACGCATGAAAAAACTGGACAAAAGGTTAGGATCTCCCAAGCTCTAGCACAAAAGATATATTTAGATCAATTTAGAGCAGAAGCTCAACCAAAAGGAAGCTATACTCAGTTTAAAACATTATTAGAAAGTAGAACTCCTCCAAAAACTAAAACTCAAAAATTTATGGGAGAGATGGGCCAAAGTCAGAGAGCATTAAGCAGTTTTGCTTTTGGGCATGATCCAGAATTTGTGGAAGTTGGAGGAAAACCCTATAAGTATAAAAAAGGAATGAAAGCTATTGTTAATGATGAAAAACAATCTATATATCCAGAAACAGTGGGGCAATTTGATTTTAAAGAAGCTGTAAGGTATGGAGAAACTGGATTGGGAAAAGGAACAATATCAAAAGCAAAATTAACAAAATATGATCCTATAAGCTATTATGTTAGATCTGGGGTTGAATGGGAAAAAGAAAACCCCATTATTGCGAGTGCAACCTATGGAGCTGGAGCAATATTTGGATCTGGAGTAAAGGGAGCACAAATAGGACTAACTAAATTGACAACTAAGTTTCCTAGTTTAATGAAATTTTCTCCTATTGGAAAAATAGCAACTGCTGGGAGTTTTGGATCCATGTTAGGTTTTGCTGGGTATCAATCTGGAAAAGAGATTATAGGATCAAGTGATCCAGTAAGAATAGCTGGAGAAGAAACAGCTAAATGGCTTACTTTTGGAGCTGGAGCTCATGCTGGAGGAAAATTATTTGATACTAAATTAAAACTAGCTTCTGAGTTACAAGCTAAAACTTTTGAAAAGATAGGTTATAGTCCAAAGAGTAGAGCTTCTTTTTCTGCTCAAAGAGAAATAGCAACTATAAAAGAATATGAAAATGTTTTGCACAGAAAAACATATACTCATGAAGGATTAAAATTTGATAAAAATTTAATGAGAGGATTTGTAGAATATGGAGAGAGAGGATTTCCAAGACAAACTCAGTTAATCCCAACAACAGAAAAGGGATTTGATGTTTTAACAAGATATACTCCAGAAACTCCAAAGGTTGTAGATACTGGAATACAAAAAACTTTAATTGGTGGGGATTTTGCAACTGGAAGGATCTATCAAACTCCAGAAACTTATTTGCTTATAGCTAGATTAAAGGGAGCTCCTCCAATAACACCCATGCAACCTATAAAGTTTGCTGGGAAAGGACTAGGAAAAGGAGGAAGTTTGGGGGGATCTTTTTCCCAAGAATTAATAGGAAAAGAAAGAATAGGGAGTTATGATTGGTTTGGAGAGGAATATAAATTCGGAGGATCTAAAATAGGAGGATCTAGATTTAAAATAGGGAGTAGGGAATTAGTAAGACAACCACAAGCAAGTTATATTTTTAAGGGAAAAGAGAAAACTAATATTTTTGGTTGGAGATTTGGAGAAGGGCAAAAACAAGAAGCAGAGCTGGGGCTTAAATATGGTGTTGGATTATTAGGAGTTGGAGCTTATGCTACTAGAAGTATTATGGATATTAGAAGTATTAAACAATTTAAAGATCTAGGAATGGAAGAAACTCAGAAAGATTATTCTATAAAATCAGATGTATTTCAATATGGGTTATATAGAACTAAAACAGCACAAGCAACAAAACAAAAGCAAGATCTTTTCCAATTACCAAAACTAGATCTATTTGGAGGATCTAGAGGAGTTATTAAACAAATTCCAGAATTTAAGCCTCTTAAAACCATTAAAGAAAAAACACCCAGAGGAAGAACACCATTAAAACCAATAGTAGAGATCCCAAGATTTACTCCAAGAGCTTTTAAATTTGCTCCTAGTAAATCAAGAGGATTTTCATTTAAACCAATTAAATTAGATATATTTCCAGTTTCGGATCTAATGAGTAAGACTATAACAGAATTAAGGACTAGAAAACCAGCTACTCAGAGAAAAAGAACTAAAAAGAGTAAAAAGGAATTTGCAGAATTTATTAAATTTGGAGGGTTATTTCCAACAGAGGAAATGGTAACTGGAAAAATTAAAGGTTGGAAGTTAAGATTATAAGGAGGAAACAAAAATGAGCTTAAAATCTAAATTAAAGGGAGCATGGGAAGAAAGGAAAGCAGATAGAGAGAGATCTAAAAAATTGGAGGAGGAGATCTACGAAAAAAAGAAGTATGCTATTGAAATGGGAAAGGAAGCAGAACAACATAAAAGAGTAAGGGAAACAGCAGAAAAAAGGGCAGAGTTTAGAGCCACCGGAGGTTATGGAGGAGCTTTAAAAAGAGGAGCAAAACAAACAGGAAGGGGATTAGTTATTATGGGAAAGGGGGCCATAAAGAAGTATAAATCACAACCTAAAAAATCTGGAAGATCTAGAAGCTCTGATCCTTTTAGTATGGGAGGAGGTTTTGGATTTGGAGATCCAGCTCCAAAGAGAAGGAATAAATCTAGATCTAGAAGCTCCGGAGGAAATATTACAATTAATCTAGGAGGGCCTAATGTTAGATCTAGTGTAAAAAGAAGATCTAAAAGGAAGAAAAGTAGAAAAGCAGATCCTTTAAATATATTTGGAGGGTTAGAGTTATAATCACACCAATTTTTTAGGGGGCTAAATGTTACTGGCTAGAATGTATCTAGCCAGTTTTTATGATCCTTAAATCAAAGGAAAAAACAAAAGGAGGAAAAAACAAAATGAAAAAGAAAGGACAAACCAATATGTTACTAGCTGTTTTAATAGCTGTTATTATTGGAGTTGTTATGTTAGGTGTAGTCTTTACTATGGTTGAGAATAGAACTTCTATATTTAACCAAAAGCAAAATCTAATAAATTATACAAATTTAGATACTGCTTTGTTATTGACTAAGCCAGATGGATTTAGTGTTGTTAGTGGATCTCCAGAGTATATTAAGAACACAACAACAAGCTTAACAACAGTGTGTAACATAACAACAACTAGCAATAACCCTTACTTAACTTGTAGTGTATCTGGAAATGTAACTGATGGATTGATTAATGTTAGTTACTACTACACCAAAGATGGATACTATACAGGATCGACAACTAGAACAATAGGAAATATTATTCCAATACTTTTAGCAGTTGGTTTAATATCAGTAATCGTATTGATCTATGGAATAGGGAAAAAGCAATAGGGATAAAATGGAAAGCAACAAAAAAGGGCAATTAACAATAGTTGGGCTACTACTAGTTTTTATTATGATTATAGTAGTAGCCAATTTTATGCCTACGATATCTGAACAGATAGATCTAGCAAAGAATAACACACCGACTTTAAGCACAAGCACAGAAGCTTTTATGGATTTAATTCCTATGTTTTTAGTATTGGCGATAATAATAACTTTGTTTATCTATGCTGTTCCTTATCGGCCAGTAGGATAATAAAATGCTAAATGTTAGTTGTTGTGAAGTTAGTAGATTTCAATAGTTTATAGAGGATAAATGAAAATAAAAAAACTATTAATGATTTTCATATTGTCATTATTAGCTTTGCCTATGGTTTTTGGAGCCATTGATTATGGACAAGCAGTTCTTTATTATAAACTAAATGATGCAACAGAAAGCATAGAAAATACTGGAACTTTAACAGGAACTAATGCTGGATTTGTAACAGGAAAAGTAGGTAATGCTATAGATTTAGAAGCAAGTAGTACACAATATATGATTAATACTACCTTAAATGGAACTGGTTTAGCTGCAGTTAGAACAATAGACTTCTGGTTAAACCCAGAAACTTTATCTAATAAAGTTTTTGAGATACACCCAACTGGTTCAGCAAACCCAGATTTATATTTTAATGTTGAGGATGGAACAGGACTAAGATTTGTATTAATAACTGGAGCACACCATATTATAACTTGTGCTAACTCTTTAAATATTGGAACTTGGACACATTTTATTACAGTAATGAACAGTTCAGGAGCTTATATATTTGTGAATGGTAGCACTACTCCTTGTGCAAGTGATAGTGACGCAGACATATATATGACAGATGCTTATAATGAGATTTTGTTTGGAAGAATCCATAATGCAGCAGAGTATTATGATGGAATGATAGATAATTTCTATTTGACTAAACAAGAATATGGTGATGATGAAATTACAGAGAGTTGGAATGGTGGAGATGGCTTGGATTTTTCAACAGGTGGGAATACTGCTCCAGCTATAAGCATAATTTCTCCAGATAATAATACATATTCAGCAGATACAACTCCAGAAATAACCTTTTTGGTTACTGATCCAGAAGAAGCGACTACAGATTGTAATATCATTTTTGATAGCTCTCCCTATGGGAGTAATGCCTCTGTTTTAGATGGAGTTAATACGATAATTGGTTTAAATGCTTCTTTGAATAATGGAGCAAGATCTTATTATATAAATTGTTCTGATGGAACGGACACAAATATATCAGAAACAAGAACTATAACTATTGATACTATTATCCCAAAATTAGATTTATATTTGCCTTTAAACGAAACAATAACTCAAAACCAAAGTGTAATATTTTATTATTTATATGAAGATGAAAATTTAAATAATTGTAGTTTGTATTTTGATACAGGATTAAACCAAACAAATACAACTCCCATAAACTCTAGATTTAATAATACTTATGTAATTGATGATTTTGGAGATAGTAGTATAAATAATTCTATATGGAATTATAGTGTAAATGATGGAGATCATATAGTAAAAGAAGCTGATGGAGTAATGTCTTTATGGATAGACGGCAATAGTGGGAGGACATGGTTAAATACTACAGGGAAATCAAACCCAAAAGCTAATACTACTTTTGAAATTAATTGTTTAAGCACAGACACGATCTCTGGAAATTTTAATTTACATTTAGGAGGAGTAACTGAAGGAACTATAACTTTAATTGGAACAGCAGAGGACTTTTATTGTAGAAATTATACAGGAATTATTAGTGAAAATAGCACAAATTTAAAGTGGTATATAAATGGAGTTTATACTGTTGAACACGATATAAGTGGGTTAAGTGGAGGCTATAGGCTTTATTTTAGAATGGACGAAAACACCAACGATAGATATATGAATTTTACAGAATACAAACTATATAATACAACAGGAAAATATAACACTTTTCAAATAGATAATATAGCTAGTGGATATCATAACTGGAGCATAAAATGTTATGATTTAGCTGGAAACTCTAACACTAGTGAAACTAGATCCATAAGGGTTGATGTAACAGATCCAACTATAACAAGCTATTCTCCAGATAATAACTCAATATTAGCATGGAATAATAATATAACTTTTGATATTCTAGTCAATGATGAAGGATTTATTTATAGTGTTCAAAATAATATAACTGATCCAGATGGAAGTTTGGCTTATACATTTAACTATACTGATATTGGGGATTGGGAGGAGCAGAATATAAGATTAAATGGATCTATTAAATTAAATATAAATGGGAGTTATACATGGGATAAAAGAGTTTGTGATGGGCACACAACAAATATTCTAGAGGGAAAATTAAAGGATCCTATAATAAAACCAATAACAAAAGAAATAGATTTTGCAGATTTTAGATTAATTCCAAAGGATCCAGAGAATATAGAGAGAGCAACAACAAATAAATTAATAGATAAAATAGAGTTTGGTTGGGATCTAAAGGAAATTAAAAAAACTGAATATGATTTTATTTCTACTGAGAAGTTAGATTATTTTCCTAGATCTGAATATGCTGGACATTTTATAATCGGATCTAAAGAAATCTGGGTTGATTTTGAGGGATTAGAAAAACTAGAAATAAAAAAAATATCAGATAACCATTATTTAATAACAACAACTCCAAAAACTAAAGAGATCATGGTTAAATCCAGTGGAGAATTAAACTGCTTTAGTGAAGCTTCTTATTTCAGTATAAATAATATGGGAGTAAATCTTTCTGTATTAGATTACTCTAGCAATTCAACAATAAATAATTTTTCTGCGATTGTTGTCGGAGGAGCTTCAAGCTCAACAACTAATGGGTATATAGAATTTAATCTAACTGCTGGAAATTATACAATAAAAATAAATGCCTCAGGTTATGCTTTAAGAAACGAAACAATAGAGATTATAGGAAATGAAAATTTAACCAGTTATTTATATAAAACTAACTCTATTTTAATCAATATCTATAATGAAGATGATGGGAGTTTAATAAATAATGTAGATGTTTTATTTGACGCAAATTCAACCTATTATATAACTCACAGCACAACTAATGGATCTATGTATATTACAAATTTACCAACTTCTAGCTATAATTTAAAAGTTTCTTCTAGTGGTTATGTTACTAGAAATTATCAAATAACCTTAACAGGAAATAACTATATTTTACAAAATGCTTATTTATTAAACAGCTCAAATTTAGTAGTAATCACTATAAAAAGTGATGAAACAGATAAGTTTATAGAGGGGGCCAGTGTTATTTTAACTAGGAGAGTTAATGGAAGCTGGGTTTCTGTTGGATCTGAAACTACTGATGGAGTTGGAGCTATTAGGTTTGGTATGAAGGAAGGAGAGGAATATAAACTATTAATATCTGCTGGGGATTATAATACTAGAGAAGTTACTCTAAAACCTTATGAAGAAGCATATACTATTTATATTATAAGAGAAACAGAACAAACATTCTTTGATTTATTTAATAAAATGAGTTATAGGATCATGCCTTATAAGTTAGTAATCCCTCCATCTAGTATTCCAAACCCTATAACTTGTTTTAATTTAACTACTAGCAGTGCTGGAGGATATATTGACTTTTTTGGATTGAGTGGAACTTTAGACGGACTAGCTTTAAATATAAGTAATATAACTGGATCTCCTTCTGGGGGCACTGCTGAGTTTTGCTTAAATTTAACTAACTATAATGATTACAATATAACAATAGATTACTGGATTAAAGTTAGTGGAGAGGATCTCTGGGAAAATCAAAGACAATATTTTATTTCCAATTTAACTGAGGGATCCTTAACAGATTGGTTTTCTGTAAAGGATTATTCTGCTACTGGTTGGTTGGGGAATTATGGATCAGAGCTTCCTACAACCTGGAAAGTAATAATAATGGTTGCTGTTGCTGTTGGTTTAATGCTTACTTTTGCTATGTGGCTTCCTCCTATGGTTTTAGGATTTATAGGGATTGCAGTTATAGGAGTATTTAGTTTTATTTGGTTTCCATTTTTTTCCCTTATTGCTATGATCCTCACTATTGTTATGGCTTTAATGTATTTAATTATGAGAGGTAGGAGTTAAAATGGCTGATCTAAAAGCTATGTTTATAATAATGCTGATGATTAATATAGGAGTAATGATAATATTTCAAAGTGGAGCTATTCCTGATACTCTACAAGCTGGGAGAGAAGCAAACAAAACTCTATCAGATTATTTTAGCTCTGGATCTATATTTGATGAAGCCGGAGCTCCAACTCAAAGCGACATAGTAAATCAAACAGTAGAATGGGGAAAACCTATAACTTATGATAGCGAAACAGAGCAAACCATTTTAAGAACTGATAACCCATTAAGAATGATTACTAAAGGTTTAACTATGATCTTAGGATCTATGTTTGGTGTTTTGTATGTTTTAATATCTTTACAAGCTCCTTTATTTGTTGTTTGGTTAATTGGTGTTCCCTTTACTTTAATTTATATGATTGCTGGAGTTATGTTTATAAGGGGGGTTAATTAAAATGATGGAAATACTAACTCCAATTCAAGATTTTTTATTTCCTAGTGGGATTTTTGGATCTACTTATTTCTTCGCTCTAGGAGTTATTATGCTTTTTGCTATGCTTCTTTGGGCCATGAGAGTTCCCGTTTGGGTTGTATTTATTATGATTTCTCCATTTTTGCTTATAGGATCTGGGAGTTTAATCTCTGCTTCTATTCCAGGTTGGATAAAAGGGTTAGTAGTTATGGGGATATTTGCTCTATTTGGGGTTGGTTTGGTAATTTTTAGCTCTGGAAACAAGTAAAATACTAGTAAAACTGTTCATTATTTCTATGTATTGTTCATTAAAAGTGATGTTTTAGCCATTAAAAGTGATGTTTTAGCCATTAAAAGTGATGTTTTAGCCATTAAAAGTGATGTTTTAGCCATTAAAAGTGATGTTTTAGCCATTAAAAGTGATGTTTTTTTATCAAAAAGAGGGGGTTTTTCTAGTGTTTTGTGCTTAATTGATAGTAAATATAAAAAGACAGAGTGCAATATACCTTTATATGTAGTGTGTGTTTTGTCGTACATCTTAACCATTGTTAAGTTTTTTTCTCGTCCATAAATACTTAGTTACCATATTGTAAATAAATAACAAATATAACATACCTTTTTATATATATATTACTCTCTCTTTGTTTTTTTAGTAAGTTTTATATAGGGGTTATACTTATGATATATTATGATTTTATGTTTATAGACGAGAAAACAAGGAGGAGAAAATGACAGAATTAACCGAAAACCAGCGAAAAATACTTATTTTATTGGATAAAGTGCCTAATATTTCAAGAAATGTTTACTTTTTAATAGGAAATTTGGGTAAAAGTTACTCAAAAGTCTATACAGATCTTAGAATTCTTGAGGCTTTAGGAGGAGTTAGAAGAATTAAATCTCAAAATGGAGCAATATTTTACGAGCCTAGTAAAGATCTCATGAAAAAAATCTATCATGATCTAGAAATAGAAGCAAGAAAAGAAGCAAAGAAGAAAGAGAAGAAATGAAACTATATCAATGTCCAAAATGTAAAATATGGATAAGAGAAAATAGTATTGATAGACATAAAAGAGTTAGATGTGAAATGCAACATTCAAGAAAATGAAATGAAACAAACAATATATTTTAAGAAAGGAGAAGATGCAACATTAGATGGTTTGTATAATTTACTTAGGATATTACCAACAAAAGTAGTTGAAAACCAACCAGAAGAATGTTATGGAACACCAACGAGAGAGGTTTTTGCTAAGGATTGTAAAGTAATTGTTGAAGAACTCAAGGAGATTTAGATTAAAATGTTTTTCGATCAAAAAATAGAGAGCCGGATCAGGAAGGAGGAGCTAAATAAAATAGATGAAATCATAAGGAAAGATAAGGATATTTATAACAAATCTAGATCTAACTTTGTTAGGATAGCTACTCTAAAGTTAATTAGAGAACATGAGGATAGTGAGGTGAAAAGAGATGAGTAAATTAAAAAAAGCTTTCGACATGATCAAAGGAGGCTTAAGAGGAATGAGTAATAGTGAAATTGCAAAGTTAAATCTATTAGTTGCTAATGAGCTTATAGAAAGAGATAAAATGATGAGGGAAGAATGATTAATCTAACTATTTTGAAATTAAGAAAAAAAATAACTATAAAGTTGTTAGTTTTATCTTTTATTCTTTCTCTTATATTCTATTATTTTTATCTAGGTTTATTATCTAAATATCTAGCTTTGGTTTGCTCTTTAATGTTTGCTGGGATCTCAATATATTACTTTTTGATATTAAGAAATACAAACATTGAAATAATGGCTATAAAAAAATCCAGAGAGTATAGGGATTATTGTAAAATTGATCTAGGAAAGTTAAAAAAGCTATAAACAAATTGAAAAAATTAAAATGCTGGAGAAGGGTATATGATACTTTGGGACAAATTGAAATAAAGGGGGTGGAAACTATGCCTAATAGAGATGGATCTGGGCCTAATGGAAAGGGGCCAAAAACTGGAAGAAGAAAAGGAAACTGCTAAAATATATCGATAACGATATACAAGGAGAAGAAATGATATTCACTACTCGACCTATGCAACAAGGTCTGAGACAGAACTTATATTTAAGGGTTGTGATTGGTTTACCCTCGCTAAATGCGAAAAAGTTAATCTAAAGGTTATATTAATTTAGCGTTTTGGAGAGTGAAAAGATGGAAATAAAAACAACATCGGAAATAGAAGAGTTTGTTGAGAAGAATAAGAATAAGTTTTATGATGAAAAAGGAGATTGGACTCATTTCGGAG
>Ga0307928_10001673_pt1 | contig 16882 bp, 23 predicted proteins | sample AceLakmetagen232_FD_201815 | JGI IMG/M metagenome (GOLD analysis project Ga0307928, IMG submission 201815) | Saline water microbial communities from Ace Lake, Antarctica - #232 | ecosystem: Environmental > Aquatic > Non-marine Saline and Alkaline > Saline | place: Antarctica: Ace Lake... | reverse complement strand
GAAATTAGTTATTCTAAAGAAGATGAAATTAGTTATTCTAAAGAAGAATTGTCCTCTGTATCCAGCTTCAGGGACAATTTAGATAGAATTCCCGAGATGACACAGATACAACGGAATGAATATCACAAAAAAATGGGATTAGTATAGATTAATTATTGGTTTTTTATGAGTATGTATGGTGAGCCGATAGATAATCGATCTTTTTATCAAGGGGATATCTTAAAAGATTCCCCTTTCTTGATAATTCGGAAAGCTTTTAATATATCTAATGAGAATTTGGTTGTTAGGCAATTAACAATAATGCTTTTGAGTCAAACTTGCGATATTGAACATAGAGATTTTTTAATTGTAGCCCGTATCGTTGCCGTTGAGGATTTAGGAGCTAATGCGAATTTTCTCCAGAGCTTAAGGGATCGTAGGCAAAAGTATTTATTCTACTTGCCAGGAAATGATGATTTTCAAGAGTCTTGTGTAGATTTTACTCAAATGATATATATTCCCAAAGAAGCTTTACTTATAGAAAATAGAATAAAATCACTTTCTGACTTAGGAAGACATTGGTTGGCATATCAAATTGCGGATTATTTTGGTCGGCCATTCGATCCAGCTGGATAATTAATGTTTGTTGTGATATACATAAACGAAAGTTACAATGATTGGAATCTATTTATGTTTTTGCGATATTAATCAATTTTAGGTTTTTATAAAATTTTTTAATCTCTAATAGCTTTTCTTTCATCATTCCCATATATTCTCGATCTTCAAGGATTATAATAAGTTTAGAGGAGGGGAGCCATTTTTTTCGCTACGCTACAGAAAAATTTCACATCTCCCTTACTCAAAAAAAGTAAGTTATCCACAGCTTATAATTGATTTTTTTGTTATACATGTTATTATTGTAATACAATTTATTACAGATTATTACAATTAATATATAATTATATGCGCAACATTGTCAATATTTCTTTACCAAAACAAATGGTAAGGGTAATCAAAAAAGAAGTTAAATTAGAAGGATATGCTTCTGTTAGTGAATTTATTCGTCACCTTATTCGTGAATGGAATACCAATAAATTAGCAGAAGAACTGAAAAAAGATCGTTTAAGATTCGAGGCTGGCAAGGGAAAAGTATTAAAATCTTTGAAGGATTTACGATAAATTGATTCATGAAAATATTGTATTTGTCTAAATTTGGAAAGCAATACAAAAAGTTGCCAGCAAACGTTAAAGATTTAGCTGAGAAGAGAGAGAAGATTTTTCGCAAAAACCCATTGGATTCAAGGTTAAAAACGCACAAACTCCGTGGTAAGTTGAGCAGTTTTCTGGCTTTTTCTATAAATTATGAATATAGAATTATTTTTGATTTTGTAGATAAAAAGAAAAACATAGTTAGATTTTATTTTATCGGTAAACACGACATTTATTAATTACTAAAAAGGGGGACTGTCTTTTTAAACTATAAAACATAAGCGTAAAATAGGGAATGTAATCTCTAAATTAGGCTAACTACATACAAAAGATTATTAACAAAAAATATAAAAAGTGTCCATATTTGAAACTTCCTAACAGGTCCGACCTGCGAGGAAGTTGGATCAAAATAAAAATCTAAAGGTTTAAATAATAATTACAAAAATTTCTTAAATATTATGAATGAAGAAATAATTTTATTTGAAACAGATTTTTGGAAAGTAATATTACATCCAAATCAAGCTTATTTGGGATATTCTATTGTTGTGCTTAAAAGTGAATCTGAATCAATGTCAGATATTACAAAAGATGAGTGGACGGAATTTTATGAAGTAGTAAAAAAGCTTGAATCGTCATTCAAAAAGACATTTGGAGCAACTATGTTTAATTGGACTTGCCTGTTAAACAGTTTTTATAGGGAAGAAATTATAAAACCAGAACTTCATTGGCATTTTAGGCCAAGATATAAGGACATTGTTAAAATAAATGAAGAGGTTTTTGAAGATTTGGAGTTTGCCCATCACTATAATAAAAAGAGGGAACATATTGTCTCAACAGAATTACTTAAAAAAATCTCTGATTATTTTAAGTGTGGTCTGATTCCATAAATAGGCAGATTTTTGAAGAAAAGGGGACTGAAGGAAGAAAAGGGGGACTGTCCCCTTAAATTGACCTTCTGAAACCCGCATCAATTGTGAGTTTTAGGTCGATTTTTCAAAAATGGCACGATTTTGGCAAAAAATTTACTAAAAATAAAAAATTAGAATTTTAACTTAAATATTTCGTATGATAACGAGTTATGTGAAATAATTTTATAACTTTTATACAATTACGCGAAAACATTTCGTATAATAACCAGTTATACGACATAATACTCGGGCACTTTAGATTTATTGGGCAATGAGATTTCTTTCGATACTTTTTTATAATCCCCTTTATTACTATAAAATGAATATGAAAACTAAAACATTTGGATACTTGGGCGGAACATTTTCCAAAAATGAATTAGCAGAAGCCAGACAAAATGGTAATCCCCTTACCTTAGATATGGCAATCCCTGGAAATTGTTTGAATGAATGTATTTTTTGTGGATATAAAGATACCCAAACAGGAGATAAACTCTCTCTTGAAGAGATAAAAAGAATAATTGATGACTTTTCCGATTTGGGAGGAAGAAGTGTGAAAATATTAGGTGAGGGAGAACCCCTCCTTAGACAAGATATTTTAGAATTACTTGATTATGTTCATCAATCATCACTCCAACCAATACTATTTACCTGTGGTGATGTTTTGGGTGATGATAATTTAGCACAAAAAATACATGGAATTAGTGGTCTTAATGTTGCAAAAAGATTAAATGATTCACAAACAACAATTATGCTGAAATATGAAGCAAAAAATCAAGATGATATTGTCCAAAGAAGAGGATTTTCTGAAAAAAGAAATTTAGCACTTGAAAGATTGGTGCAATTAGGTTTTAATAAACATTCTCCATCAAGATTAGGTTTTGGAATCGTTGTTTTGAATCTCAATTATGATGAAATCCCACAAAATTACGAATGGGCTATTCAAAACAATGTTTATCCTCTCCTTTGTCCTCTTATGCCTATTGGTAAAGCAAGTGATCCAGAATATAGAAAACAAATTGGAATAACTCAAGAGCAAATTGTTGAGTTATCTGCAAGACTTTACAGGATTGCACAAGCTAATGGAATTCAAATTGATTGCCCTGCTGATTTTCCAGGAGGATTGCCATGTGATATTTCGAGAGCTGGATTCTATATAGGAGATACAGGAGATATTTATGTTTGTGAATCTGAAGACAAAGTAGGAAATACCAGAACCATACAACTTAAAGATGCGTGGAAAGAAATTAAGCAATTAAAAGATAATAAATATGGTGAAAATAGATGGTCTGGCTTCTGCTATCAAAAAAGAAAATGTGGCATTCTTCCATCCAATTTTGATAAATTAGTTTCTGAAAGATTAAGATAATAAGAAATCTCATTGACTAAAAAGGGGACTGTCCTCTTAAGTTGGTTCTCTGAAATCTACGTTAGGCGTGGATTACAGAGCGATTTTTCCAATTTGGCGAAAAATTGAGTAAAAATAAAAAATTAGAATTTTAATTTAAATATTTTGCATAATAACGAGTTATCTTTAATTTATTTTTTAAATTCTACAGATGGTAAACATTATAAAGAACTTCGTCTTAATCAATAATATGAGAGATAAAAAATTCATGAGATTAGCAATTGAAGAAGCCAAGAATGCATCTTTTCCATTTGGTTGTGTATTAGTTAAAGATAATCAGGTAATTGCAACCGGTAAATCTGGAGAGACAAATAATTTTGACCCAACTGCTCATGCTGAAATCAATGCAATTAGAAGTGCCTGTGAAAAACTTCGCTCTAAAGATTTATCAGGGATTACATTATATTCAACTTGCGAACCTTGCCCAATGTGTTTTTCAGCTTCTTGGTGGGCAAATATTAGTCGTATCGTCTTTGGAGTTTCGTTAGAACAATCGTCAAAATTATTTGGTCCAGAAATTCTCGTCAGCACAGAGTATCTTAATGAAAAAGGTGCTAATAAAATTGAAATAAAAGGCGGAATTCTGAAAGAAGAGATACTCAAACTTTATTATAGATTTGAAAATTAAACTTTTTTCGCTTTACTCCGGTCATCACACTACGTTTTCATTCCACTTCGTTCTACCAGGGACGTACAACACGGGATAAAAGACTCGAGAGAAAAAGGTGTCAGGTACCTTTAATTTTTTTTATCTAACCCCGACCGACCTCCATCATGGCGGTTATTTTTTTATTACAAACTGGGCAATCAAAACCCTTTGGAAATAATTTATTTGTGATATAATAGATATATGAAAAATATATTTTTAGTCTTGGGGTATGGAATACCCAAAAATATCCTAAAAGATGAAAATTATAGTTTTTATCTTAAAATAGTTTTTAACAAAATTTATGATTTAGTAACCAAAAAAAGCATAAAAGCACCTTTTATTATTTGTAGTGGTGGCAAAACAGATATGTTTAAGCCGTATAAAAGAACTGAAGCAGGGGAAATGGTTAGATTATTAAAAAAACTGGGAAATAAATCATTTTTAAAACATCTAACCAAGGATTGGCTTTTTGTTTTAGAGAAAAAGTCTTTTTCAACATTAGAGAACTTACTAAATTGTCTGGGCATTTTAAAAAATAAAAGAATACAAAAAGCTAATCTTTATATTTTTTGCGAACAAACGCGAGAGAATAGAGTGAAGGTTGTCGGCAAAAAAATATTTAATAGAAATTATAATTTTCAAGTTATACCAGTTGATTTTGATGTTTCTTCTAACAGATATATTAACCCTGTGTTTTTGCAAGAAAAAGAAAAGATAGAACTAAAAAATTCCTTATGGGCCTTAGAAAGCCCTGGGAATTTGAAAAAACATCACAAGCTATACAAAGAAAGAATTGACTATCTCAGAAAAGCGGGCCCAAGTATTCACAAGGAAGCCCTGAAGAAATGGTGGGAAGAAAAATTAAAAACATTAGGGGATTAATTGAAATAACATTTTGCAACTATGGCAGCACCAATCACGCATATTGTTTTAACAGAGAAAATTTTTGATAAATTTTTTAAGGAAAGAACAAAAAAAGATTTCTTCGTCGGGACATTATTTCCAGACATTAGATATTTAAAGGTTATAGACAGAGACAAAACACATTATAATGGTTTAACTATTTCTGACATGGAAGACGATAATTCTTTCTTGGCTGGAGTAAAATTTCATTCAATTTTAGATATTGCAAGAGAAAAGTTCATTATTGCAAATGACGTTTATTCGTTGTGTCCTAAGTCAAAATATATCGTTGAATCGTTGAAACTTCTGGAAGACGAATTCTTCTATCCTTATATTCAGGATTACAATATTTATATAGATTATTTGAATGACATTTTGTCAACCGAAAGAAATTATGGAATTGCTGAAAAAGATTTGAAAAGATGGCATTCTTTGTTACGGCAATATTTCCAGGAACAACCAAACCAAAAAACTGTCACCGATTTTTATTTTGGTATTGATTTTAATAGAGAGATTATAGATGAGATAAATAATAATATTGCTATAATGCGCAGAGACGAAAGAATCATCGATATAATAAAAAATTTATATAAAAATTTTGACTTTCCAGGGTCGGACCCTGGAGTGTAGAAAAAATGTGTTAGGTACTTTTCAAATTAAGTATATAAATATACTTATTATAGATTTATGAAATTATCAAATAGAATATTAATATTTGAATTAGATAGGGTTAGCTCTCTTCTTGTCAACCCAATTACTGGCGCTATTGATGTTGCTCCCAAAAAACTTCTTGATGAAATGCCTAATTTAGCAAGAGAACATTTAAATAAAAGAGGGTATTTTTTGTCGGAAGACGAAAGAATCGATATGTTAACAACCCTGAAATCTACTTATGAACAACACAGTCAGAATGCGCCTTATTGGTTTTATGTTTTAACAACATTAAATTGTAATTTTGGATGTCCTATATGCTATGAAAGACAAACTTTAGAGAATTCCGAAATAACACCTCAAAAATTGGAAGATATAATTAAAGTAATTAGTGGTTTCCAAAAAGAACATCAAATCCCAGACAATAGAATGAATTTAGTAATTTTTGGAGGTGAACCATTGTGTGTTTCTGATTCAAATATTGTACGTCAAATCTTGGAAGCATCTTCTCGACATAATTGGAAAGATGTCATAGTGACAAATGGCTCTAAGGTAAAGAAATTTATTGATATGTTTGTTGAATATTCTGAAACAATCTCTGATTTTCGTATAACATTAGATGGTCCTCAATCAATTCACGATTCAAGAAGACCCTATCGCGGAGGAAAAGGTTCGTTTACTGATGTTGTTGGTGCCATTGATTTATTGATTGAAAAACATCTTCCAGTAAAAATGCAAACTATTTTAGGTTCAGGAAATATTTCCCATTTTGAAGATTTAATTGAATTTGTTCAAGGAAAAGGTTGGTTACAAAATCCCTTTTTCCAATGGAGAATTGAGGGCTCCCATGATTATGCCAACTTAGATCCCCAAAAAGATGAAATTTCTGAAGGAAAAATGGTTAAAAAATTAATCCAATCATGGGAAGAACATCAAGAATTACGTGGAAAAATGAAATTCGAAAGTTTTAAATATCTTGGCCATATTGTTAGAGGTTTTGGGTGGCTTGGGGATTATAAAACTTATTGGGGACCAAAATATGGATTCTGTGAACCCCAAAAAGGATTTCATTATGTTTTTTCAACTAATGGAAATATTTATCATTGCCCTAGAACCATAAATAATGCTAATTTTTGTGTAGGAAACACAGAAGAAGGTATTGTTTTAAATGAAGAACTAAAAAATAGAACAATTTTAGATAAACCCGAATGTTTTTCTTGTTCAATAAACACTCTGTGTGGTGGTGGCTGTGTTGTTCAGAAAAAATATTATCCTGATTTTGACTGCAAAGAATATGCTTTATCGGTCATTTTAGAGTTTATTGATTTAATGAGAGGTAAAATACTGGAGAAAGTTAACCCTAATATGATAGTTTCGATAAATAACCCATGGTAGTGGCCTCTCTGTATTATATTTGCCCAAAAAATTCCTCGTATCCGTGTAAATATCTTTATAAAATATGATTTACAAAGAAAAACCACAAAATTTTAATTCAAAGTTTGATGTAGTTAGTTGTTTTGTGGAATACAATAAAGAAATTCTTTTGCTTCATAGGCAAGACCATAAACCAGAAGGAAATACTTGGGGTGTTCCTGCTGGAAAGGTTGACATTGGAGAAAAAGTTTTAGAAACTATGGTTAGGGAAATTCAAGAAGAAACTGGGCTCGCATTACCCTTTTTGCAACTTTTCTATTTTGGAAAAGTATTTGTAAAATATCCGAACTATGATTTTGTTTATCATATCTATCACACAAAACTAGACCAAAAACAGAAAATTGTCATTAATCACAAAGAACATAAAGACTTTAGGTGGATTTCTCCAGAAAACGCTTTGAATATGCCTTTAATTCAGGATTTAGATGCTTGTATAAAATTATTTTATAGCCTCTAACGAATCGGCTTTCATTCAATTTTTTTCTGCTTTTACTAAAATAGAAAACAAAATATTTAAACTAAATAATTAAATTAATTTAATATGGCTAAAATTCTTGTATTTGGAGATAGTATTGCATGGGGGGCGTTTGACAATGAACGGGGTGGTTGGGTCGAAAGACTAAAAACATTTTTTTTGCAGAATCATAAAGAAAAGGGGATGGAAGTATACAATTTTGCAGTTTCGTCTGATGATACAAGGGGTATCTTAGAATTTTTGGAGACAGATATTAAAAAAATAGATAAAATTGAACAAGATGACTATATATTATTATTTTCAATTGGTTCTAACGATTCAAGATATATCAATGAAAAAAATAATTTATTCGTACCCCAAGAGGAATTTGAAAAAAATCTGCAAAAAATAATTAATATCGCGAAAAAACATTCCAAAAAAATATTTTTCACAGGATTATTGAGGGTCGATGATAATTTAACTCAACCATGGGATAAAAATGAGTTTTGGGAAAATAAAATTATCAAAGATTATAACGATATTATTGAGATAGTATGTAAATCTCGTCAAATTAGTTTTATCCCATTATTTAATTTAATTAATGAAACTGAACTTTCAGATGGATTACACCCCAATGCAAAAGCTCATGAAAAAATTTTCAACCATATTAAAGGATATCTATTAAATTATTTTTAATGTTTGATTATTTAACTTTTTATATTCACAAAGTATGTCAAAAACTTTACTTATTATAATTTCGGGTTTACCCTGTACGGGTAAAACAACCTTGGGTAAAAAAATTGCTAAGCAGCTTTGTTTACCTTTTGTTAGCAAAGATGACATTAAAGAATCTCTTTTTGATGTATTGGGTTGGAGTGATCGCGAATGGTCAATAAAATTAACCTCAGCATCATATGTGCTTCTATATAATTATATGGAATCTTTGTTGTCAGCGGGTATATCGTTTATTGCCGAAAGTAATTTTAGTTCAGAATATGATAATGAAAAGTTTTTGAATTTGAGTAAGAAATATTGCTTTGAGCCATTTCAGGTTATCTGCAAAACCAAAGAAGAAGTTCTTTTTGAGAGATTTAAAACTCGTTCAGAATCAGGAGAGCGCCATCCCGGACACGTAGACCGCTTAAATTATGAAGGATTTAAAGAAACATTATCAAAGGGAAAATACGAAAGCTTAAATATTGGGGGAGAGGTCTTTGAGGTCGATACCACTAATTTTGACGCAATTAATTATGATAAGTTGTTTAAAGCAATTAAATCAGTGATTAAACAATTTAATATATGAGGTAGTTATGTGGAAAAAAATATCAGAAACTCCACTTAAGATAGGTTTTAGAAAAATACTTAACAGAGTATTCATTTTACCCAATAATAAAGAATATGAGTTCAACATTAAAGATGAAGGTCCAGCTGTATGCGTTTTAGCTTTAACCAAAAAAAATATGGTCGTAATGACCAAACAATTTAGACCGGGACCAGAAAAAGTTTTACTAGAGCTTCCTGGCGGATTGATTGATGATGGCGAGAACCCCCAACAAGCGATAAAAAGAGAACTGTTAGAGGAAACAGGATATTCGGGAAATTTTGAGTTTATTGGAACTTGTTTTGACTCTGCTTATTCAACAATGAAACGACATTGTTTTGTTGCAAAAAATTGCGAAAAGATTCAAGAATCTAATTTAGATGAAACAGAGTTTATTGAGGTGGAAGAAATTACACTTAAAAATCTTAGAGAAATATTGAGAAGCGGAAAAATGACAGACATAGAAGTTGGTTATTTGGTTTTAGACCACTTGGGTTTATTATAACCGAGAATGTGGCGAGGTCGGACCTCATCAAGGGGCAGAAGGCTTGTCTAGGTCTTTTTTTGTTTGTATTGATTTTATTAATAGATATGCTATAATATAGCAGTAATTAATCATTTTATTCAAGTTAATAATTAAAATTATAAAATATGGAGAATTTTAGAAGAAATAATAGGTTTAGCGGAAGAAGTGGCGGTGGCGGATTTGGTAGTCGAAATTCAGGAAAAACGAAAATGTACAAGGCTGTTTGCAGTAAATGCGGAAAAGAATGCGAAGTGCCTTTTGAGCCAAGAGGGGATAAGCCTGTTTTTTGCAGTGACTGTTTTCGAAGCGAAGGCAATGTAGAGCCAAAAAGATTTGGCGGAAGGGATTCAAGAAGACCTAGCTTTAGTAATAAAAAAATGTACGAAGCGATTTGTGATAAATGCGGGAAGAAATGTGAAGTACCCTTTAAACCCACAGGGGATAGACCAGTTTATTGTAGTGAATGTTTTAGTAAGGAAAATAATAACAAAAGCTCTGGTCAAGTTGGCTCAAACAAACAACTTGATATTATAAATACTAAGCTTGATGAAATTCTAAAGTTATTGAATCCTGTTGTTCTTCCTAAAACGACCCAAAAGAAAGAGGCTATCAAGAAAGAAAAAATTATTAAACCCAAAGAGACAAAAAAGGTGAAAATCAAGAAAGCGATTTTTGTCAAGAAAACGAAAGCAAAAAAGAAGAAATAATTTGAATATTATAATCAAATGTAAGGCTTTTTGCTTGTAAATATTGACAAAAAGATAAAATTTTGATATATTAAAAATAATAAAATGTATTTCGGCAAAGAAAGGAGGTACTTCAATGGTTGTTTTTGCGCTCAAAAGAAGAACTTGGCGTTACTATTATAAAACCAAGTTACAATTAAGTTATTTATTTCCTTATAGAAAAACAATCAGGTCGTTATATTTCCATCGAAGAGGTTAAAATTCAATACAAACAGCATGGGGCGTAAAGGAGACGCCCCTTTTTTATTTTGGTTTGTGTTATAATATACTTATATTTAGTTTGTTTAAACGAAATAAGCGTTTCTTTTAGATTGTAATATATCATAGAAGCTGTAACGAATAAAAGAAATATAAGGGAATTTATATATGAATTCACTAGAATTAAGTGATGAACAAATTATAGAGGTAGTTAGAATAGAAAATAAAGGATTGTATAGTGAAATAATTAAACGTTATCAAAATAGATTATCTCATTATTTACGTAAATTTGTTTACAATCCAGATGAACTTGAAGATGTGCTTCAAGTGGTTTTTATTAAAACCTATAAAAATCTTTTTAGTTTTAATACTAATAAGAAATTTTCTTCTTGGATTTATAAGATTGCCCATAATGAGGCTATAAATCATATTAAAAAAAATTCTACTAACCATCAGATTTCTTTAGATAAAGTTGAATATCAAATAATCGATAAAAGCGTTAACCTTGATGATGATTTTGACAAAATTTTATTGAAAAAACAGATAGAAAATTCTTTGAATCTTTTAAAATTAAAATATCAGGAACCTCTAATATTGTTTTATCTTGAGCAAAAATCTTATGAAGAAATAAGTGATATTTTGCGAATTCCAAAAAATACTGTGGGTACTTTAATTTCTCGTGGTAAAAAAATATTGAAAAAAAAATTAATTATCAATAAATTATATGAACAATCAAAGGAATAATGATTCTATGAAACTAGAAAAAAAAATTATGTCAGGAATTAAATCTGGCCGAATTAAGTTACGCTCTAAATATATTTTCTGGGCACAAAAATTAGGACTAAATAGCGCCATTAGTTTGAGTACTATCTTGGCAGTCCTTTTCTTTAATTTAGTTCTGTTTTACATGAAAACTACCGACAATTTAGGTTATTTAGCTTTCGGGAAAAATGGATTTTTAGCTTTTTTGGAATCTTTTCCCTATCTTCTGGTTATAGGTTTTGTTCTTTTTTTGTTAGTTGCTGGTTATTTGATAACCAGAACCAATTGGTCATACAAAAAACAATTTAAATATATAATTCTGGTTTTAGTGGGAATTGTTTTAATAACTGGAGGTATATTGGCTTCTACTGACTTTTCGCAAAGCATAGAAGAACAAGCCTTTATTAATCGAGGTCCGGGATTATTTTTTAAACCATTTTTAAGAAGAGGGATGGGCATGAGGGATAATGGTTCAGTTGGTGAAATAGACGAAATAGGCAGGAACTATTTAATTATTAATACTCCCCAAGGGAAACAATATCTTGATTTGAGTCAGTTTGAACCAAAGCAAAATTTTTCTGAATTTAAGAAAGGACAATTAGTGATAGCAATTGGAAAAAGAAAAAACGATATTTTTGTGGTTGACGAAATCCGCTCAATAGAAAAAAATAAATTTCTCATGATTAAAAGAGGTATTCATGTTTATCCTGAACAAAATCCAAAATTTTTACATCCCTCTCAAAATCATTTTTTTCACCCCAACGAAGAAGTTAAAAAATGTTTAGATGATTGTATTGAGGATAGCGGATTTAATCAATCCTGTTTTGAAAAATGCCGACCAGTGAAATAAAAGATTATTGTCGATTGTAGTATTAGAAGACAAAAGGTCGGTTAGATAATAAGATAAATCATAATAAAATTTCTATGAATAAAAAAATATTATTTTCGTTGTTAATCTTAGGGCTTTTGGTCGCTATAGGCGCTAATTCAGCCCTAGCTCAAGGACGGTTTTTCTCTAAAGGAGAAAACCTTGACCCTGAAGAAATAGCCAACAGACAAACAGAGATGTTCGCCAACAAAGCAGATTTGCTGGGTATCAGCGTAGACCAAATGAAGGAATACTGGGCCGAAGGTAAAGATATAAAAGAAATTACCGAAGAAATAGGCATTAGCACAGAAGAATTGCGTCTAAAAATGCAAGAGTCAAATAAGAAAAGAATGGAAGAAAGCTTAAACGTTTTAGTAGAAAAGGGGATTATTACCCAAGAACAAGCAGATAACAGACTAACCTTCATGCAGGACAAAATGAGTAATTTTAATGGTCGAATTGGCAAATCAGGTGAAAGGGGAATGAAAAGAGACCCTACAAATCGTCCATTCAATAAGCTTAATGAATAGTATAATTAAAAAATAAAAATTGTTGTCCTTTAATTAAAAGATATCTCCCATTTAAGGGAGATATCTTATTTATTACAAATAAGGCGGACCCCAGGGGTCCGTCGTTAGAATTGTTTGCTTTTCTTATCTTAAATAATATGGTAAAATTAAATTACATTAATTTACATATAATAAATATTTAATTTCAAGCTTTGCTTACAATTAAATTATGGAAATTTTTAAACCAAATCCCAAAACAATACGTTTATTTTTCTTTTGGTCTGGGGTTGTTGCTACTTTGGCTTATCGCATAATTATTGTCTTAAATTTTTATAGCCCTTTATGGGTAAAGATTTCTTGGTATATTGGGACCATTGGTTTTATTATCTATTTTTGGCATCGTTTTGATATTCAAAAAAAGAGGTCAGAATTAGTTTTAAATCATAAGTTGATTGATGCTGTTGAAAAAAATCAATATGAGAATCAAGAACAAAAAGAAGCGCTAAAATATATTGTCAAAACCAGTTTAACCTCAAAGTCAAGGTGGAATTCAGCTTTTATCTGCTTGCTGTCTATATTGGCTTTAATCGTTGGATTGGTTATGGATATAACTCAAATATTTAAATGAATTTAATTTAAAAATATTATGCATAGAAAAAAATCTCGCAAAATTGCTAAGGTTTTGAAGGAAAAGGGAATCAAGAAGCTGTCTAAAAATCAAAGAACAAAATTAAGAACCCAATTTAAATAAAAAGGGGCATGGACCAGAAACTTTTGCGTCAATTAAAAGAATGGAGAAAAATTACCGCTCAAAAAGAAGGGGTTGAACTTTTTAGAATTTTTCCCAACAGAACAATTGAAAGTATTGCTCAAACAAAACCTCAGAATAAAACGGAGCTTATTGAAATTAAAGGCATTAAGGAAAAAAAGTTTCGTAAATATGGAGAAGATATTTTAAACATGGTTAAAGGATTAGGATTCAACGTTAGCATCCAAAATAAACTATTTATTGAGGAAACTGAAGTAGAAAAACCACATACGGTTAGTAGTTATTTAGATATTTTGAATAATAGTCTTCGTCAAATAGAAGGGAGAATTCAAGGAGAGGTAACAGGGTTAGATATTAGAAGCAGTTATTTGTTTTTTTCATTAAAAGACCAGAAAGACGAAAGCATTCTAAGATGTTTTATGTGGAAAAATGATTATGAATTATGTGGAGTCTCTTTAATAGAAGGATCAGAGATTATAGTCAATGGAGTTTCTGAAGTCTATAAGCCAAGCGGTCGTTTAAGCTTTAGAGCCTCTATAGTGGAATTGGTGGGCGAGGGCGCGCTTAAAAAGGCCTATGATAAATTAAAGGCGAAATTAAAAGAAGAGGGATTATTCGCTATTGAAAAGAAAAAATCCTTGCCAGAATTTGTTCAAAATATAGGATTAATAACATCGTCTGCTGGAGCGGTCATACATGATTTCTTAAATAATTTAGGTAAATATGGATATAAAATTAAGTTTCAAGATTCTAGAGTAGAGGGGCAAATTGCGGTTTCGGATTTAATTTCGGCAATTGATTATTTTGCTCATCAAGAGATTGATGTTTTGGTTATTATTAGGGGCGGAGGAAGCTTAGAGAGTCTGCAGGCTTTCAATAATGAAGCTTTAGTTCGCAAAATCGCTAACTTTAATGTTCCTGTTATATGTGGAATTGGGCACGACAAAGACGTTCCACTGGCTTCTTTGACCTCTGATTTAATGGTTTCTACCCCTACTGCCGTGGCTGTTATTTTAAATAAATCTTGGGAACAGGCAATAAATACTATTCAAAAATTACAAAGAGATATTTTAAGTGAATATCAAAATATATTAACTGCTCAAAAACATCGCTTGGAAATTATCACTAACGATTTAATTTCTAAGTTTGACTTTATTTTCAAAAAATTTGATTTTATAAAATCCAAAATAAATGACGCATTTCTTTCTCTTAGATATAAATTAGAACAAAAAAATAAGGATTTAGAACAATTTTTAATCATCCTTGTTAAAGATTTAAAGGGATATTTTGAGTATATCAGCAATTATTTAAATAATGCTGAACAAAAACTAAAAACAATCAATCCTTTGCATCAATTAGAATTAGGTTATAGTATAGTTACTTTTCAGAACAAAATTGTTAAGAGTGTAAAATTGTTAAAAAAAGACGACAAAATTGATGTTAGGTTAAAAGATGGCAAATTAAATGCTCAAATTAATAAAATTATTAAATAAATAATATAATATGGAAAATAATAAATTAAAGGAATCTTTTAAAAAATTGGAAGCTATTGTTAAATGGTTTGATGAACAAAAAGAAATAGACGTGGAGGCAGGATTAAAAAAGGTTAAAGAGGGGAGTATATTAATTAAAGACAGCAAAGAACGATTAAGGGCGCTGGAAAATGAATTTGAGAGCGTAAAAAAAGAGATTGCTAAAGAAATTTAAAAATATGAAATATGATGTAGCTGTAATTGGTGGTGGTCCAGCAGGGATGATGGCTGCGGGTAGAGCAGGAGAAAAAGGCGCGAAAGTCGTTCTAATAGAAAAAAATAGAAAGTTAGGACTAAAACTTTTGCTTACTGGCAAAGGGCGTTGTAATGTCGCTCACCAAATAACTAATTTAAGAGAATTTGTAAATGAATTTGGCGTAAACGGCAAATTTCTTTTTTCGTCTTTGTCTAAATTTGGCATAGAAGATACTATTAGTTTTTTTGAAAGAAAAAGAGTTCCCTTAAAGCTGGAAAGGGGGAACAGAATTTTCCCAAAGAGCGATAGCTCGCGAGATGTGGTTCGCGCTCTTGTTGGTTATTTAAAAAAATTTAAAGTAAATATAAAAATAGGAGCTAAGGTTAAAAAAATAAAATATTCTTCTCAAAGGATTGAAAAGGTTGTTCTGATAGATAATCAGGAAATATCAGCTGACAATTTTATAATTTGTACTGGCGGAAAATCCTATCCTGCGACTGGTTCTACTGGCGATGGCTATCAATGGTTAAAAAAATTAGGGCATACCATCACTGAATTAAGACCAGCCCTAACCCCTTTATTATTAAAAGAAAATTTTATAAAGAATTTAGAAGGATTAAGTTTAAAGAATGTCGATATTAGTTTATATAGAAATAACAAGAAAATTGATTCTCGTTTTGGAGAAGCAATATTTACTTCTCAAGGAATAAGCGGACCAATTATTTTAGATTTAAGCAAAAGGGTTGGATTAGAGATAAAAAAAGAAGGTGACTTAATTTTGCGAATTGATTTTAAGCCAGCCTTAGATTTTATTAAATTAGACCAAAGAATTCAAAAAGATTTCAAAAAAACAAACAATAAATTTTTTAAAAATAGCCTTGATGCTTTATTGCCCCAAAAACTTATACCTGTTATCTTAAAATTATCTGGCATTAATTTAAGCAAAAAAGTGAATTTAGTTACTAATACAGAGAGAAAAAAAATATTACACTTATTAAAAGAGTTTGATTTACATATTAAAGGATTAGATGGTTATCGCAAAGCTATTATTACCTCAGGCGGAGTTAAATTAAATGAGATTAATCCTTTAACAATGAAATCAAAGATAATTTCTAATCTTTCTTTGGCTGGAGAAATTTTAGATTTAGACGGACCAACTGGAGGGTATAATTTGCAGGTCTGTTGGACTACTGGATGGGTAGCAGGGGATGAGTGGAGGATTGACAAATAATAAATAAATTGTTATATTTAAATTAATTATCCTATAGGAAAGGAGGTAAAAGTGAATATAATGAAATGTCCGATCCATTTTTTTGTTTAAAAAGAAAAAGCAAAAAAATAAAAAGAAGGATCAAAAAATGAAAGAGTTGAGAATTAACTGCTGTATTAGTTTTGAAAATCTTTTGGATTCGTGGCGCGATGGTGATGTAATAACAATATCAATTTCTTCTTTGTATGACAAGGAAAGAAAATCCTCTTGGATTTCAGTAGTAATATTGAAACTCAAAGAGCCCAATGACAAAGGAGATTATTATTTTGAAGGAACGACGGTTTCTTCAAACGGAAACAATACCTCGTTAGTATACGGGTATTGTTATGACTTTCCAAGGAATAATATTATTGATATCCATAACAAACTCACCGTTCCCCAATCTTCTTGGGGAAAGTTAATAATTCATTGAAGATAATTATTCACTACAGGGAGGCCCGACAGGGTCTCCCGCTTCATTTTTGGTATGCAAAAGATGAGATACATAGGTTACACCTCTAAATTATCAAATTTCAAGAAATCTGGTAAAATTAGAGGCATATCTAAATAACCTAATATATCTCATCTATGTCTAATTGTACCACAAGTCAAAA
>Ga0307928_10001672_pt1 | contig 16891 bp, 31 predicted proteins | sample AceLakmetagen232_FD_201815 | JGI IMG/M metagenome (GOLD analysis project Ga0307928, IMG submission 201815) | Saline water microbial communities from Ace Lake, Antarctica - #232 | ecosystem: Environmental > Aquatic > Non-marine Saline and Alkaline > Saline | place: Antarctica: Ace Lake... | reverse complement strand
ATTATGGTTTAACTTTTACTTTTACACGCACATCGACTTGTTTCCTCCCCCAAAGTAGAGCTGTTTTATGAGAGTCAAAGAATAAATCAAGCTTGTTTCCTTTAATAGCACCTCCGACGTCCTCTACCTTAACTGCCTTGCCCTCAGCATAGCCCTCTATGACCATTTCTGTTCCAAAGGGATACTTCTTAGGTGCGGCAACAAAAACGTCCTCAGGGACAATCTGATGCCCACTGGCTGTTATGCCATCTGCAAATATTCCACAACATTTCTCGCAAGGACAATAAGCGGATACATTCATCGAAACAGTTTCCCATTGTTCCAAAGATCGTTTTTTATCCGCTGCTGTAGTTGCAAGTTTTTCTACCACCGGCTTAGATGTAACCTTTTGAATCGGTTGATTCAGTAACTCCATCCCTCTTTCACACTCTTTATATCCGCTATAAAGCGCGAAACCAATAACTGAAGATGCAACAATAAGAGTAAATATAACTTGATAAAATGTAATTCTGAACTTCATAATTATGTTCTCCATGGCATTATTGCCACCCATAGAAACAGTTTTTTAATTCTCTGGAAAAATGACTAACCGTGAAAATTCCTATCATCATAAAAGTTCATATCATCATCGTCATTATCATCATCATAATAGCCGTCATCCTCAAAATCATCTATGAAATCTTCAGGAAAATCAGTTAGTACCCAATTATCATCATCTTCTTCTTCTTCTTCATCAGTATTATTTTTTTCATTATTCATTTTATCTCCTATAAAAATTATGGGAATATCTTTTTTCCGCTAGCCCCGAATATTTCCACTTGTGTCCCTCGTCCATGATCAATACATTTATGATGTAAAGAAGTAACAGTTAGATGGTGCTTTGATTTCTTATTTGTGCAAAATGGTTCTGCTCTTCTAACCCTACTAGAAATACAGTTTGAGCAATTGTCTTCCATAATTGTCGTGGTCATAGTTTACTCCTACGCTATTGTAACATAGCTCTTTACTACATCCATCATCGGTTTACCTGAAACAACTTCGACCTGAAACTCATTTGCTTTCTTCTCTTGTCTTGACTGTTTCAACGCTTTGATAGTTGTTTGTATGACATTCTTTGCTGACATATCACCACCAAAATCAACTATAACTTTTTCCATTGTCGCTGCCATGTTTAACTCCATTTAATTGTTATTACCACTCATAGAAATAGTTTTTTATTTCTCTGGAAATTTAGATAAGTTTCTGCTTTCTTGCCCTGACCACAACTTGACTCATTATGATTTTATAAGCATTGAGTAGGTCTTCCCTCCAATTAGTAGTTAGTTGAACTACCTGCTTTTTGACATAGCCACAAATTATCTTACCATCTCTATCTATTTTGACGGCAAAGACTCTAATGGCATGAGAACCTTTATTCCTCTTTCCCTCTCCTGTATCAACAGAGCTAAGAACTTTGATCATAATGCTAGGAATTTGTTTCATTGTGTAGTCATAAACATACTCATAACCACTCTTGCTTTTTGTCCAGCCCTTATTTGCTGTGAGATAACTGTCGAAATCCATTTCGGTTATATACATTATTTTGCTAATCTTTCATTTAGTTTTTTAAGCATTTCAAATGTTTCTTTGATAAAATGTCTATGAGGTGAAAAGTGCATCATAGCCCAGCTTATCACTGAACAATTAAATCCATAATCAGGTTTTCGATGGCAAAATTGATGATGGCTGAAAGAAGTACCGATAAATGCTCCACATTCTTCACATTTAATACCAGGTCCGATCAATATATTATGAGTAGCTCCACACTGAAAACATTTTACACCTTGCCACCCAATGACACCACGCCAAGAACATATTTCTGTTAAGCTATCTACAAACATTTTTAATTCCTGCTTAGATTATCATTACCACTCATAGAAACAGTTTTTTAATTCTCTGGAAATTCTATTTATCCGAAGTTCGTCCAAAATTTTCTTTCGATTTGTTTGTTATACTTCTTTCCAGCAGTAGTAAGTTCATAAACTCCATCAACTCTCCAAAATACACCATCAACTTCATCACCACGATCTTCATGGTCTTTATACCTTATATCAAGATCAAGCCCTGTTTTTTCCAAGAAAGCCATAACAAACTCGTCATAGGTATTTAGGATAAGCAGTGCAACATCTTCATCCAAATTTGCTTCAAGATCTCCCTGTATATCTCCGTCAGTTGCAGATATTGCAAGTCGATCAAGATTATAATCATTTTTAGCCAAGATTTTTAGCAGTCCTGCCATTTCGTCAGGACAAATTTCTGTTACAAACTCTTTTGTTACAGTGTCAGCATAATTAGCATAAGAACCCATACCCATAATCATTACTCCTAATTAAATATTATCTATTAAAATATCTTTTGTTTTGTCTCTTATTCAGTGTTATCTTTTCCTATACAACTATTTTTTTATTTGTCTGGAAAATTATGAGAATGCTTGACCTAACAAGCTCTTGAATTTCAGGCTTGTTGGTATCGATATGAGAAGTTCTAAAAACTCTATGTAAGAGAATTCTTTGTCATACTCATCAACGATCATCTTTTTATTTTCATCAAATGTTTTTCTTTCTTCACCAAATTCTTTTTGTAATTTTTCTATGATCTCCACAAAACTCATAGCAAAAGAGAAAGAACTAGCAGTAGAAACACCCTTCTTAAGAGCTGTCGCATCTTTATTAAAACCTAGTTCCAAACCAGCCGAGCTTTTGTCCAGATCTTCTTTTTCATAAGTTTTGCCACAAACAGGACAAGCATCGTACCACAGCTTATCATAATGAACACCTTTTGAGCCTGCTTGACATAGTGTTATGTCACAATCAAAACAAAATAATCCTGCTGCACTACGTTTCCCGATATGCCAGACAGGACTATCTTTATCATCATTCTTTTTGAGGTTATCATAACCTTTTATATAATAATTAGTTCCTATAGTTATTACTCCTAATTTGGTGTTATCTTTTCCTATATAACTGTTTTTTTATTTCTCTGGAAATTTACATTCCCATCAAATCTTTAGCAATTGATAAATCAAATTTTTCTTCAAACCAATGCCAAATTTCTTCTCTTTCAGTTCCTTTTGAAAAGATATGCTAATCTGCATCTATTTCATCGTCTTCATTAACAGGAACATCCCTAAGTTCAGCCCATAACCTTTTTGCTTCTGTTTTGAGTTTATCTTTTGTGATTTCTCCTTTGCCACCACAAGTATCACAAGGTAATTCAAATCCTGTTTCGGTAGGAGGGTTCTTAGTTAAGTCTGTGCTTTTAACAAAGATAGATCCATTCCCTTTACATGTTGGGCAGTTTGGCATTTTATTACTCCTAATTAAATGTTATCTATTAAAATATCTTTTGTTTTGTATCTTATTTTTCTTAATGCTCTGGCCTGATTACCTCTACTATGTTTTTCATTCAGTGCAAAAGTTCGGGCTTTCTTACATTCCCAAAGTAATCGCATTGTCCTATTCCGATATACATTTCTACCTTTTCGTCTTATTATGATTTTTCTCCGTAAAGGTTTAAAATCACAACTACTTATAACTTTAAGAGAAAAAGTGTGTTGTTGTTTCTTTTCACCATAACTGTCTTTTACAACTTCTGCTATGATAGTTCTTTCACCCTCATTTATAGGGCTTTTGTAGTTACCTCTCCAAACTGTTTCTGTGAATAGGATAGTATCACCTACTACCACATCACCTGTACAATCTATTGTAAATTTTGATTTATCCATAGTCATACAAATAGTTTTTTAGTTCTCTGGAAATTATGAGAAATCATCACTTGAGAAAGAATAGCCCTCATCATCTTTCCAATCATTATCAGCTTCAAACTCATAGACTACAATATCTATACCAGCCTCAAGCCAGATTTCCCTGATAAGCTCAAGGATAAAGTTCCAATCACCTTTGGCCAAATCTGAACCAAACTTAGGAGCATGAATAATAACAGGATTGCCAGTTTTTGTTTCTACCATTTCAATATATGCCGCTACTTCTGTCATGCAATTTACAAGAGCTTTGTACTTAATAGGTATTGGGTTATTTTTAGAAGCAATTCCGTTTTGTCCTATCATATTCGCTATTATCAAACAACTATTTATTTTAGCATAGCAAACTTTACCGAGAATAGGAACATTCTTATTTCTTTCACAGAAATTCCTATAAATTTGTTCTGGTTGTTTCCATTTTTTATTAAGAGCATAAGTAAAACCAGCTCCAAAGGTATTGATGTTATTACAAACGTGGACTATCAATACAATCTCATTCGGTATTGTAGTTTGAGGTTCTGTTGCATCTCCTCTAACATTTTTTAGTGTACCATTCATTTCTTTATCCTTCGATTAAACAATATTTACCATCACAAAGTTCTTTACAATCTACACCCTCTTATCTTTCGCAACCTATACAATCATCAGGTGTAGAGATTCTATATCCATCAGGAACTTCGTCCTCAAAGATATAAAACTCACTCATTGGATATTTACATTTTTGTCTGGTCATAATCTTTACTCCTGATTCGGTGTTAGTGTTATCACTCATACAAGTAGTTTTTTATTTCTCTGGAAATTTGTTCCTATTATCGTAACATTCCTGATCGCAATAACACTTATTACCTTTTATAATGTGTCCATATTCTATAGCTTGCAGCTTAACTTGCCATAATGCTCCAAATATATGATTCATAGCAGCACCACAATTAGGATTATCACAACAAAGCTCATATACTTTATCAATCATTTTTGCTTTTTCTTATTAACCTTAACGATATTTGCACACTTATCAATAGCGGAATCGAGAGTTATATCTGTACCCTCTATTGCTTTTTTTAACTCACCACCTATTGCTTGAAGCATCCCTGTATAATCGTTGATATTTTTAGCAAGCACTTCTAAATCTCTTGTTTCCCAATACTCTCCATCATCACTAACTTTAACTATAAACCCCTCTTGTTTCATTAAGTCAAGCATTTTGATTACTAACAAATGACACTTTATGAACTCTGTCGAGTATTGTGTTTTCGTAAACCCTTGACATCTCCAATATGTTCTTTTCTTAAAGAACTCAATATCAGTGCTTTCGCACCCCTCACCAGCCCATAACCCCCACTTCATAAACTCATGTTTTTTACCACAGTTACCATGATAAACATCTATCGCTATACAGGTGTTAATATCAAGCCCTCTATCTTTTAAGGCTTTATTTCTTGCTGCGATATTTTCAGGAGTATTATTAGGATACCAATTTTTATCCTGCTCTTTACGATAAAATTCCATGTCTTCTTTGGAATATACAGTATGTTCTATTTCATCAACTTCTTCAAAAGGCAAACCACGGCACTTACTTCTAATAGCCATAAGTTTTTTATGGAGTTCATCCGCTGTCCCTTTGAATGCAATTTTGTATCCTATTGAAAGTCCCATATCATAACTCCTATTTAGTGTTATTTTTTCCCATACTATCAGTTTTTTATTTCTCTGGAAATTTAATTAGATTAACCAGTCAATAAGGTTATAAACTTTGATTTCATTGAAATCTATATTATAACAGTCAATATACCGACCTGTATTGTCATCAAAAAACACTTTCATTTCATCATTTTCTTCTTTAGTCTTCACTCCTAAACGATGAAGCTCTTCATCCGTAGGTTCCCAAAAAACAACATACTCTGGATTTTTAATATAGCTAAGTAGATTTTCCAATTGAGCATTCATAATCTTTACTCCTGATTCGGTGTTAGTGTTATCACTCATACAAGTAGTTTTTTATTTCTCTGGAAATTATGATAAAAAACACTCTGCCAAGCATGATGCGGGTAAAAGCCATATTGCAAATATCTCCTGTCGCGAATATCTTATTGGAGTGTTATTTTCTTAATAATTATTTTAAAAAAGTTTTTACACTACTTCAAAACCCCATACTCTACACTTACTATCTTCTCTATCTACTTTTACTCCCCAGTCTTTAATAAGAACTTTAACTTTAGTATTACCTTTAGAAAAGATACCCATCCCGAAACTATTTTTTATATCTTTTCTCATATCAAGTTTCCAGTCTTTATAGTATATGTTCTTTTTATAAAAAATAGTTTTATTAAACATACCTCTACCAAAGTTATCATGATTTCTAAAAGCATAAAAGCATCTGTTTTTATAATCAAATGTAAGATCATATTTTTTGCAGTAAGCTTTAACCTCTTTAATTTTTTGAGAGTAAAATATTTTTCTATTAATTTTTTTATAAAGTTCACCATTTACTTTATCTTTAAATTCTTTAATAAACTCTTCAGATAATTTTTGATAGTAAGAGATATAATCCCAACTTACTTTATCTTTAAATTCTCTAATAAACTTTTCAGATAGTTTTTGATATTTAGAAATATTAAACCAATTTATTTTATCTTTAAATTCTCTAATAAACTTTTCAGATAATTTTTGAAAATGAGAGATATAAGACCAATTTACTTTATCTTTAAATTCTTTGATAAATTTTTCAGATAGTTTTTGAGAGTAAGAGATATTATTCCAATTTACTTTATCTTTAAATTCTTTAATAAACTTTTCAGATAGTTTTTGAGATTCAGAGATATTATACCAATTTATTTTATCTTTAAATTCTCTGATAAAATTTTCAGATAATTTTTGAAAATGAGAGATATAATCCCAATTTACTTTATCTTTAAATTCTTTAATAAACTCTTCAGATAATTTTTGATAGTAAGAGATATAATCCCAACTTACTTTATCTTTAAATTCTTTGATAAAATTTTCAGAGAGTTTTTGAGAATGAGAGATATAATCCCAATTTACTTTATCTCGAAATTCTTCTATAGAGCAATTAAGATTTAATTTTTTTATTAGTTCTTTTATTTCTTTTTTGATTAAATTATTCATTGTCTTGCTTTTAAATATTATCTTTTCCTATAAAATTGATTTTTTATTTCTCTGGAAAAAAGAAAGACGAACCAATGACAGCCCGCCTTTCCAATCCTGAGGAGCAAAACTATACTTGTTCTACCTTGATAATGTTGTTTTCAATTTCCAAACGGAACTTGCTACCATCACCAAGTTTTGAGCTGGCAATACGAAGTCTCCCCTGTCCATCAGCAACTTTGGAAATGAAAACGCCACCTTCGATACAAATGTCGTAAGTACCACCATTCGGTGTAACAGCCTTAACGATTGTATCAGGGATATTGATAACACCTTTTGAGGTTTCCGAACAGATAAAACCGTTACCATCTTTTGTGTGACCGCCCTGTTTAGCTTTCGGTGCTGCACTTGTAACACTCTGACTGACAGATGCCGTTGGAGAAGTTACAGATACTGCCTGCGAACCTGCGGGGTACATTGCAATCGGATGATTCTCTGCGACCTTGCCATCAGGATAATAACAAATAGCCGTGTGACCGTTGTTGAGTTCAAGAAACTCTTCACGATTATACTCATCGGGAAACTCTCCTGTCAAGAACTCATTATGGACGATACCACGAACGTCATCATGATAAATTTTTTCGTTCAAACCGTCCTGATCCGCCTTTAGTCTTGCCGCGATTTTAACATCGTGTGCAGTAAAGACACTTTTGCTCTCTAACATTGCTGCCAATGCAAGAAGAACAACCTTTGAAGCTGTTGCTGTGATACTCATAATTTAATACTCCTACAAAATTATCATTAACATTATTTACTTAACACTCATACTTTTAATTTTTTATTTCTCTGGAATTTTATAAGATAGCCATAGTTTTTTTAATTTCTTCTTCTGTTCTTGAAAGAGAAGTATCTATAAATGCTTCACCAGTTTTTCTTGTGGTGTGACAGTTTATACAATCGTTTGGACCTCCGTTGTCGGAAATCAAAATCCCCGCTCTGCCATCTTTAGCTCCACATGTTTCGCAAGTATTATATTGCATTTTAGCCATTTCTATCTCCTTAAAAATAAAAGCAATGGCTACGATTTACATCGATTAGGCCGCTAGCTGTTAGGAAGTACCACCGACTACGTTAACGCCATTGCTTACCACTCATATCATTAGTTTTTTAATACCTCTGTCTAAACTCTACTAAGTGAGTAAGGTTAACTTGGTCAAGACGATAAACAATCATTTCATCATTCTTTAATGCTCTGCCAGCTCTAGCCCAAGTGCTTTGAGTGCCTGCTTTTGGATAAGAACCACCCCAAGTTTGAGCATCATAATACTTACCCATAGCCATATCCAACAGGAACATAAATGTACGATCGGTGCTACCACCACTGCCCCAAAAGTTAGTTGCATAGTTCAATGCCTTAGTGCTAACAGATGAAGCATAAACACCGTCACCATACATACGACCTGTTACATGTCCCGAATTTGACGATGGGATAATAAGCCCACCCTTAAGGATAGAGAGCAAATTACTTGCCTTTGTGCCATGCCACAACTGCCTAATATCAGACAATGTAGCTCCATGCTTCTCAAATGCCGAAGCCATCATTGCAATCTTAACAGTATAGACTGCATGAACTGAGAGACTGTTGGATTGGTGCATACTCTTACGTGTCTTTTGATAAAGATTCCTGATATAAGAGATAACATTTTTATCAGATACAAGCTCCAATTCCACATTAAAGATTTGTGGTGCTGCATCTTTTTTCTTGCTTGTTTTCTTTTTCGGCTTAGTTGTAACATCAATAAAAGAAGTTTCCAAACCTGCCAACAAATCTTCTTCGGCAAGAACTGATTGAGTGTTAGGGAATATCAACTCAGGAGTGATTTTTGTCATTCCTACGTCGTGAGGAATAAGTCTAAGATAGGCATTAAGAGTTTTGTTAAACTTCTTATTGTCAAAATCATTATCTCTAACAAAGTCTGAAATCGTAACAAGCAAATCACGAGCATCTGATACTTGATCAGGTGCTATAACTCCGAGAGGAGTTTTGAATTGTGCTGAACTTGCATCGAATGTAATCTTACCACCCGACTGTTTCATAATAGTATGCACATTAACCTTTGCACAATAATCAATAAGCTCCTGCGTGAGAGGATTGCTACTCTTGATCTGTTTTCTTGCAATGTCTTTCAGTGCTGCACTTTTAATAGAAGTAGTAGAGACAGAAGAAGTACCACCTGTATCAACAGCTTTGACTTCGGTGTAACGCTTATCAGGTTTGTTATTCGGGTTTGTTTTTTCTTTCCACTTTTTGAGAGCTTTAGCGACAGGAATATCACGCCTTGTTGTATGTCCTCCAACTCTCCCCCAAGCTGTCTCACAGGAACCATCAGCAAAGATGATATATTCCCACCACTTATTATTGTTAGTATCTCCAAACTCTACGCAGATACACTTTTTATGTTCAGTTATTGTCGCTGGCATTTTGCTCTTTCCTTTTATTTTTATCTCTGTTTCCTTGTCTCTGTGTTTCGGTTATATGGCTAATATGTTTGATGCAAATTTCATCAGTATCGGCGGGCAAGTCAAGGTCTTTTAAGATACAATCCCACGCCAATTTATGTACATGCTCTTTATATATATTAGCCATACCCATATCATTACTCCCTTATTATATCACATTCACTTTACTAATGCAAGTGTTTTTTTATTTCTCTGGAAAATTTAAAACCCATTGATACCAAACAATGCCAAATAACCTAAAAGTTCAAGGGCAAAGACGAGCAAATAAGTCCCCAATATAAGAGGAATTACTTTGAGTAAAACGAAGGCTTTGTTACTTTTTGTCTCATAAAAAAATGAAAGACATATCAAATACAAAGCAGACAATAATATGAATATACCTGTAATCATTTTTATTACTCCTAATTAAGTATTATCTTTTCTTATACAATCAGTTTTTTATTTCTCTGGAAATTTTTTATTCTTTATCGGATGGAATTATAACAGGTTTTTCTATCATACCCTCAAAAATCTCTATCCAATTCTTTACTTCGGGGTGACAGTCCTTACCCATTTCCAAATCTTCATAGACCTCAAAGGTCCGCAAACCTGCTAATGGGAAATCATCCTCATGTGGTTGCCAACCTATACTATTAAGTATATCCTCTGATTCGTAAGGAGAAATATCACTACAACCACATTCTCCACACTCATCGTTACACTGACAACTCCACTCATCATTCCACTCATGACCGCAATCGGGGCAACGATAGTGGTTGATAAATCTCATAGGTTCGTCTTCTTCGATAGGGTCAAGTTTTATTTCTTCCGCGGGAAAAGAGAAAACACGATAGAAATCACCATCTTTATCTTTATGGTAGCCAGGATAGTTTTCTTCATCATCAACCACAACATAGTCTCTAACCTCTACTAATACATTGTTAGGTTTTTCAATAATACTAACCTCTCCATCAATAACTGCTATTATTACTTTTTCAACTGCCATAGTTTTAGCTCCTATTAAGTATTATCTTTTCTCATACTATTAATTTTTTATTTCTCTGGAAATTTCTTGAGCTTTTTTTAGCTGCTGCTTAGTTTTCTTAAGATACTTCTCACCCATATCAACAAAATGCTCCAGCTGCTTAATAAGAGAATCAACAGATTCTTTTTCAGTGAGAAACATAGTTTTACCCACCTCATATGTATTGCATCTGCTGTATTTTTTACCCTTAAGCTTATAATATGGACCATGCTCATTGCTATTGACTTGCTTAAGGATAGTATGGGGAAGTATCTCAACTTCTCCATCTTTTATATGCGCCCAATATAAAGTTTTGCCTATCATTTTACAGTCTCCAACTTTTTAAGGTATTGCTCTTTACGACCACAAGCACCATGAAATACAACAGTTACATTGTCTTTTTTATGAGAACCATTAGCATTACCATCACAATAGCCGCATTTATCACAATGCACTTTATCATTTATTTGTGCCGGACAAGGTTTTTCGTAAGCGTTTCTTGCTTCGTTAGGGTCAAGAATAAGCCGAAAAGTTCGCCATCCACTACTTTGTGCAAGATGATAAGCTCTTATAGTTTCAACACTTGCCATACAATACCGTGAATATCTAGGGTCGCAAGTCCGCCACGCATGAGTGTAGCCGGTATAATCTTTACAGCTATTAGTGAGTGTTTCCCATACGTATACAGGTACTGCTGCGGGGTCTCCATAAGAACCTATTCTAACATGACGATCACTAAAGAGTTGCATATGTTTGAACTCACAAACAGGATAAGAACCACGTTTGAATGCATTGAAGATAGAAAAAACACCTTGCTTGTAAAGATTAACATAACAAGTGCGATTAGTAATAGTATCAGTTTTGGCAATGTAATCGCCACGGTGCATACACTCACCACAAACACTATAATCATCACCTGTTTTGAGTGCATCGTTAGGGTGAATATCAGACCTCAATATCCATGTTTGTATCATATCACCGATCTTACGATTCTTACTAACTTTAAGACCATTAGCAATAACTACTATAGGTCTGCCATCTATCGCAGATGGACCTTGATAAATAATAACTCCATTTGGTGTATCTTTTTTTAGCATTGTTTTTATCCCAAAAAATTATGTTTTTAGTTTAACCTTACCTGTACTAACAGTTTTTTAATTCTCTGGAATTTTTGATATCCATAAAAAAAGCCTCCTGCCGAAACAGGAAGCTTTTACCCTTAAGGAGGTTAAACCGTTTGGGGATTTTTTACTTTGTAGCTGCTTTGCTACGTTCGATCTGACGCTTTACGATACTGCTGTCAATGCCGAGTTTTTCAAGAACGCCTGAGTCAACCATCATCTTCAGATTGACAAGGTTCATGTCAAGACCGCCAGCACTGCCGTTAGCACCTGCACCGCCGCCACCCATTGTAATCATGGGGACATCAATCTGAGCAAGATTAGCCGAAACAACATCTGCCATCTGAACCTGAGCATCAATCTGAGCTTGTTCAAGCTCTGTCAATGCACCTGCAAGTTCAATTCTCTTCTTCTCTGCTTCTGCCAACACGACAATCGCTTTAGCATCAAGCTCCGCCATATCAAGTTTGACTTGAGCTTCGAGCTTTTGAGTTGTAGTAACCGACAATGCCATCTCAGCAACTGTTTCAGCTTCAAGCTTTGCCTGCAATGCAACCTCTGCTTTTAGCTGAGCCGCAACGACTGCTGTCTCTTTTGCTACGTTACCAGCCGCCTGTGCTTCAGCAACTTCACGGAGACCTTTTTCGATGATACTCTTCTATTTTTTGTTTAAGAAATTTATGAATACCACCAGAAGGTTTATAATCTAATTTCCTACCCAACTCAGCAAAACTGTTTGATGTTGAAACTTTTATCTTAAAACTATCAATATCTTTTTCAATTCTTCCTATAAACATAATATTTCTCCAGAAATAATATTCTGAATATATATTATGTTTATAGGATACTCATTCCTCTTTTTTTCTCATGAGTTTGCCATAAATAAAATACCCACGAAAGGACTCGAACCTTCAAGCTAATTAAAGCATATGCCTCTCAGACATACGTGTTTGCCAATTTCACCACATAGGCAGAAATGAAGAGGGATCAAAAGGGACACAAACAAATGAATACTTCTCCCCGGATTCGAACCGGGACGCTATAAAGCACTAGTTCTTGAAACTAGCGTGTCTGCCAATTCCACCAGAGAAGCGGAAATACTCCCACTCGGAGTCGAACCGAGACATCCCTAAGGATATGGGGTCTTAAACCCCATGCGTCTGCCAATTTCGCCATAGGAGCATTAAAAATTCTTTTGGACATTCTTAACTTGAGTCATTAAGTCACAGTTTATATAACCACTCCAACAACCTAAAGTTAGAACATCCATCAATATGTTAAATATCATTTTCTTCATCATCTTCTCCAAAATGAAGAGTCAACTCAATAGGACTTGAGTACTTCAGTGCTTTAATCCATATGATGTTTTCCTCCTCCTGATCAACAGGAAGAGCTATAACAAACATGCCTACCATAACAGACTCATAATCAACATCATTACTCTTCAGATGTCTAGCAATTTGATGCCATTCTTCTGTAGATTGTTCTCTATTATCCTTGTTAGTAGGTTCCCATGTCACTCCCCAACTATTAGTTACCTTAGTAATGACCTCTTTGAATTCCCTGATACCGTCTTCTATTTCATATCTTACAATATCATTCAAACCACAGTCAGTTACAAAGAAAGGAAGATTATTGATCCTGGCAGTATTATTGCCAAGCTCCTCTGCCCATACCGATTCACCTGCAAAACCCTCATCATTTGTAGATACGATATGAACTTTAATAGAATCGCCTTTTTTGGCTGTATTTATCTGCAACATAAGAATCTCCTGATTTAGTGCTTCGTTTATTCAGTGCTTCAGTTTTTTATTTCTCTGGAAAAAACAGAAAGGTAGGGAGTCGAACCCTAATCTCAACTTTTGGAGAGTCGTATGCTAGCCATTACACCACCAATCTATAACTAAAAGAAATAGCTTTACCTGATATTTGCTCTTGGGCAAGTTTCCCGACCTCAGGATGTTTAGGATCGCTTTGGACACGATCTTATAAGCTATGACCACGCTATCGAGTATCTCTACTCTTCTTTTAAACATCCCAGGCAAGACTCGAACTCGCATGTTTCTCCGTTCGTAGCGGAGTGCCTATCCAATTAGACTACTGGGACATGTAATACTCCTGATAGGACTCGAACCTACACGATCAAAGGTTTAGGAAACCTCCGCTTCTCCAAATTAAGCTTCAGGAGCTTATATTGCAGTAAGATAGACAACCCTGTAGGATCAACTACCTTACTGCCAAAATGATTTCCTGGTTAAAATCACTTTATTTTAACGCTCCTCACAGGATTCGAACCCGCATGATCTCCGTTAGAAGCGGAGTGCCTATCCAATTAGACTAAAGGAGCAATAATACCCAGAAGAGGATTCGAACCTCCACATCCCGAAGGATACCAGGACCTAAACCTGGCGCGTCTGCCAATTCCGCCACCTGGGCTCATTCAGTGCAATATCCCAGATTCGAACTGAGGATTCAACCTTGGCAAGGTTACGTGTTACCACTACACCAATATCGCATGGGGACATTTTCAATATTTTAAGAGGTAAACGCCCGAAAGACCCTCTCCGTTCATAAACTAGGAAATGCGGGTAACAGGACTCGAACCTGCAACTTCCTGGTTGGAAACCAGACGCTCTGCCAATTGAGTTACACCCGCGTGTGAAAAAGGTCATGGTGGGAGTCGAACCCACTTATCGAGTTTTGCAAACTCGCACCTGGCCGTTCGGACACATGACCAATAAGGACCAAGGACGGGAATCGAACCCGCGATGAAAGACCCACAATCTTCCGTGTTACCGCTACACTACCTTGGACATAAAAATGGGAGCAAGTGGACTCGAACCACCACGCCAGTTAAGGACGAGTTTTACAGACTCGCGAGCCAGCCAATTGCTCAATACTCCCTTATTCGGTGCTACTAAATACCCCCATCAGGACACGATCCTGAAACCTCCTGGGTAAGAACCAGGTGCTCTGCCTATTGAGCTATAGAGGCGTGTAATTCTATTTTACCTGCATGTAATTTTCTATGACAGTTAGCACAGATCACTACGCACTTATCGATTTCTTTCTGGATCCTTTTTTCACTCCATCCTTTTTGAATGGCTAAAGATACATCTATTTCTTTATCATCTCCAGTATGATGGAAATCTAAACAGACAGGATCATTTTCAGGACATTTACAACAACCTTGTGCTGCTTTGTAATCAGAAGCAAATTTCCTCCTCTTCTGTATGTGTATTTTTGTATTCTTCCTAGTGGTTATCTTATGTGTTTCTTTATTTCTCTGATACCACCCTTTTTGATATTCTTTATTATAAGCTTTTTGCTTCTCAGGATCTTTATAAGGCATTTCTATTCTCCAAAATAAATAGTTTATACCTTATATTCGGTGTTAGGTTTTATAATCCTTTAATAAAATTAAAAACCTTAATAAATAGACCTACTCGGATTCGAACCGAGGACTCCCACATTAAAAGTGTGGTACTCTAGCCGCTGAGTTACAGGTCTGTAATTTTACCACTAGGTTCTTTGTCTTGCGATTTCATAATAATCTCCTATATATTCTTTGCATTTTCCATGCCCGGCATCACAAATGTCGAGCCACTTTTATACAGACCAGATGGTAATTCCACCAGATCCAGCTTCTTTATTAATATTTTAGCGTCTTCTACGCTTATTGTTACCTTCATAGCAACATGTGTTTTATGAGTATATCTATAGATCCTATACTCCTTATCCCATTTTGAGATAACACATCTCTTGGTCCAACACTTTACTGCCTTCTCTATATCGATTGGGCAGGGACCTGTTGAATGGTATTCTGTTATACAATTATTTAATATCATTATTTATTTCCTGACATTTTTTACAATACTTTTCATTTAAATGAGTTTTCATTCCCCAAGTTTTAATATCAAGTTTTGTAGACATAGTTATCTTCTCACCACATAAAGCTTTATCATCAATAGCCAGATGATAGAAAAAATTACCATGGATACTTTCTCTTATTGTTAGTTTTTTATTCATTATATTTCCGATCCAATAGTTATATTTAAACTATCACCAGACAGTGCTACTTCTTCAACATTTTTATTTTTTTCTGATATTTTCAACAACATCTTAGAAAGTTCTTTCATCTTTTTTGCTTGATCATTTTTATCTTTTTTAAAAAGGTCAATAGACATATCAAGAATTTTATTAGACGCTTGTCGATAAACTTCACTAACACCCATTTCATAAGTCTGATCTAATTTTTCTTCTAGTTCTTCTACATCCATTTTTTACTCCAGAAATTAATAATTTAAATTAATTTATAAACTTATACACTCATACTAATAGTTTTTTATTTCTCTGGAATTTTTAAATAATATAAAAAAGTCAAAACAATAAGTGCATGTATCCTGCATACTTAACTATTTTATCTATTCTCTTCAACATTGTTTTTTCTACAAAAATAAAAAATCATTATAGTCATAATTATAGAAAAATGTTTCTCTGGAAATAATGGAATCTAGTGGACTCGAACCACTACTTTACAAATTATGAGTTTGCGGCACTGCCAATTGTGCTAAGATTCCAAAATGGTGACTCCCATAATTGAAATGGGGACCTTTCGGGCTTCAACCGAACGCTCTTCCAACTGAGCCAAGCCACCTTAAAACAAACGCCCACGAGAGGAATCTCACCCCTATTTCTGGATTACAAAACCAGGATAATATATATTATAAGACATGGGCATAAAAATAGCAGATGTGTGGATGCGTTATGAGTGGAATTGATTTTAAGTCGATAACTCAAATTGCTTCAACCTGCTAAAATGGAACTAATGAGACTCGAACTCATATCTCCGCCTCTAAGCGGCAGTGACTTTGCTCTATTAGCCGACAGTCCCTTGAAAATTGGTAGGTAACCTGAATTACACAGTTTCGCCCCGGCTATAACAGATATCCCATGAAAAATGATCAGATGTGTAATAGGAAAAAAGTGGGGGCAGGCCAGTTTTCTCCATAAATGAAGAAATTAAGAATTGAACTTACAATAACTTTAAACCATTCAACCTGATTGAGTGCTATAGTAGTGTAATAAATGAATTGTTAAATTCCTGTTTCAATATTTTCAAAAACAAGAGATCCTTTAGGACGAGCTATTTTAAAACGAGCAATAGATATTCTGCTCTCATTACCTAATTGATAAGTTTTTGCTTTAATAGTAATAAAATCACTACCAGTAGGACTTGCAGAAAATAAAAATCCTAAAGATGGTAAATTTAAATAATCATAATCATTATCTGGAGCACCTGAACTAGGATTTGTTGTCGTTTTAGCATCATTCAAATCAAGATAA
>Ga0307928_10001671_pt1 | contig 16896 bp, 20 predicted proteins | sample AceLakmetagen232_FD_201815 | JGI IMG/M metagenome (GOLD analysis project Ga0307928, IMG submission 201815) | Saline water microbial communities from Ace Lake, Antarctica - #232 | ecosystem: Environmental > Aquatic > Non-marine Saline and Alkaline > Saline | place: Antarctica: Ace Lake... | reverse complement strand
TATAGTTTGCTTGGTCATCTGTAAGCGTTGCTTGTACTGTTGATACTAATATTTGGAATAATGCTGCTGATTGTACTTTAGTATAATAATCACTTGTTGGTTCAGATGGGCCTACTCCACCAATATCAACAAGCTTATTACGCATCACAAATGGATGTTGTATTATAAGTGAAGGTTCTGTTTCACCTGATGGAAAAGCTGATAGTTCTGCATATATACCAGTTCTTAATTCTTTAACTGTCCCGATGTCTGTTTCAAAAGCCGTTGTATATGCGTCAGCAATGAACGATATTTGAACATATGTAACGCCACCGTCAGTAGCTTCAGCGACTGTAAAAGTAGTATCGCCTGTTTCATGTTTAACTGGTGGTGTTGTAGCTCTATTCCAATCATTATCTATACCAAATTCAAAAGATGCATAACCAGAAAAATCTGCTAGCGCATAAGGGTCACCATTTGCTTTTAATGGTCTATATTTTACATTAGGTTTTTCACTGTAATATATTACAGGATATTTATTTTGTACTAATAGCTTGTTGGAAGAGTCAACAAGTGAACTCTCTGTATCCGTAATCCGAATATATATAATGATATCTCTTGCTGGCATTTATTCTCCTTTATTATGTAATATAGTTACTATACCACACATTGTTGTTTTTTCAAGTGTTCTTTAATTTTTTAGCGGTTGTTTGTAAGTTTATCCAATCTGGAATATACTTATCATCTTCTTCTAATTTATGCTTTTCTATTCTTATTAACTTAGATAATTCTGGTGCTATATGAAAACATTCCAGTTCTGCATGTGCAAGATCTCCAATGGCGTCTTCTGTATCTAACCAATATCTTACAGGATCTTTATGGTATTGTTCAATCCACTTTTTAGCTTTAGCAATATGCTCACGAGTACACATCATACATTGACGTACTAACTGATTATTGCGGCCATATATCTTATCCATTAAAAAATCAAACGTAATAGTTTTGTCTGGTTTGATTAACTTTATTGAATCTATAAATAAATCTGTTGAAAAAGGACGTAGCTTTTCAAGATCACGATTCACGCCACCGAGATGCCTAATCAAAACTAAAGTATTAAACTTATGTCTGCCATGATCACTACATGATTTACAATCTGGTCTATGTGTAAAATGTTCTTTTAATTCTGGATATACTTCCAGGATAGTCTTCTCATGTTTATGGAATTCAGCAATTTGTTTACCGTTCATATAAAATTCAGGAGCTGGCTTTTCATTATTACCAAGTATGATATATTCATTCTCTGTTAATAAATGCATCTTATATGGATCTGTATCTTTCATTGCAGCTACAAAATCAGCCATACTCATTTTTTGCTGACTTAATGCTTTAACTTTTGCACATGAATCAATATACCGACCTAAGCTTTTAGCCGTAACTATTACTTTACCATCTCTAATTTTCTGAATTAATTCTTTGTCCATGATATTAACCTCTTTAAAATACTACGTTACTTGCATTTATTCTATTGTCACCTTTAGAAGCTATTTTTACTCCATCTGGCAATTCATTAGCTGTCATTGTACATATTGCTTGTTCTCCGGCATCTAAGTATGTTAATGCTTCGCCAATATGAGTTAAATAATCTGCCCAACTTGCTGTATCTAATCCGGTTACAGTTTTACTCCATGTTCCATAGGGAGTGGACCATTGTGCTGTACAATCAGTACAGTAGTTAAAACCTATCGAATTATCAAAAGAAAAAACTAAATCATCACATGCTGTTGCATTTACTAGTGTTATAGTTCCAGCTCCCTGAGATAGCGTTAAATCACCTGTACCAGTATCAGCAGGACATTCTACTAGAGGACAACAACAGGGATATGTTGTAAAATTCCATCTATGTACTTCGTCATCACCTGCTCCAGTTGAGGAGTGCGCACATTCTGTAGTATCTTTATGTCCACATGCTTTATAATATGTATCTGCGCCTTCGTCATATGTAGCGCATATCTCGTCCAGACCCGATTGTGTCAAACGAGCATTTCTTGCATTCATACATGTTGTTTCATCTGCAAAAGCATCAGAAGTGCTAATGGTTTCTTCTGTACATACTGCAGCGCCTACACATAAACTATTTGCATCCACACATTCAGTCACTTCAGCTATCTTGTCGTCCTCATCTACTCTACAACCACAAATATACATCCGTGCTGAATAAGTTGCGCCGTCTATACTTGTATTATCTTGCATCGTAATATAACCACAGCTTTTCAAGAACATTCCACCCTCTAAGTCGGTTACATAATTATCTCTATACTGACTATCTACACTTCGTAAATTTGCAATTTCAGTATCTACTTCGCTTCTTGAATCACCATAAATATCATATTTTCCAGTGCTTATACAATCATTTCCTGCGTCGCATCCAGTTTGGGTTCTACAATATGCTTCAGCTTGTGCGTCTTCAATAACTTCTTCAAGTGCGTCTTCATCAGCAGCTGGTAGTCCATCTATTACTACGCCATTTACCATTCCATGATTTTGTTGTGTAATTCCTGTAATTGCACCGCCTGAAAACGTAAATGTACATATAACCGTTTTAAAAACATTTTCTACATATCCAGGTCTAGAAGTAGTATATGTGGAATATCCAGGATCAGCCACATATGCTTCATCTCCCACAGGAGTAAAACCATAATCGTCTTCTACTGCTGGAACATAGTGTGCTTCTATTACAATACCACCTGAAGCTGAGACTGTAATGTCATCTTCAGCCATAGCAAACCAAGTATTATTAACTTCTATTATACCAGAAGCAATAGTTATTTCAGTTGCTGATTTTTTAGTAACTTTAAAGAAACCATCGTACAATTTAGCGTTTCCACCAGATATTTTCCGTATTGCCTCTTCATTTAATCTAATTGACTTTTTACCTGAGAGCGTACTAACTTGTATATAGTTAGTACCTACAACTTCATTCGACCTCGTAAAGTCAAGTAACCTATTTAGCCATTGAGCTGTGATTATCTGGTCTTTATTTATTCTAGTTGGTATTAATGCCATTTTTTAACCTCTACGCGTATAAATCGGTATCAATTATTCCAGACTGATATGCCACATCGGCAACCCAGAATGGATCTTCATAGTATACACTTGCACCAGTAACAAGCCAGCTACCACTTTTACCAAATGTATTGCCTGGTGTTGCTATTGTACCTGCTGGACTTGCAGCACTATTAGCGCTATCTTGATCTTCATAATAAGATCTTTTGCGTACAACAGGAGCACTAATTATATATGCATCTATGCCTTGTTTAGTTTTCTTGTTGGCGCTCTGTACTTCCCAGTCTGTACCTTTTTCAGATAAATCTTTAACCCATGCCCATTCAGAGTCAGTAGCACCACCTGGCGCTTGAATATCTGTATTTGTAGATGCAAGAGAAGGAGCACTCTGAGATGTGCCAATTTTGTTTGCTAAATGATGGTCCCATATTGTAACGTAGGAATCATTAGAAGCGACTGTTTTTTCTAGCGCTCCATCGTCCATAGAATATACTGTTGCTCCTGCAACTATTTTAGCTGATCCAGCTACTGTAGATCCACCACGTTGTTCGCTTTTATATACTAAAGATATACGAGCGCGTTGACCACCTTCATCATTTCTTATAGTAAAGTTAGCTAAAATTAAATCGTTATATCTTGTTAAACTACCAGGATAGAAAGAACCAATTTCTGGTAATCCAATCCATATATCATCCCAAGTGGCCCAATAGGTACTTGTTAATATTGCACCGCCTGAATCTTCGTTAATATTTGGGCTTGAATGATCTTCAGTCCAGTTTTCAAATAATGCCATTATCCTGCCCTCGCTGCGTCATTTTTTTCTAAATTAATACGTTTTATATCACCTAAGTTTTTATTAACTTTTTTAAGCAGTATATTTCTTTCTTTATCTCTAGTCATAGCCTGTTCAGGAGAAGCTCCAACAGTTACGCCAATTCTTCGCAGTCTATCTGATTGTTCTGCTGCTGATCCGCTTTCGCTTGCTGACGAGCTGCTCTTAAGGTTAGCTTCAACTATTGATTCTTGTAATAATGCTTGTTTTTTAATTGCAAATTTTTCTTTCTCAACTTGAGCACCAGCTATATTTTGTTTATTGATAATCTCTTGATCAGTAATTATTTGCTTTTTTGCTTCATGTTCTTTTTTAGCTAGATCTACAGTTTTTTTTGCTATCTCTTCTTTTTTTCTATCTAATTGTCCACCAGAAGGGGCAGCAATAGTAAAACTTGTGTCGCCTTTTCCTTGAAAAAGTAAAGTATCTTTAATATCATCCCATATAGTACGATCAAGTCCAGCGCCAGTTGCACCACCCAATTTTAATAAATCTTGTTCGTTACTTAGCTTAGCTATTTCTGATATAAACTTCTGTGTTTCTTGTGTTACTTGAATAAGCTTACTAGATATATCATCTAAAAAAGAAACAATGCCTGTATTACCCACTAATGCTAACATACTAGTTTTTAAGTTTGTTATTTTATCTGCTAATTCTTCTGCTGCAGCTATTTGCTCTTGTGATACTAACCCTCTGTTTTTTGCTTCTGCCATTCTCTCATCTAAGTCATCAATCACTGGAATTAAAGCCATTCCACCTCTTGCTAATAATTCTGTAGAAAGTGCAGCTTTTCGTGTTTCATCTTTCATCAAACTTAAAGAACGAGCTATAAGCTGTAATTTTTGTGTTTGTGTTTTGCCATCAAAATCATCTACAGACAAACCAAGTTCATCAAAAGCATATATAGCAGTTGATAATCCTCTTTTAGCATCATTTATAGTTTTATTCATCTTTTTAAATGCTTGATCAAAAGTAGCTATATCTGTTCCACCACGTTCTGCAGCAAACGATAATTGTTGAAATTCATCTGTAGTTATTTGTAGTTTTTTAGCACCTTTGCCAATACCGTCAAGTTTTTCTACTAGTCCTGTTAAGGCCCTAAAAGAAAAATAAGCACTAATACCAGCAGCAAGTTTACGAAAACTAGAGCTTAATCCTTTAGTCGTAGACTTAATGCATTTCATTGTTTTATTAAATTGCTTGGCATCAGCTGAAATTTTTGCGTTTAAATTAGGATCTGCCATTTTTATTCCTCAAATTCTTTAATACGTCACCGTAATTCTTTTTACGTTCTATTCCTTTTACTCCGCTATCTTTTAGCGTATTAACTATGTAAAATCCAATCATAGTAAAAGGTATTTCCCATTTTATTTCATGTTCTGAAAAGCTAGCTGTCTTTTGTACAGAACCAACAATGGATGCTATCCATTCTGAGTCAAAATATCTTTTTTTTTTAAGCTAGTATCTTTATCATTTTTTTTAGGTATCATATCAAAAGCATTAAAGCATATCATCATATAACTTTGTAGTTGTGATATAACTTCAAGGTGATTAAAGTTACCAAGAGTCTCAGCAAATTTAAACACTTTCTTCTGAAAAACACCAAAATTTAAACTCTTTAAGTATATCTCAAAGAATTCAGGGCTTTTAGTAGCCATTTTTTCATAACGAACCATGTCGAACAATGAATCTACAGCTTTGTCCCTGAACTTTAATATATATAATACTTCATTAATATGTCTAAGCTTAACGTCTTCTGCTTCACCAAAGCCTATTACAAACGGACTTTCTATAATTTCTAGCAATGACAATACCGCCGTTGTAGGAGGAGGAAACTCTACTCCGTTTATAACTAGATTTGCACCTAGGGATTGTAGAGTTTCTTCGTCACGTTCTATAGTTGTTTGTGTTTCTTCAAGATTTACATTAGACATAGTGTACCTCTATTAAGCTGGTATTCCTACTGCTGTATAGCGTTTAGCTGTAAATGTTAGTTTAGAATATTCAGTATTAGTTTCTGTTAGTTCAGATGTCATTACTGTATAATTGGCACCGCCTATTGAGATTGTATCTCCTGGAACTGGTGCTGTTTTATCTGAATCAAAGACATAAGTTGCAGAAATTTCAGTTACTTCATTAAATATTGTTTGTGCTGCTACGTCTCCAACTGCATTCTGTGCGGTTGCCTCATCTGAGCTATAGCTAGCAGTGTAATCTTGTAAAAAACCGAATGTGCCTTCGATTACTCCTGTTGCTCCTGTACTTCCAAAGGGATAAGTTGCCATTATAAAAACTCCTTTTTAATTAAGCATTAGCAGGAATGCCAACTGCTGTATATCTTTTCATTGTTATTGTTGCTTTAGTATATTCAGTATTAGTTTCTGTCTTTTCTACACTAATGACTGTATACTTATTGGTAGCTCCAACTGTTATTGTTGCTCCTATTACTGGTAATGTTGTTGTTGAGTCATAAACATACTCGCAACTAACTTCTGTTACTTCATTATGTATTGTTTGTGCTGCCACGTCACCGACTGCGTTTTGTGCGGTTGCTTCGTCTGAACTATAGCTATATGTAAAATTCTGTAAGAATCCATATGTTCCTTCTGCTATGTTTGTTGCTCCTGTACTTCCAAAGGGGTATGTTGCCATCCTTATTTCTCCTTGTTGTTGTTAATAAAAAAGTCCATCTGTTCTAAGTTGTTATATCTATATCCATATTTTACATGAAACTCTATATGACATTTTTCACCTGTTATATTTTTTATTTGTTTGTTCATATTTATATAATAACATCTATATTGTTATATTACAAGGCCTATTTTTAATTATTTATATTTTTATTCTTGTACGTGACATTGAACATTAAGCATATAATTTTGAAATCTACCATTCTCGTCAAATAGTTGATCTCCTGGGTCTAACATTGTTATACCATTAAAAGTTATATCTCCTGCTGTTGTTAACTCTGACATTGTGCTATTTTTCATTACATCTAAACATTCTTGATATAAAGCTTCTACTATACCTTGATTTTTATCATCTGCTTGATAAGTAACACCCATAATATCTACTACAGATTCCCACAGCGTACTCTTTGGAAATTCTTGTCTTACTAAGTTCGCATGTACTTCTATAATATAACCTGTCATATTATTGCTGTTATCTCTAAAGCTTCTGACTGGAATTGCATTTGTAATAATATAAGTATTAGCTTGTAATAATGTAATCCATGCTGTTTCAATTTTAGTTTCAATATCTATAGCCATTATCTTTTATTCCATGCCCTTTCTATTTGTTTGGTCATTGTATTGCGCATCTCGCCAATTAGCCTTTTTTTTGCTCTATTTAATGCATGTTGTACTACTCCAGGAGCAAACTTATTCATTTCAGGTCTTAAAACTGATAAGCTAACATAAGGATTCGTTTTAAGAAACGATTTATCTGCTACTCTAGTACTTCTTTTTGCAAATGATCCAGTCTTTTGATCGCTATAACTCTTATTATTTGATCTTCCAAGTTTGGGTAACATTGTATACCATATCTTTTTATATAATCCACGATTTTTAATTAGACTTTTTTCAGTCTTTTCTGCGTCGCTTTTTGCATAAACCCAATACCATCTATTTAGTTTTCCGCTATATTTTTGTACACGATATCTAGCACCTTTTGAGTATAGAATGCGTTCTTTAGTTTGACTTATTTTTTTATATTTACGTCTTAATTTTGATTGTGGAGTTAATTTAGATGCTGATTGAACATAATAAACAGATGTTTTTCTAAGTGTTGATCTTAAGCTAGTACGTAATACTGAAGAGCTATAGTTAATTGCTTGATCCATCTTTAATTGGCCAGCTTTTAATAGATCAATTTTTATATTAATCGGTCTTGCCATATTTGCTCCCTAAATGCAATATCAAACTTTGATCTGCACTATCAATATCTTTCATAATTATTCTATATTCAGTACCAGAGATTGTTACAAGTGAATGGTTATCAGGAACTGAAGATAAAACATTTACATTAAGATATACAGTAAATTCATACTCATCACCAAGTCCGTAATCGCTATATACTTGTGTGTTTGTCAATTTGCCTCTTGACCCTGTATAATCAGTACTACCAATAGTAATAGTTACAGGTATATCAGCTAATATATAGTTTAAGTCGCTATTCAGTAATGTTAAATCTAAAGCCATAATGTTTTCTTCTTATAATAAGCCCCCCACAAAATGAGGGGCTATGTTTAATGTTAATTACGCTGTAATGTTCTGGAAAAGATATCCAGCTGCATAGTTGAATACTTTTTCGTCACAATACTGTCTTGCACGAACGATATTTGATCTTACTGATTCATCTCTGTAACTTTCAATCGTTGCATTAGCGCCTGTGTCTAATGTCCATAAGAAAGTTCTACCAAGTTGCACTGAACTTGAAAGAATTGGGGACATTGAACGGACAAAGAGCATTGCATACTCATCATCCCAGATATCTGCTGCTGCATTCTGTGCAGAGCTGTGAAAAATCTGGTTAATTCCCAAAATATTAGCTAGTTCTGCTGCGCTTGGGGCTACTTTGTCAAAAGTTCCGCCTGCTCCGCCTGCTCTCATAGCTTTAATTTCAGTTGTCTGATACATATTTCTGAATACTTTTTCAGATACTGCCAAACAAATTTCACCATCAATTGCGCCGCCAACAGAGTTTTTTAATGTCAAAATTGTGTCCTGGATATCAGAATAAGGTACGCCATCTGCATCTGACCATTCAGTAGTTACACCAGCTGTATGACCTGAAAAGTTACTTGTTGAAAAAAGAAGAGCTGCTGCTCTAACTTCTTGTGCTCTACGTAGACGAAATTCGTTTATCTGTGCTGCACCTAATTCTGCATCAAAATAAATTCCCATACGTCTTGCTTCACCATCATCGACTGGTTCTTCAAAACCATACTCTTCACAGGTATAAGTATCTGTGCTGATTTCAGACTGCTGTCTGTTATAACCTGAACCAGGAGCGCGTTTTCCAGCACTTGACTGATCTGTTAAATTTTCTATTGGAAGGACTCCAAATGAACCACTCTGAAACTCAGTATTGGCCAATGGAAGTACATCTAATGCCATAAACTGTGAATTTAAGTCACTGGCATATTCTTTTACGGCATCCATAAGATCCGGTCTAATTGTTGCTCCGCTTGCTACTTGCATGTTAAAAATCTCCTATTAATTTTTATTGTTTGTTTCTATTATACTTTTGTTACTACTACTTCGACCATGACTCCAGAGCCCGTACAGGATTCTATTGCATATCCTAGTGAGAGCGTTCCATCGTCACTTATTTTTCCGTCATTTTCAATTGTTACAATTCCTGCTGCTGTTACATCAGCTGAAGATTCAATTAGGAATGTTCCAGCATCGTTAAACAGTTTTACTTCTACTGCTTCACCATTTGCTGCTGGTCCCATTGTTACTCCAATTGCTTCAACTACTTCTTCTTCATCTGCAAACATTACTGTTTGTGCTGCAGATAGTTTCACTACTCTATTGGCAGGTAGTGCTTCACCAGCCGTAAAAGTTTTGTGTTTGTCTGTGTATGAGTTAGCCATTGTTTATTTCCTCTTTTTGTTGTTATGCGCTCTGGCATATTGTTGTTTATTTAATTAGTCTCTGCTAATTTATGCTACAAACTTTTTATATACTGTAAAATATTTTTCTTCTAATTCTTCTTGTTCATCCATTGTCTTTAATCTCTTTACGATCATTGCGGTTACAATTTCACCAAATTCAATATCTTTATTATAATTATCTGGATCAACCCATGTTACACGACCTTCATCAGTTATTATAATATGCAAATCAGCATGTTCCTTATCACTAAAAGAAACGTCTTCTTTCGCTTTTCGAATCAAACCCAAATTTATAAAAGAACCTTTTTCTGGCAATAACTGCGCCACCATTAATCGTTCTGCAATGCTTAATTTCATAATCTTTCCCTTAACCCGATATTAACTATAGAAAAGACTTCGGGAAAGTCGGTTCGGGATGCACCCCTATTCTATAGAAAGTCTATTAATTAGGTGTTGAATATACGTTTATATAACCCTTTGCGCCGGCACTTGTGTTAATCATAATTTTACCAGCTATAGTTGTTGCTGCGTTAGCATCAGCTTCATAAGCTGAATCTTCAGCTCCAGTTGTTCCGCTAAAGTCTGCAAAGTATGTTGTCAAACCATTTACTTTAAATAGTGTTGTGATTGTACTTGTACTTGAACTCTGACCTTCCAACACAATAGCTGCTGGAAGTGCTGCTGTATCCCCTGTCATTAATATTCTAAGGGCCGCGGTTTGGTTAGCACTCATACTGCGAATGTCAATTCCATAATCCAGATAGTTAGCAGAAGAACAGTTTACATTAACTCTAATACCAGAGGTTGATCCTACAATATTAGCGCCTATAAGAGGTCTAATTTCCAAACACATTACTTCTTGTTCTACTGTTGCTCCTGCGCCGATAGTAGCGCTAAGAATTGCTCCGGCTAATGGAGGCATACCTGTCTGCGTAATTGCTTTTGATGCTGCAACATCTACCGTTCCAAGCAACCCAGCCATTTCGCCAATTTCACAAGTCTCAGTAATATCGCAACGACCTCGAACCGCCCAACCATTTACAAGATCATGTCCTACGGAAAGATAAGCATAGCTTGGATTCATATATCCTGTTGAAATTGCACTTGTAGTAATACGATTGATATCACCAAAAACATACGTTGCTGTTGCTCCAGCTGTTATATTCATTGATTTTAAAACTAAATGATCTGTTTGAGTTCCATAAGCTATTGCCGTGTTATAACTACCATGTTGCAAAACACATGATGTGTCCAATCCTGTTTCATCGGTCTGTGCTACAGATATATCTATTGCAGATGTATTAACACCTGATATAGCAAGGGCATTTGTTCCAGAACCACTTAATGTTACAGTTCCAGTTGCTCCAACATCATTAAAACTTGAAATATCTTTACTTGCATCTACAACAACTGCTTTACTAGCTGTTACAGTACCAGCTGTAACGCCTTCGAGCAAACTATTGTCATTTGCACCTTCTTGAATTACTTCAATCAAAACACCAGCACCAGAAGCTACTTCTAGTGCAGTACCTACTGCGTCGCCTGAAGCTACATCATCAATTTTTCCATGATCTGCGCCATATACGCTTGCTCCTGCAACAATTGCACCAGCTGCTTCTAATAGCATAGTACCTGAGTCGTTTAATAATTTAACTGTTAATACAGCGCCACTTGCTGCGTAATGTGTTGAGTAACCGATAGCATCTTCTCCAGCATCTGCATATGCTAAAAGCTGTGATCCGTTAAGTTTCACCCTGCGATTTGGCTCAATCGCTTCTGCGGTTACAATTGTTTTATGTTTGTCTGTGTAAGTGTTCATTCTTATTTTGCTCCTTTATTCATATAGTTGTTGTATAATTCTGGGTTTTCTTTTATTGCTTTACTATAAGCCCTACTTGTACTTAATCCTGAGGCTTTATGTGACTCAAGGATTGCTTTAAATCCCAACTCAGGAGTTTCTTCTGTGAAAGTGACTGCATCTGCATCACTAATTGCTTTTTTTAATGCTTCATTTTCTTCTTTTAGTTTAGCATTACTAAGTAATAATGCTTCATGTTTGATAGCTAGAATTTCTGCTGCCGACTTTCCATAATGTTCTTTTGCAAATTCATACCCTTCTAATTCTGCAAATTCAATAAACTTTTCTGTGCCAGTTTTTTCAATTATTTCTGCTATTTCGAAAAATTCTTCTTCAGCTGCTTCTTCTAATTCTTCTTCTAGTTCTTCAACTATTTCAGCTGCTTCTTCTAATTCTTCTTCTAGTTTTTCTTGGGTTTCTAGTGTTTCAACAATAGCTTCTTCCTCCATTGCTTCTTCAACTGCAGGATTGTTATCCAGCGCATCCGCGCTTTCCTCAATCTCCAATTCTTCGTTGTTGGTTATTTCTTCTTTCATAACGACTCCTTGTTTTAGTTTTAAATATTCATTATATCTTTGTGTAAATTTTTCTATTATATCTGGATTATTAGCTATATGTTCTAAAACTTCTGGATGAGTATCTAAAAATTCAGTTACTTGTGCTGCCATAGTCATATTATTAAAATCTGAAAATACACCTTTTGGATTAGCAGCTGGACTATCTACAAAATCAGAAGCTATCAGCTTTTTTAATTCAACGAATGTTATTTCTTCAGAATCTAAATTTTCATATACTTTTTCTTTTTTGTCATTCAACTGATATAAATCACCTCTTTCAAATACTATTGACATACCAAAAGCTTCTGGATCATCTTTAGCGAGATTCAATACATAGTTATATAGATCGCCGCCTGGTGCTTCTTTTGCGCTATTACTAAGAAAGATGTCAGCTTTGGCAATGTCACCACTGCGGCTGAAGTTCTTAGCTCTACCGAGGAATGTTCCAAGAGCTGTACTCGACATGTTTGGATGTCCGAATCTAATCTTTAAACCTTGTTTCAGTGCATTGCCCTGTTTAATGGTTTCATCAACAAACTCAGAATCTAAATTGACATTATGTCCTTTAGCCTCTCCCATAGTTGTTATAGATACTCCATATATAATTCCCTTTTCTAAATCAATTCTCTCTGGATTTGATTCAAAGAAAGTAGAGCTCATATACCATCTGTCATTATTGTTCTTCATCGATAATCTTCTCCCGTTCTAATATTGTAGTTTGTCCAGGCATTCCAGAAACAATAGTTAGCCCTTTCTCCTCAATAAGTTTTTCTTCTGCTTCTAATTCATTTGCTATTTCGAAAAAGTCTTCATTACGTTTCTTAGCTTCACGTTGTCTACTAGATAAACCAGTTGCTATTCTACGTGATGCTGCATCTATTTCTTTTACTTCTTCAATCCATGGTCTTCCGATTGATCTCCAATCGTATATAATATCTATTGCGCTATTAACACCTTTTATCAAACCTTCGTTTATCCATTGTTGATGTTTCCAAGTTGATAATTGAAATAAAACTTCTCTATTTGATTCTTGTTTTGCTTTAGAGCTATTCTCATATTCAACTCTATCTTGTTTCATTGCTGAATAAGAAGATTGTCTGCTATCATAAAATGAAAAAGGAATGTCTAGACTTAACATACCAATTCTTGCCATCAACTCTGTGTAATCTCTAAATTCTGCGGAAGGAGTTTTGCTTTCAATAGTGTCTATACTATCTCCTGGCTCTAATTCTAACTTCATTCCACCTTCTTTTATTTCAAACTCATAGCCATTCTCTACTGTACTGGACGTTGGAGCTTCTCCTGTTACCATATCTATTGAATCCCAACCATCTCCTTCACTACTTGCGCTATCAGATTTAATTGCAATACCGAACATTGCATGTAATTTCGCTTTAATTAATTGATATTCCCATGATTCATATAGATCCTGGAATGTATTAATAGCTGAAGCGAGAGGACTAATACCTCTTGTTTGATCAAATCTTGTATAATATCCATCGAACAATATTTTATCAGCCGATAATAATCTATCAAATTCTTTTCTACCATTGACTATCTTAACAATACAATACTTATCAACAGCACCATACTTGTTTAAGATCAACCCATGCTCTGTAATATCTTTTCTATTGACATCTTTGTTAGTACCCATTGAATCAGGCTTAGATATTCTTGATCCTTCTATACCCTGCAATTTACCATTCGACAACATATATAATCCACAATCGCCGTCGATTACTTTACTTGATTCAAACAATCTAGTAATTCTTGAGAGTGAATGTCTATTGGCTATATCGCAATTACTCTTAATACTATAATTTTTCCATAGTCTTTCAAGTTGCAAGTTTAAATTTTTATCAGAGGTCATTGGATGGAATGTAAACTGTGAAACATAATCTAAATGTTTTCTAAACATCCAAGCTACTAAAGCTATATTCCTAGTTTGATCTCTTGTTGTTGCAACTAGCTTCTTTCTATTAGCTGAATTTAATACTTCATCTTCCGACATAATAGAAGTTCTAGGTCTCATTCTACCATTTTTAGTTATAGTTGCATTATACCCTAATGATATTCTTTTCCCATACTGATCTAATAGTGCTAGTTTTTTATCCATCAGTATGAACCTCCAATATTAGCGTATGCCACTCTAGGCTTTGTTCGTGCTGTTTCTCTATAATACCTATCAAGCAATAATGTTTCTCTCTCAGTCAGTGCAGCAAGATTGGCTCTTGTTACTGATCTTCCATCAAGAGTATATGACTGGTTATTTAATACAGCTGTTATTGCTGCTTGTATTTCTTCTATTTGTGATAATGTTGTTTGTATAGCCATAGTTCTCCTATTTTAATACAATATGAATATAATCTTTATTGCAATTAGAGCATATTAGATAATATTTAATCATATTCTTTCTGTCTTTTGTTTTTATAATGGTATATTGACTATCTTTACAGCCTGAACAAGTAGCGTCTAACTTTAATGGAAGAGTCTTCGGTGAGCTTTTAGTCTTTTTTATTAAAGTGTTAGATTTTTTTGTAGGTTTTTTTTTGGTTGTTATCGCTACTTTTGAAGAAGCTGGTTTATTATTGGTCAATGTTGACATTAAATATTCCTTTTATCTATATAAAGTTTCTTGTGTTTAATGTAATATACTACACTCTTATCTTTTTTACAAACTATTTTATATATTTTTACACAAAAAAAGCACACCGGTTAAAGTGTGCTCTGTTATTAATAGTATTGTACTTTACCTTTTCTTTTCTTTACTACCTTCCTAGGTTTACTTCTCCAACTTGCTTCACCTCCTGTGTTTGTTGCTCCACAAAATCCTGCGGCTACTACTGCTATAATTGAAGCATCTAATAAATCATTTACAAACCCTGGTCTATAACTCCAAGTATAATGATCGTTAATATCACCCTTTACAAATTCTGATAATACTTCACAACATATATTCTCAGCGTAGTGTTTATGTTCCATTGGTTCTTTACCCCATAATGATATACTACCTGGTGATTGGTTGGCCATTAAGAAAGCTTTTTGTACGTGCATCTTCCATGTATCTGAATTGAAGGCTATAACGTTTCCTTTGCCTGTATATTCTGTCTTATGGAAGTTGTCTCCTGGTATTCCTATTGGTTTTGTTTGTCTATAATGCTTTCCTGATACACCTCTACTAGGCATTATTGGAACTGGATATTGACTATTAGCTGACTTACAAGTTTGAAATATGGTTCTCATCATATAACCACAGTCAACTAATATTCCATCTAATATTTTTTCCTCTCCATTTTTAGTATATGTCTTTTGCTTAATAATTAAATCAAATACACTGATCAAAGCTTGAAATATTGCTTGAGCTTCAGATTTTTTTGACTTATTATCATTTTTCCATACCGCTCCACTCTCTGGGAACCTTCCATAATCTACAACATATGATGTTAAATCATTGCATACCGCCATTACTACAAAGTTAATACCTCTTTCATTTACGTTAACGTCAACTCCTGCTACAAGGAATTGTGTATTCTCTGGTATTTGCATTCTATTATATTTGTTTACTTTACTTGCTACTATGTCTGGAGTAAGTTCATATAAAGAAACAATACTTGCAATAGGGTCATTCTGAAATTCAGCATAAAACGCCGACTTTCCTCTTTCTAGTAATAAGTTCTCTGCATGTTGTAATGCACTTACTTCACTTTCGTATTTTCTTTTATCCCAACCTACAATAGCTCCTTTGTCCATTGCTTCTCTATTTTTAATATAAAAGACAGTTGCGACTTTTCCTCTATCTCCTTCCAATATACTTTGTTTTCTAATCTCTCCATACTCTTTCCATAGCCCTTCTTGTTCATCAGGCCACTTATAAAGCATTTGACAAGTCTCTCCTTGCCAATCTGGATTACGATCTTTATCAAGCATTCTAGCAGCTAAGTCATCTTTATCTATTATTGTACATGGCATAATGCCAGCTATTTTTGTTTTGTGACCTGCTAATCCTAGTACTGCACCATTAATTAACTTCTCTCTCTTATCACATTGGGCTGGACTTGCTGCGCTCTCATCATCTTGAGGGTCATCTAATAACACAAAGTCTGGTCTAACTACTTCACCAGCAACGTTTTTATGTTTTAACCCCCTTATATTGCCTGTTAATCCTTTTGGAAATATTATTACTCCTGAACAACAGCTTCCTTCTATAGTTGGAAATATTATCTTTTTAGCTTTAAAATCTATATGTGTTCTAATACCTCCATTATATGTTTGCCCTTTAGCTCTTAAACTTACTCCTTCTAATTGTGAGAAAGGAAAACAAACTTCAGGGAAGTCTTCTAACAGTATTTCATTAGATTCTAATTCTGCCTTTATACTATCAAGCATTCCTTCTGCACTACTAGCGTTAGCTCCTATTGGTATTACATATTTTCTATGTCCATACAGCGTAGCGAATAACACTGAACCTTCAACTAATGTTGTTTTACCAGAGCCGCGAGGCATTGCTAAAGCAAAGAGGCCGCCATAAAATATAGCAGTCTCTGTTTTCTTAATTACTTTATAATGATCATCACTCCAATCTAAGTAAAATGATTCAGGCATATATGTGGTAAGGAACAATGCTAAATCACGCTCACATCTTTTGCGCCTTTCTGGATTAAACACAGCTGGTATTGGTCCTATGTCTCTACCAGCTGCATATTGTTCTGAACCTTTAGCGGCTATATAATCTCTACGACTTTGTTGCTTCTTTTCTTTTTCTGCATATACAATACTATATTTACCTTTTACTTTTGTAACTTTTACTCTTCCCATTTTTGGTAGTTCAATTATTTCTTTGAGATGTCCTTTACATCTTGCCCTCAAAGCATTAGGGGTTAACTCACATACAATTGATGCTGCTTTGATGTTCATTATTAACCCCTCCTTTCTATTGTGTTTACCTTGTTGAATAACATGTATGTAAAGAATGCAGAATTTCGTGATT